>Ga0256404_1005328_pt1 | contig 22945 bp, 15 predicted proteins | sample RumenRJG_01DNA_FD_185990 | JGI IMG/M metagenome (GOLD analysis project Ga0256404, IMG submission 185990) | Bovine rumen microbial communities from Lethbridge, Alberta, Canada - RJG_01 | ecosystem: Host-associated > Mammals > Digestive system > Stomach > Rumen | place: Canada: Alberta | collected... | reverse complement strand
CCGAGCTCGATGAGCTCATCAACGAGTTCAATGAGGCCACCGGCCTTCTCAAGGCGCTCTAAGAAGCAGAGGCAAAGCCTGCTCCGAAACGCCACCGCAGCAGCGGCTGAGCGGAAAGAGGAGCAGACCGGATCGAAAGCTGAATAAAATTTCATTGCACAGCGTGTGCAGCATCCCCGCAGATAGGGGCCGGCAATGGCAGGTCAAGGGCGCAGCCCTTGCGCTTCTCTGGGGTTTCCAAAAGGGGATATCTCTTACGGTAAGAGATATCCCCTTTTGAGCGGCATCTGCGCCTGTGCGGGTATATGTCTCCCCAGCCGCTGCTGCGGCGGGGTTACGAAGCGATTGCTTTTGCTGCGGGATTCGAGACCATTTTCAATCTTCCGTTTTAGGAGAAATTATTATGCTGAAAAATGTGAAATGCGCGCGCTGCGTCAAGTGCGGCAAGGAATACGAGGCCGTGCCCAACCTCACGAGCTGCTCGTGCGGCGGTATCCTCGACATCATCTACGATTACGACTATATCAAGAAAAATCTCACGAAAGAGAAGCTCAAGAGCCGCCCGAACACCATGTGGCGCTACCGCGAGCTGCTGCCCGTGGAGGAGACCACGCCCGACACGCCGCTGCGCGTGGGCTGGAGCCCGCTCTACGAGGAGGACCGTCTTGCGAAGCTCCTCGGCCTCAAGAAGCTGTGGGTGAAGGACGACGGCCAGAACCCCACCGCATCCCTCAAGGACCGTGCCTCCGCTATGGCGGTCGCCAAGGCGAAGGAGGCGGGCGCGGAGATCATCGCCTGCTCGTCCACGGGCAACGCGGCCTCGTCGCTGGCAGGCAATGCCGCTGCCGCAGGCCTCAAGACCTTCATCTTCGTCCCCTCCCGCGCCCCCAAGGGCAAGGTCGCGCAGCTGATGACCTTCGGCGCGAACGTCATTTCCGTGCAGGGCAACTATGAGGAGACCTTCGAGCTGAGCAAGAAGGCCATCGACAAGTGGGGCTGGTACAACCGCAACGCTGCCATCAACCCCTATCTTTCCGAGGGCAAGAAGACCGTCTCGCTCGAGATCGCCGAGCAGCTCGGCTGGAAGATGCCCGACTACCTCGCCATCTCCGTCGGCGACGGCTGCACCATCGCGGGCGTGTGGAAGGGTCTCAAGGACCTCTACGCCATCGGCTTTATCGACAAGCTGCCGCGCCTGATCTCCGCGCAGGCGGAGGGCTGCCACCCCATCAACCGCGCCATCGCGGAGAATAAGCCATGGGAGCCGATGGAGGAGAACACCCTCGCCGACTCCATCGCCGTCGGTGTGCCGCGCAACGCGGACAAGGCGCTCATGGCGATCCGCGAGTCCAACGGCATCGTGGTCAACGTGACCGACGAGGAGATCATGGCGGCGCAGAAGCTGCTCGGCACCACCTGCGGCGTGTTCGGCGAGCCGGCGGGCGTGACCGGCACGGCGGGCGTGAAGAAGCTCTGCGAGCAGGGCGTGCTCGGCGCGAACGACACGGTCGTCTCCGTCGTCACCGGCAACGGCCTCAAGGATGTTGCCAACGCCATCAAGTTCTGCGGCGAGCCGATGAGCCTGCCGAACGACCTTGACCTGCTGGTCGAGGAGTTTGCCAAGCGCGGCATTAAGACCGAGGCGTAAGAGAGAACAGAAAAGAGGAGCGCGGACCGTTGGCCCGCGCTCCTCTTGCGCTCAGACGAAGTATTTGTTGACGATGGGGATCCGGCTCAGCAGCGCGGAGACCAAAAAGGACAGCGTGCCGATGAGCAGCGTCAGAAGCGGCACAGAGAAAAAGACGTTGCAGGAGAGCGTGTTGACGCCGAGAAATTGATCGAACGTCTCGATGAACAGCGGATGCACGAGGTAGGCGCCGAAGCTCCAGCGGGAGAGCGCGCGGATGCGCGCGTGTCCCTTTTCGCCGAGTGAGGGAAAATTCAAATGCCTGCGGGCGAATACAAAGACGGCGAGACACATCAGCAGCACACCGACCGAGTCGTAGTTGTAGAAAAGCACGGTGGCGGTGCCCAGACGGCGGGAGGCATAGGACGTCATAACGACGGTGACGATGAGACCGGCCACGCCAAGTGCATAGCACCAACGGGCCGCTTTGGGCGAAAGCTCCTTGCGGCTGAGATAGCGGCCCAGCATAAAATAGGCGGCAAAGCCGAGCGTGAAGTGGTAGTATAGCATTCCCGACAGCGAGAGGTAGCTGCTGTAGAGCGGCCAGGAAAACAGAGAAAGAAGTGCGCCGAGCTGCGGCAGCAGAAAGTTGAAAACAAGCGCAAGCAGCAGAAAATAGCGCAGCAGCGTCTCATTCTGCGCGATGGGCCGCAGCAGCGGGACGATCAGATACAGTCCCACGATCATAAACAGAAACCACATGTGGTAGTGACCGGAGAAAAACAGCGTGACCGCGGTGGACAGGGCGCATTTGTTGAAGAAGTATGCGTAAGCGGCATAGAGCGCAGACCAGAAAACAAAGGCCGTAACGATACGCAGGACGTTTTTCCGCAGGATCTGCCGCAGGCTTTGCGTGCCGGCGAGAAAGAATACTCCGCTGATCATCACGAAGACGGGAACGGTCCAGCGGACGAGGCTGTCATACAGGTTAAAGGCCTGCCACGCGGTTGAATAAATATCGGTGTCCGCCCAATGCTGCGCGGAAAGGTGGAGTGCAACGACGGCAAAGGTCGCCGCGACACGCAGCGCGTCATAGCAGACAACGCGCTGCGATCCGGTCTGTTCCATGGTTATTCCTCCGTTGCCGCTTCGGCGGCTTCGTTTGCCTCTGCCGGGGCAGTCTCCCCGGACGGAGCGTCCTGCGCGGCAGCCGCTTCCGCCGCGGCACGGGCGGCTTCTTCCCGAGCGGCTTCCTCTGCCCGGGCGGCGGCCTCAGCCTCGGCGCGCTCACGCTCGGCGGCGGCGCCCTCGGCGCGGGCGCGGGAGACCTCCTCTTCCTTCTGCTTCTCCGCTTGCTTCATGGCCTTGTCGAGCCTGCGCCGGCTGGAGCGCTTCTCTATGCCGTGCACGACGCGCAGCACGAGGAAGAGCAGCACGAGACCCACGCCGAACCAGCTCCAGAAGCCGAGGGTGATGAGCGTTTTGAGCGTCCACAGCTCGGCCTGGATGCCGAGGAAGCAGCACACCACCGACGCGGCGAGCGCCGCGCCGAAGAGAATGACCCACAGCACCGACTTGACCGCGGAGGTCTTGCGCACGCGCAGGTGCGCGATCAGAAACAGCACCGCGAGCAGGAACAGCGCGGGATACTGCGAAAACAGAATGGTACGAAGGTTCATGGAAGCGTTCCTCTTTTCTTCTCTTGTTTTGCTCAGAGGGTGCAGAGCCCGCGGCGGAGGTATTGACCCTCGGGGCCGCCGACGATCCTGCCGTCCTCGACCATCAGGCTGCCGCGCAGGTAGACCTTAGCGATGCTGCCCTCGGTGCGCAGACCCTCAAAGGGCGTGTAGCCGGCCTTTGTGACCATGTCGCGCGCGGAGAGAATGTGGCTGGCCTTGGGATCGTAGACCACGATGTCCGCGTCGGAGCCCGCGGCGATGACGCCCTTGCGGGGATAGAGCCCGTAGAGCTTCGCGGGATTTTCGCACAGGGCGCGGCACATTCCGGCGACGGTCATTCTGCCCGCGGCGACGCCGCGGGTGTAGACGACCTCGCCGCGCGTCTCCACGCCGGGCAGACCGCCGGGGATCTTTGTGAAGTCCTCGCGGCCCATGTCCTTCTGCGCGAGGGTGAACGAGCAGTGGTCGGTGGAGATGGTCTGGATCTCGCCGCGGCGCAGACCGCGCCAGAGAGCGCGCTGATTTTCCTCGGCGCGGATGGGCGGCGCGCAGACATAGCGCGCGGCCATGGACCAGTTGGCGTCGTAGTACACGCCGTCGTCGAGGGCGAGGTACTGCGGGCAGGTCTCGACATAGACCCTTTGCCCGCGGGCGCGGGCAAAGGCGACCTCGTCGAGTGCCTCGCGGTTGGTCAGGTGGACGATGACCACCGGCGCGTCCGCCGCCTCGGCGATGCGCAGCAGCCGCGCGACCGCCTCGGCCTCGAGATAGTCGGGCCTCGCCTCGGGGTGGGCGGAAACGTCCGCCGCGCGGCCCGCGGCCTTGAGCTCGGCAATGCGCGCGTCGATCACACCGGCGTTCTCGCAGTGGACGCCCGCGATGCCGCCGCGCTTTTTCAGCGCCTTGAGCGCGGAATACACCGCGCCGTCGCCGATCATCATGGCGGGGTAGGTGAGGTACATTTTGAAGGACGTGATGCCAGCGGCGAACATATCGTCCAGCTCGCCCTCGATGCCCTCGTTCCAGTCGTCGATGGTCATGTGGAAGCCATAGTCGCACGAGCATTTGCCGTCGGCCTTTTTGTGCCAGAGATCAAGACCGTAGGCAAGCGTCTCGCCCTTGTTCGGGCAGGCGAAGTCGATGATGGTGGTCGTGCCGCCGCGGATGGCGCTGCGGGTGCCGGACGCGAAATCGTCGGCGGTGGTCGTATTGCACACGTCGAGATCGAAGTGCGTGTGCGCGTCGATGAAGCCGGGGAAGAGGTAGCAGCCGGAAACGTCCGTCACCTCGGCGCTCTTCGCCTCGGCGGGGGAGATGTGGCCGACCTGGGCGATCTTCTCGCCGTCGAGCAGGACGTCCGCGCGGCGGGAGCCGCGGGGCGTGACGACAAAGCCGCCCCTGAGCAGTTTTTTCATATCCATTCAGCTCCTTTGTCTGAAAAATATTCATACACCTTTATCATAGCACGTTTTTGCCGCGATTTCCACAGAAAAAGAGAAATCGGCAAAAGCGACAAGAAAGCGCGGTGAAAATCTGTGATTATTGCGAGAGAATGCGGCTTGTGAAAAAGCGGAAAAGAAGATATAATAAACATATCCTGCCGAAGCTGTGCGCCCGATCCGGACAAGCGCTCCGGCAAAAATTTTCAGGAGGAAAAAAGCTATGCGCAAGTTTTTGTCCCTGCTGCTGACGATGGCGATGGTCCTTTCCCTTGCCGTGACGGTCAATGCCGCCGCCCCCAAGGAGGACATCACCATTCTGCACACCAACGATGTTCACTGCGACTACGAGAAGTATGCCAAGGTCGCAACGCTGCACAAGAGCGCGGATCTGCTCGTTGACGCGGGCGACCATGTTCAGGGCGGCGTGATCGGCACGCTCTCCAAGGGCGAGTACATCGTCGACATCATGAACTACCTCAAGTACGATGCTGCCGTTCCCGGCAATCATGAGTTCGACTATGGTATGGACCAGTTCCTGCACATTGCCAAGGATCTGGCGAAGTATCCCTACATCTCCGCAAACTTCACCGGCAAGGACGGCACGCCTTACTTCGACGCTTATAAGATGTTCGAGGTCAAGGGCGTGAAGGTCGCGTTTGTCGGCGTCTGCACGCCGGAGACCTTTACCAAGTCCACCCCGACCTACTTCCAAGATGCCAACGGCAACTACATCTTCGGCTTCTGCGAGGGCAACAACGGCGCTGACCTCTACAAGGCGGTCCAGAGCGCCATCGACGCGGCCAAGGCCGCGGGCGCCGATTATGTCATCGGCCTCGGCCATCTCGGCATCGACGAGCAGTCCTCCCCCTGGATGAGCAAGGAAGTCATTGCCAACACCACCGGCTTTGACGCCTTCATCGACGGTCACTCCCACTCCACCTTCTCCGAAACGATCAAGGATAAGTCTGGCAAGGAGGTCGTCTTTGAGCAGACCGGCACCAAGCTCGCCAACGTCGGCAAGCTGACCATCAAGACCGATGGCACCATCACGCACGAGAATGTTGACCTCTCCGCGGTTGAAGAGGATGCGGATGCCAAGGCCTACATTGCCGGCATCACCGAGAAGTTCGACGCGCTGCAGAAGAAGGTCGTCGCCAAGACGACCGTTACCCTCACCACCAAGGGCGCCGACGGCAAGCGCGCCGTCCGCAGCGCGGAGACCAACCTCGGCGACCTGTGCGCCGACGCTTACCGTCTCCTGCTCGGCGCTGACGTTGCCTTCGTCAACGGCGGCGGCGTGCGCGCCGACATCAATGCGGGCGACATCACCTACGGCGATATCATCAATGTCCATCCCTTCGGCAACTCCGCCTGCCTCGTTGAGGTCACCGGTCAGCAGCTCAAGGACGCTCTGGAGCTTGGCTCCGCCGCCTATCCCGGCGAGAGCGGCGGCTTCCTGCAGGTCTCCGGCCTGACCTACACCATCAACGCCGATATCCCCAGCTCCGTTGTAAAGAACGATAAGTCCGAGTTCGTCAAGGTCGACGGCGCGTACCGTGTTTCCGACATCATGGTCGGCGGTCAGCCCCTCGACGTCAACAAGACCTACACCCTCGCCTCCCATAACTACATGCTCAAGGATGCCGGCGACGGCTACACCATGTTCGGCACCAAGAACGTCAAGGTCCTTCAGGACGAGGTGATGATCGACAATCAGGTCCTCATCAACTATATCGTTGAGAAGCTCGGCGGCGTGGTCGGCGCGGAGTATGCCGCTCCGCAGGGCCGCATCACCATCAAGACCGCTCCGGTCGTTGAGCCGCAGCCTGAGCCCAAGCCCGAGCCCAAGCCCGAGCCGACGCCGGCTCCCTCCGGTGACACCTATACGGTCGTTGCGGGCGACTGCCTGTGGAACATCGCCTACAAGCTCTACGGCACCGGCACGCTCTACACCAAGCTGGCTGAGGCCAACAAGATCGCCGATCCGTACATCATCTACATCGGCCAGATCCTGACCGTTCCCGCCAAGTAAAAAACCGCACAATTAGGAAAGCCGCCCGTTTGGGCGGCTTTCTTCTGTGTTTTTTTGCTTTTGACAGATCCTATATTACCACATTTCGGGCAATTTTTCAAGTCTTGTCTTTTCCTTGCCGGGGGTGTAGATAACATGGCGAGGTGAAAAGAGATGAATGAATTGACACGATTCGGCGCGCTGTCCGCGCAGCGGATCGAGGCGGCACTGCTGCGCGGGAACACCGTGACGGAGCGCTTCGGCCTGACGCTCACGCCGGAGCAATGCGGACGATTGCTGGCGCGCCGCGCCGAAGCCCTGCGGGAGACGGAACGCATCGAACTGGGCGAGGGCATCCTGCCGAAGCTGGCGGTCGCGCTGTGCGACTCGCCCTGCGTCGGGCCGGAGAACTGGGAGGAAGCGCTCGGCGGGCTGACGGAGCTGTTCTACCACTTCAAGGGCGCGTGCGGCGAACGTCTCGGCGACGACGAGCTGCTCGCCGCGCTGGTGCGGCTATACAACGGCTGGGCGGGCGGCTGCGCGGACCGCATCGCCGATCTCGATGGCCGCGCGATGCTGCGCTTTGCGCGCACGGGAAGGGTGGGGGACGATGACGAATGAGCTGACGCGCCCGCTGACGGACGCCGAGGAGGGGCTGTGGCAGGAAAAGCTCGCCGCGCTGCTCGTGCGGCAGATCGCGCTTTACACCGCGAATGAAAGCAGCTCCGTGCCGGCTGCCGCCGCGCGGGAGCTGCTGCGCGGCGTACTGCTTTTCCTTGCCGTGCCGGAGGAGCCGGACGGCGGAGGCGACGCGGATCGCGCGGCGCGTATCCGCACACTTCTCTCGTGCGACCTTGCGGACGAGCTGGCGCACGGGCAGCATCGCGCGCAGCGGGACTCTGCGCTGACGCTTGCGCTCTGGCGGAAGGTCGTTGCGGCGCTGCCGCCGCTGGAGAACCGCTCGCTCCGCGATACGCTGCGGAGCATCGGCAGGGGCTTCCACCGCTATGACACGCGCTTTTTCCCGCAGCGGTTCGATTGTGACATTGACTATCAGCTTTCCGTTCCCGTATCGGAGAGCCTGCTGGGGATAAATTATGTCAACCAATATCTGACCCGTCTGGCGGCGGAAAATAGTCTGCTCACGCGATTGCCGCAGGGCGAGGTCCGCGCGGTGCTGGAGCGCTCCTGCCCGGATTGGCGCGGGCTGCTGGTGAATCTCTATGCGCCGGTCGCGGCGAACGCGCTCGCCCGCACGCTCCTCGGCGGGGAGGGGCTGACGTTCTCAGACGGCGAGATCGGCGCGCTCCGCGAGCGCTGGGAGCACGCGCGGCCCGAGCGGATCGAGAACGACCTGCTCACGGCGGCGGATGCGCTCACGGAGCGGCTCATCCTCCCGCGCGGCGCGGGGAAATATCTGAGCGGCTGCGCCCGTGAGGTTGCTGCCCGCGCCGAAGCTCTGCGCGACTGCGGCGGTCTGCGGGGACTGTTCGTATGAAAGAAAAGGGGAGCGGCTGCTGAAAAGCAGCCGCTCCTGTATCTTGTAAGAAAGTTTGCGCTTACGCGAACAGATAGCTGTACTTGTCGCGGATGGTGAAGATCAGCGCCTCAATATCCACCGGCAGATCGTTGTCGGAGGTGGTGAGATCGTAGTCGCGCTCCTCCGCCATGCGGACGCGGACGTGGTCGGCGTCGAGGAAGAGGACGCCGGGGTTCTTGCTCTCCGCCATATCCTCCGCCGTCTGGAAGAGGGTGAACTTGTCGTGGCAGGGCTCACTGGCGTAGGGGCAGAACTGCGTGCAGTTGCCGCACTCGTTGCACATCTTGTCAACGTGGATGATCTGGTGGCTCTCGTCGGGCATGACGACCGCGACGTTCGCGCGGTTCGGGCAGGAGTCCACGCAGTTCTCGCAGACGGTGGAGCACTGCAGGCAGCGCTCGCCCTCGCACTTGCCGGACATCTTGAGGATGCCGTGCTTGGCGATGGCGTCGGACTCGGTGATAAACGCCTGCGCGGGGATCTCATACTCGTAGGGAGCGCCGACCACGGCTTCGGCGAAGCGCGCGGCGTCGGCAATGCCCTCGACCACGGTCGCGGGGCCGCGGTGCGCGTCGCCCGCGCAGTATACGCCCTCGACATTGGTCTCAAACGCGGGGCCCTTGCGCTCCATCTCGATGCCGTTTGCGGCCATGAGGTCGGAATCGACCTGCTCGCCGACGGCGGAGAGGACGAGGTCGCAGGGGATGGAGAACTGCTCGCCGGACTTCACGGGGCTGCGGCGGCCGGTCTCGTCGGGCTCGCCGAGCACCATCTTGTCGCACAGCAGCATACCCTTGGCCTGCTTGACGGGAGCGGCGAGTTCAACGAAGGTAACACCCTCGTCGATGGCGAGCTGGAGCTCGTGCTCATCGGCGGGCATGAACTTCTTGGTGCGGCGGTAGAGGATGGTGGAATGTGCGCCCATGCGCTTGGCAACGCGGGCGGCGTCCATCGCAGTGTTACCGGCACCGACGACAACGACATTACCCTTCAGGCAGGGCTTGACCTGCTTCTTCATCTTCTTCATCCATTCGATGACACCCTGAACATTGCCTTCGATGTCCAGCTTGCCGGGCTTCCATGCGCCGGTCGCCATCAGAATGTGGGTGTAACCCATCTTCTTGAGCTCTTCCACGGAGGGAGCGGGCTTGCCGAGCTTGACTTCAACATCGTACTTCATCATCAGCGCGATATCCTTGTCGATCGCCTCGTCCGTGATACGGAAGGCGGGAATGACGTAGCGCGGCACGCCGCCGAGCTTGCGCTCACGCTCAAAGATCGTGACATCGATGCCTTCACGACCGAGGAAGTAGGCAGCAGCAATACCGGTCGGGCCGCCGCCGATGATGGCGACCTTCTTACCCTCGACCTTCTCGGGCTTCTTGATGGAAGCCATGAGAGCGTTGTAGCCGTTTTCGGCGGCAACGAGCTTGGTGTCGCGGATATGGACGGATTCTTCATAGAAGTTACGGGAGCACTTGCCCTGGCAGCGGTGCGCGCAGATGGTGCCGGTGATGAACGGCAGGGCGTTCTTCTCGGTGATGAGCTTGAGCGCGGGACCGTAGAGACCCTTGCGGCACAGCTCGAGGTACTCGGGAATGTCCTGCTCGATGGGGCAGCCGCCCTTGCAGGGCGCGATGAAGCAGTCGAGCCAGGGCACCTGCTCGGTGGACTTGCGGCTGGGCAGGGGCTTGATGGGCTTGAGGTGATGGTAATTCGTGCGGGCGGAGGCGGCGAGGTCGGAGATGGCGGCGGAGTCGGTGCCGGCGAAGGCACGGTACTCCATAGGCTCGACCTTCTCGACCATCTGGAGCAGGCGGTTGTAGCCGCCCGGCTTGAGAATGGTGGTGGCGACGGTGATGGGCCAGATGCCCGCGGCAAAGAGCTTATCGCAGTTGAAGTATTCCGCGCCGCCGGCGAAGGAGATACGCATCTTGCCGCCGAACGCGCGGGAGATGCGATTGCACATCTCGATGGTCAGCGGGAAGAGGCTGCGGCCGGACATATACATCTCGTCGTTCGGCAGCTCGCCGCGCGTGGTGTCCACAGGGAAGGTGTTGGAGAGCTTGAGACCGAACTCCAGCCCCTCCTTGTCCGCGAGCTTCTGCAAACGCTCGAACATGGGCACCGCGTCCTCCCACTGGAGATCCTCGTTGAAGTGATGCTCGTCGAACACGATGTAGTCGTAGCCCATCGAGTCGAGGATCGTGCGGGCGGTCTTGTAGCCGAGGATGGTGGGGTTGCACTTGACGAAGGTGTGCAGGTGCTTCTTCGTGAGCAGATAGCTTGCGATGCGCTCGATCTCCTGCGGCGGGCAGCCGTGGAGCGTGGAGACGGTGACGGAGCGGGACACGCGCGGAGAGATGTGCGCGATGAAATCACGCTCGGCGGGGAACAGCTCAGCGAGGACCTTCTTGCATTCCTTGAACTGCGCGGTCCTGCTCGCGTCCATCATGTTGTCGATGTAGCTGTTGACCTTGCGGCCCTTGATGCCCTCGAGGTCGTAGCCGACGGACATATTGAACACGAACCCGTCGGGATCGCCGAGGCCGTAGACCTTGCTGATGACCTTGAGCGCGCACCACGCCTTGATGTACTCGTCCTGCGCCTGTGCCACGGTCAGCTCGGTGGACCACTCCTGATTGTAGCCCTCGTCGGCGGCGAGGATGCAGGGGCGGGGCACGCAGGCGGCGAGGTCCGCGCCGTCCATCTTCTGCACGGTCTTGACCTCAAAGAAGCGGGCGCCGGCGAAGTAGGCGGCGATGATGTTCTGCGCGAGCTGGCTGTTGGGGCCGGCGGCGGGGCCGAAGGGCGTTTCGATGCGCTCACCGAAGATGGGCAGGCTCTTGCCCGTGGCCTCATACTTCTTGTGGACGCCGAAGATGTCGCCGCTCTGGGCGTACTCGGTCACGACCCAGTTCATCAGGGACGCGAACGGAATGGGATACATTTTCTCAGACATCGTTGTTCCTCCTATGTAATGTTTCCTTAATACTCGCAGTGATTGAGGCTGCCCCAGAGCTTCTTCGCAGCCTCTAAAATATGGGCGTTCTCGGCCTCCTCGTCGATGCCGACGAGCTGACGGTCGAGCATGAGCGTCTTGCCAGCGGCGATGGTGGTCTGGCACTGGCGGCCCGTCATGCCGAAGATCATGTGACCGTCGATGTTCGCGTCGGAGAACGGGGTGAACGGCTTATAATCCATCACGATGATGTCCGCCGCCGCGCCCGCCTTGAGCACGCCGAGCTGGTCGGGGAAGTACTTCGCGCCGATCTTCGCGTTGTTCTTGAAGAGCATATCCGTGACCTCACACCAGCCGACATTGGGCAGGCAGTTCTGGCTGCGCTGGGAGCAGAGGGCGACCTTGAGGGACTCGAGCATATCGTTGGTGTAGGCGTCGGTGCCCATGCCGAGCAGGATGCCGCGCTTGTAGAGCTGGAGGACGGGGCAGATGCCGATGGCGTTGCCCATGTTGGATTCCGGATTGTTCACGACCATCGTACCCGTTTCCTTGATGATCTCCATCTCGGCGGTGTTGACATGGATGCAGTGACCGAGGATGGTCTTGGGGCCGAGGATGCCGTGATCCTGAAGACGCTGGACGGGACGGCGGCCGTAGTTCTGGAGGGAATCGTACACGTCGTTCATGCCCTCGGAGACATGGATGTGATAGCCGGTGCGGCCGTTGTTGGCCTCGACCATACGGTCGAAGGTCTTATCGGAGATGGTGAAGAGCGCGTGACCGCCGAACATCGCCGCGAGCATGGGATCCTTGCGCTGCTCGCATTCCGAGATGAAGTCGGCATTTTCCTTGATGGCCTGCAGGCACTTCTCCTCGCCGTCGCGGTCGGAGACCTCATAGCACAGGCAGGAGCGCAGGCCGAGACGCTTGCTCTCCTCGGCGATGGTGTGCAGCGTGCCAGAGATCTCGCCATAGCTGGCGTGATGGTCGAAGACGGTGGTGACGCCCTGCTTGATGGAGTCGATGTAGAGCGCGGTGGCGCTGGCCTTGGTGCCGTCCATCATCAGGTGGCGGTCGATGGCCCACCATGTTCCGTCGAGGACCTCGTAGAAGTTTGTCGGGTTGTTGCCGACGATGGACAGGCCGCGCGCGAGTGCGGAATAGATGTGGGTGTGCGCGTTGATGAAGGCGGGCATGATGACGCCGCCCTTGGCATCGACGATCTCAGCGTCGGGGTACTTCGCGCGCAGGGCGGCCTCCTCGCCGACCTCGGCGATCCTCGCGCCCTCGTAGGCGACCGCGCCGTGCTCGTAGTAGCCGCGGCCCTCTGCGTCGCGGGTGATGAGACGTCCGTTGGTGATGAGCTTCATAAGTGGTTTCCTCCTGTTAAATGGTTTCAACTGACGAACCCTTCAGGCAAAAAGAAAAGACGCTCCAAGCGAGTCACTCGCCCGAAACGTCAGCGTTTCTGCCGGAGTGATAGTTTCAGCCCGTGCGCGCAGCACTTCGTTACAGCTATCAGTCATAGATTGTAGGTTTATTTTACACGAAGGCGGGAACAATTTCAATGGAAATTTCGTCAAAATCCGTGAAAAGAGCCTTGATAAAACGGAGAAATCGACTTTTGATTTTTGTGCAAAGCGATGAAGGAGCAAAAAAGTTACCCCGCGTTGGCCGTGTAGACCCCGCCAAACCTGCACATGAATTGCAGGTGGGTCGCCTCTGTCCGGTTTTACTGCTTCCAACGTCCGGCCGCGAAATGCAGCCGGGAGGCCTGCAAACCACCGGAGCGTACCGGCGTCCCGTATGACGAAATGTGGGTTTATAAAGAGCCTATCACGAACCACGCAGGGTAATTGCCATTGTAAGCGGAGCGGCGGGAAAAATCCGTCGGAAGCGAGGTTATTCCTCCTCGTCCTCCATCATCTGCTCCATGAAGAGGTCGTAGACCTCGTTGATCTCGTCCTCGTCGACGACGTTGGCGAGCATCTCCTCGCCGTCCACCGTCTCGCTTTTGAGAATGATGAGGCCGTACTCGTCCTCATTCTCCTCCTCGCCCTCCTCCACAACGGGGAAGAAGGCCATATAGGTCGTGCCGTTGTGCTCGAGCGCGTCGATGTATTCCAGCTCGATGTCGTTGCCCTCCTCGTCCGTCAGCGTGACGAAATTCGGGCCGTATTCTTCGCTCATGGGGGTGACCTCCTCCAACAGTCGGTATTTGAGATGGAGATAGTATAGCGCATTTCCAAGCGCAATGCAAGTTTGACATCTGCGCGATTTTGTATTACAATAAATTACCTATTGTCAAAAGACAGCAAAGCGGAGCTCCGCTTTTTCAATTCGCAAAAGGAGGTAGCGCAATGGAAGGGAAACACGAAGCCGCCCGTGCGCCTCGAAAAAACCACAGAAGGAGCGGCGCCGGCATGACGGCGCTGAAGGTGCTCGGCACGCTCCTGGCCATCGGCGTCTGCACGGCGCTGATGTTCTTCGGCATTTTTATGAAGTATGTCCACACCACGCTCGAGCCGGTGCTGGATGTGGATATGAGCGCCATCACGCTCAACCAGAGTTCGGTCATCTATTATCAGGACAAGAGCACGGGCGAGTGGAAGGAGCTGCAGAAGATCCACGGCACCGAGGACCGCACGAACATTGAATTTTCCGACATCCCCGACCATGTCTGGCAGGCTCTGGTGTCCATCGAGGACCAGCGCTTCTTCCAGCATCACGGCGTGGACTGGAAATCGACCGGCAAGGCGGTATTCACCATGCTCACCGGCGGCGGAACGCAGCGCGGCGGCTCGACCATCACCCAGCAGGTCATCAAGAACGCCACCGGCAACAATCAGCCGACCATCAAGCGCAAGGTGACGGAGATCTTCCAGGCGCTGCGCTTCTATAAGAATTACTCGCGTGAGGAGACGCTGACATTCTATCTGAACCTCGTCTACTTCGGCAACCATTCCTACGGCATTCAGGCGGCCGCCGAGAACTACTTCGGCAAGGACGCCAAGGACCTGACCGTCGCCGAGGGCGCGGCCATTGTCGGCATCACGCAGTACCCCTACCTCTACGACCCCTCCCGTCAGGGCACGCTCGACAGCGGCAAGACCTTCCGTGAGAAGAACAAGGAGCGGCAGGAGACGGTGCTCGACAAGATGCACGAGCTCGGCTATCTGGACGACGCGGAATACGAGGCGGCAGTCAACGAGCCGCTGGTGTTCGTGTGGGACGACAACTATGTGCCCTCCGGCAGCTCGAAGGAGAAGGTGGCAGAGACCGCCGCGGAGGAGTTCGATCCGTATCTCGTCGAGCAGGTCTTCAACGACGTGGTCGACGCGCTGCACCGCGAGAAGAATTATTCCGAGGAGGTCGCCAAGAAGCTGCTCTACACCGGAGGCTATCAGATTTACGCGACCATCGACCCCGAGCTGCAGAGCATCGTGGAGAAGGTCTACGCCGATACGAGCAACCTGCCCTATACCTCGTCCAAGGGCGAGCAGCTGCAGTCCGGCATGACTGTCATCGACAACGCCACGGGCAACATCGTGGCGATGGCGGGCCGCGTCGGCGAGCGCGAGGGCCGCTTCCTCTTCAACTACGCGACCGCCACCCGCCCCTGCGGCAGCGCCATCAAGCCCATCGCGGTCTACGCGCCCGCGCTGGATACCGGCGTCATCACGCCGGCGACGGTGCTCGACGACTATCCCGTGCGCCTGCAGGCGAACGAGAACGGCACGGAAAAAGCGTGGCCGAAGAACTCCTACAGCGGCTACAAGGGTCTTATCACGCTCCAGACCGCGCTGCGCGTGTCCACCAATACCACGGCGGTGCGCGTGCTCGAGGCGCTCTCTCCGTCCGTGTCCTACGACTTCATGACGCAGAACCTCGGCTTCACCACGCTGGTCAACAGCGATCTCAACGCCGCGGCGCTCGGCCTCGGCGGTCTGACCTACGGCGTGAACACGGTCGAGATGGCGGCGGCGTACTCCGCCTTTGCCAACAACGGCGTGTATACAAGGCCGCGCACCTACATCGAGGTGCGCGACAACAAGGGCAACCTTGTGCTGGAGAACAAGCAGGAGTCGTGGGTGGCGATGAAGGAGTCCACCGCGTACTCGATCAATGAGCTGCTCAAGGGCGTGGTGCGCAGCGGCACCGGCACCGAGGCGGCCTTCTCCGGCATGACCATCGCCGGCAAGACCGGTACGACCTCCAGCAACTATGACCGCTACTTCGTCGGCTATACGCCGTACTACACCGCGGCGGTGTGGATCGGCTACAACCAGAATGCCAGCATCCGCGCGAACGGCAATCCCGCCGCGCAGCTGTGGAAGAAGGCCATGAGCGAGGCGCACGAGAACCTGCCCAATCAGAATTTCAATGGGAGTACCGCCGACATGACGCAGGTGACGGTCTGCACCCGCACGGGGCTTCTGCAGGGCCCGGGCTGCACCGATGTGCAGACGGTCTGGGTGGCGGCGAGCAACGCGCCCGCGCTGGTGTGCGACGGCCATGTGGCGGTGAACCTCTGCACCGAGAGCGGCAAGCTCGCGACCGAGTATTGTCCCGCCGAGTGCGTGCAGAGCGTGAACGCGATCGATTTCACGACCGAGAATCTGACGGCGGCGTGGGGCTATGAGCGCACGACGATCCTCCTGCCGCTGAGCGCGGCGGAGTACGAGGCGTATGCCGCGCAGCAGGCCGCCGATCCGACGTTTGTGATCCCTGCGGGCAAGCCCGTTCAGGCGAACGACAGCGGCAGCGTGTTCAGCGATCTGATGATGCTCGGCCCCTGCACGCTCCACCAGTACGTCGAGCCGGAGCCGACGCCGGGCGAGGGCTATTACGACGAGAACGGCAACTGGGTTCCGGCCGGCGAGACCGACCCGACCGATCCGGAGGGATCGGAGGAGGTGTCGCCGGAGCAGGGAACGGATTTCCTCAACTGGCTGCTCAACACCGCGGCGTAAAATTGAACGGAAAAAGGAAGGCTCACATCGAGCCTTCCTTTTTTGTGCGCAGCACCTGGGCGGCGAGCAGCAGGAGCAATGGAAAGAGCACCATGCCCGCTACGCCGAAGGCGCGGGCGCCGAGGTACATCGCCATGAGCGAGGCGATGGGCGGCAGCCCTGCCTGCGCGGCGACGAGCTTCGGCTCGGTGATGCTGCGCACGGTGAGCGTGCAGAGGTAGAGGATGACGAGCGCAGCCCCGCGCGGCACCGAGCCGAGCAGCAGCTCGGCGAGTGCCCATGGAATAAGCACCGTTCCGGTGCCGAACACCGGCAGCGCGTCCACGAGCGTGATGAGAAAGGCGGCGAGCAGGGAGTAGCGCTCGCCCAGCAGCCAGAAGCCGGCGAGGAGCTGGCAGAAGGTGAGGGAGCAGAGGATTGCCTGTGCGCGCAGCCAGCGCGTGAGTGAGTGCGTCACGCCGTCGCGCCAGAAGCGCAGCCGCTGCTGCGCGCGGGGGCTCAGGCGGCGTTTCGCCGCCGCGCAGAGCGTGGGATAGGAGGCGGCGAGGAAGAAGACGGCAAGCAGCGTTGTTGCGGCGAAGAGCACCAGCGCCGGCACGGCGGCGGCCATCGAGCCGAGCAGGGCGAGGGCGCGGGAGGCGAGACCGGCGAGCGCCGTGCTGCCGTAAGCCGCCCAGTCGGAGAGCTCGGCGGTCAGAAGCTCCCGCAGCCAGTCAGGACAGAGCGCGCCGTAGGCGCGCAGCCGATCGAGCAGTCCGCCGGTCAGCGCGGGCAGCGCGTCGAGCAGCGTCGGGAGCTGGGTGAGGAAGGCGGTCGCCTCGGTGAAAAGCGCCGAGAGGAGCAGCGAGAGGAGCCCGCCGAGGAGAAAGAGCAGAAAGAGCGTCAGCAGCGCGGCGGAGAAGCCGCGCTTGAAATGAACGGTCCGCCGCAGGAGGAGAATGACCGGCTCCATCGCGCGGGCCGCGGCGAGGGCGAGAAGAAAGGGCAGCAGCCACCAGAGAAGATAGCGGAGAAAGAGATAGAGCGCTGCGGCGAGCACGGCATAATAGGCGCCGGTGAGCAAAAACTCCTTTTTTTGTTCGGTCTGCAAAAAGACCGGCCTCCTTCCTGTCGAATGTTATAGGAAAAAGCTACTTGCTCTCTGTGGATCGTTATGGTATCATATCCCCATAAAAGGACAAATGCCCACGGGAGGAGAACAGGATATGGGGAAAAAGACAAAATTCTATCTGGTCGCTGCGGATGCGCTGCCGGAGATCTTTCTCAAGGTCGCCGAGGCCAAGCGGATGCTTCACGCGGGCGAGGTGAGCACGGCGGGCGAGGCCGCGAGGCAGGTCGGCATCAGCCGCAGCGCCTTTTATAAGTATCGCGACAGCGTGCAGCCCTTCAACGACATGAAGACCGGCCGCATCATTACGTTCTACGCTCTGCTCAAGGATAATCCGGGCGTGCTGAGCAACGTTCTTTCTATTTTTGCCGGTTCGGGCGCAAATATACTCACCATCAACCAGAGCATCCCGACAAACGGCTGCGCCGCCGTGACCATCTCGGCGGAGACGAGCGATATGCGCGAATCGCTCGAGGAGCTTATCGCCAGCGCTGCGGAGACGGCGGGCGTGGTCAAGTTCGAGATCCTTGCGGGCTGAACCCGCAGGGAGGGTACGGCATACAATGAGTCAGCAGACTGCTTGCAGTTTGCCGACTCATTTTTTTGCTGGGAAGAGAAGGGGGCTGCTATGGGCCTTATCGTACAGAAATTCGGCGGCAGCAGCGTGCGTGACCGCGAGCGGCTGCTGCGCGCCATGAGGATCGTCCGGCGCACCTGGGAGCAGGGGGACGACGTGGTGGTCGTGCTCAGCGCGCAGGGCGACACGACCGACGCGCTGCTCGCGCGCGCCCGCGAGCTGACGGAAGAGCCGCCGCCGCGTGAGCTGGACGCTCTGCTCGCCACGGGGGAGACCGCGAGCGTGGCCCTCGGCGCGATCGCGCTTGCCTCGCTCGGTGTGCCGGCAGTCTCGCTCTCCGGCTGGCAGGTGCCGGTCGGGACGGACGGCACGCACGGCGGCGCGAACGTGAGAAGCGTGGGCGCGGAGCGCATCCGGCAGGAGCTGGCGCAGCGGCGCGTCGTGCTCGCGGCAGGCTTTCAGGGCGTTGACGCGGCGGGCGACGTCACCACGCTCGGGCGCGGCGGCAGCGACACAAGCGCCGTGGCGCTCGCGGCCTTCCTCGGCGCGGAGCGCTGTATCATTTATACGGACGTGGACGGCGTTTATACCACCGATCCGCGCGTGTGCCCGACGGCGCGGCGGCTCGCCGCCGTTTCCTGCGACCAGATGCTCCGCCTTGCCGCGAACGGCGCGCAGGTGCTCCACGACCGTTCGGTCGCGCTGGCGGCAAGGCACGGCGTGACCGTCGAGGTGCGCTCGTGCGAGGAGGGGAGCGTCGGCACGCTCGTCGTGCCCCGCGCGGAGAGCGGGAAGGTCACGGGTGTCACGCGCTCGCGCCGCGGGGAGGTCACGCGCGTGACGGCCATCGGGCGCGCGCTGCCGTCGCTCGCGGCGATCCGCGCGGCAGTCTCGGCGCTGGAGGCGGCGGGCATTACGGTCCTCGGACTCGAGGAGGGCGAGCAGCGCGTCACGCTGCTGGTGAAGCGGGACGACGAGGACGCGGCGCTCTGCGCCGTACACGACGCGCTTGTACCGTGGTGAGGGAAAGCGGCGGTTTGCGCGGCGAAGGCCGCCGCAAACCGCTCTTTCCTACGCCTGCCCCTGTTGACCGATGGCGAAAAAAACGGATTTTTCATCCGCGGAAAAGAATCCGTTGCAATTTCGACGGGAATATGTTATCCTACGCTAAACCGGTCTGCGCTGCGCGAGCAGCCAATCTCAACAGGCCGGATGCTTAGGAGGTTATCTACTTGGACCCTGCTGACCCGTTATTGCCAAAAATTCTGGTACTGGTCATACTTATTCTCATCAACGCATTCTTTGCCGCGGCGGAGATCGCGGTCATCTCGCTTTCGGAAACGAAGCTGCGCAAGCAGGCGGAGGAGGGCGACCGAAAGGCGAAGAAGCTGCTTGTGCTCATGCAGGCGCCGGACAGCTTTCTTTCCGCCATTCAGATCGCCATCACACTCGCCGGCTTCCTGTCCTCGGCCTTCGCGGCGGACAGCTTTTCCGATCCGCTCGTGCATTGGCTGACGGTGGACAAGGGCTTCACGGCCATTCCCACCTCGACGCTCAACACGATCATGGTGGTGCTCATCACCATCGTGCTCTCGTACTTCAGCCTTGTGCTCGGCGAGCTGGTGCCCAAGCGCATCGCCATGAAAAAGACCGAAGCGGTCGCCCGCTTCACGGTCGGTGCGGTGACGAGCGTGGCGGCGGTGTTCCGACCGGTCATCTGGCTGCTCTCCAAGTCCACGAACGGCGTATTGCGCCTGCTGCACATCGACCCCAAGGCCGATGAGGAGGACGTGAGCGAGGACGAGATCCGCATGATGGTGGACCTCGGCGAGGAGCGCGGCGCGATCGAGTCTAATGAGAAAGAGCTCATTGACAACATCTTTGAATTCAACAACACGACCGCCGAGGACGTGATGATCCACCGCACCGACATGGTGATGCTGTGGGTCGAGGACACGCGCGAGGAGATTCTCGCAACGATCCGCTCGTCCGGCCTGTCCCGCTTCCCGGTCTACGAGGAGAACGCGGACGACATCATCGGCATCCTCTCCACGCGCGAGTATCTGCTCAACGCGCAGGCGGAGGCGCCCAAGCCCATGCGTGAGCTGCTGCGCCCCGCGTATTTCGTGCCCGAGTCCGTGCGCACGGACGTGCTGTTCCGCGATATGCAGAGCAAGAAGGTGCACATGTCCATCGTGGTGGACGAGTACGGCGGCACGAGCGGCCTGGTGACGATGGAGGATCTTCTCGAGGAGATCGTCGGCAACATCTACGACGAGTTCGACCCGCAGGAGGAAAAGGACATCGAAAAGGTGGGCGACAATCTCTGGCGTGTGGCAGGCTCGTGCGAGCTTGAGCGCGTCGCCGAGGCGACGGGCGTGCAGTTCCCCGAGGACGAGGAGTCCGACACGCTCGGCGGACTGGTGTTTGCCCAGCTCTCGTTCATTCCCGAGGACGGCAGCCAGTTCACGGTGGACGCCTGCGGCCTGCACATCGAGGTGCAGAGCTTCAACGAACGCCGCGTGGAATGGGCGTTGGTCTCACGGCTCCCGGAGGAGGAAACGCCCGAGGAGCAGGAGAAATAAACAAAAAAGAAACAGCAGCTTGAAAAAGCTGCTGTTTTTTTGCGGAAAGCACTTGACTTGCGCGCTTGACTTTGATAAAATAAGGCGCTTATATGTGAGAGTATGCGCAAAGCGAACCCTCACCCATTGCCACAAGGATAGCACAGGAAACAAAAAAGCACAAGAGCAAATGCAGCATTTCTATCAACAAAGCCGTGCGTGTCGCACGGCACACCAATACATTCCCCGCCGGAGACAGACCGGCGGGAAAGGAAAGGCGTGAAGAGCAAAAATGGCCAAAGACAAGATGTACGGCAAGACCCTTCGCAAAAACTTCGCTCGACATGAGGAGATCATGGAGATGCCGAATCTTCTGGAGCTCCAGAAGAAGTCCTACCGGTGGTTCCTCGACGAGGGACTGCAGGAGGTGTTCACCGACGTCGCCTCGATCACCAACTACGCGGGCAATCTTGAGCTGAGCTTCATCGGCTACAAGATGGACGAAGCCCCCAAGTACGACGTGGAGGAGTGCAAGGCGCGCGACGCCACCTATGCCGCTCCGCTCAAGGTCAACGTGCGGCTGTACAACAACCAGACGCAGGAGATCAAGGAGCAGGAGATCTTCATGGGCGATTTCCCGCTCATGACCCAGTCCGGCACCTTCGTCATCAACGGCGCCGAGCGCGTGGTCGTCAGCCAGATCGTCCGCTCCCCGGGCGTGTACTACGGCAAGGAGATCGACCTCAAGACCGACCTGCCCCTGCTCACCAGCACCGTGATCCCCTACCGCGGCGCGTGGCTGGAGTATGAGACCGACACCAACGAGGTGTTCTGGGTCCGCATCGACAAGAACCGCAAGATCCCCATCACCGAGCTGATCCGCGCCATCGGCGGTCAGGCCGAGCAGTACGCCGACCTCAAGACCGACACCGGCATCCTCGACCTCTTCGGCGACGACGACCGCATCAAGGTCTCGCTGGAGAAGGACGCCTGCAAGACCTATGAGGAGGCCATGCTGGAGATCTACCGCAAGCTCCGTCCGGGCGAGCCGCCCACGGTCGAGGCCAGCGAGAGCCTGGTCAAGAACCTCTTCTTCGATCCGCGCCGCTATGATCTGTCCATGGTCGGCCGCTACAAGTTCAACAAGAAGCTCTCCCTGTGGACCCGCATCCACGGCCAGAAGCTCGCCTATCCCGTCGCCGACCCGCGCACGGGCGAGATCCTCTTCGACGCCGGCCATGTCATGACCAGCGACGAGGCCCGCGAGCTTGACGCCATCGGCGTCAACGACGTGACGCTCGACCTCGACGGCAAGATGCTGCGCGTCTTCTCGAACAACATGGTCGACCTATCCCGCTTCGTGGACTTCGACCCCGTCGCCGAGTGCGGCATCAAGGAGCGCGTGTGCAAGAGCGTGCTCGAGGAGCTGCTGGCGAAGTACGAGGGCGAGGAGCTCAAGGAAGCCATCCGCGACAATGCCGACCGCCTTGCGCCCAAGCATATCCTTGCGGACGATATTCTCGCCTCCATCAACTACATGAACGCGCTGGCGCACGGCATCGTCACGAAGGACGATATCGACCATCTCGGCAACCGCCGCCTGCGCTGCGTGGGCGAGCTGCTGCAGAACCAGTTCCGCATCGGCTTTTCCCGCATGGAGCGCGTGATCCGCGAGCGCATGACCATTCAGGACCTCGACATCGTGACGCCGCAGAGCCTCATCAACATCCGTCCGGTCACCGCGGCCATCAAGGAGTTCTTCGGCTCCAGCCCGCTGTCCCAGTTCATGGATCAGACGAACCCGCTCGCCGAGCTGACGCACAAGCGCCGTCTTTCCGCGCTCGGCCCCGGCGGCCTTTCCCGTGAGCGCGCGAACATGGAGGTCCGCGACGTCCACTACAGCCACTACGGCCGTATGTGCCCCATCGAGACCCCCGAAGGTCCGAACATCGGCCTGATCTCCTACCTCGCGACCTACGCCCGCATCAACGAATACGGCTTCATCGAGGCGCCCTTCCGCGCTGTCGATCACGCGACGGGCCATGTCTCCGACGAGGTCACCTACATGACCGCTGACATTGAGGATCAGTTCATCGTCGGTCAGGCGGCCGAGCCGGTCGATGAGAACGGCTGCCTTGTCAACCCGCGTATCACCTGCCGCCACCGCGACGAGATCGTCGAGGTCGACCGCGACCGCGTTGACTACATCGACATTTCCCCGCGTATGATGGTCTCCATCGCGACCGCGATGATCCCGTTCCTGCCGAACGACGACGCGAACCGTGCCCTGATGGGCGCGAACATGCAGCGTCAGGCCGTTCCTCTGCTCCGCCCCGAGGCTCCCATCGTCGGTACCGGCATGGAGCACAAGATCTGCATGGACTCCGAGGTCGCCGTCCTAGCCGAGGGCGACGGCGTCGTGACCAAGATGGACGCCCGCGCCATCACCGTGGCTTACGACA
>Ga0256404_1005326_pt1 | contig 22967 bp, 18 predicted proteins | sample RumenRJG_01DNA_FD_185990 | JGI IMG/M metagenome (GOLD analysis project Ga0256404, IMG submission 185990) | Bovine rumen microbial communities from Lethbridge, Alberta, Canada - RJG_01 | ecosystem: Host-associated > Mammals > Digestive system > Stomach > Rumen | place: Canada: Alberta | collected... | reverse complement strand
CGGAGAAGGGCCCGTGAAAAGCGACAGACCGGATGACGGCGATCCCGGCGAAGGGAAACTGACCTTCGCCCTGATCGGAAATCAGAACTGCGGCAAGACAACGCTATTCAACCAGCTCACCGGATCGAACCAGCATGTGGGGAACTTTCCGGGCGTTACAGTGGACCGTAAGAGCGGTAGCATCAAGGGGCATCCGGAAACAGAGGTTGTGGATCTTCCGGGGATATATTCGCTGTCTCCCTACACGAGCGAGGAAATCGTTTCCCGCCAGTATATTCTCGAGGAAAAGCCGTCGGCGATCATCAACATCATCGACGCGACGAACATAGAGCGGAATCTGTATCTGACCATGCAGGTGCTGGAACTGGGCATACCGGTTGTGCTGGCGCTGAATATGATGGATGAGATGCGGGGGAACGGAGGGTCGATCCGGATTAATGAGATGGAAGAGATTCTGCAGATCCCGGTAGTTCCTATTTCCGCAATTAAGGGTGAGGGAATTCAGGAACTGATTACTCATGCGATTCATATCGCCCGTTATCACGAAGTGCCGGGGCGGGCGGATTTTTGTGACAAAAATGATCACAACGGCGCTGTGCACAGAACGATTCACGCCACGATGAGGCTGATCGAGGATCATGCGGAACGGGCGGAAATTCCGGTCCGGTTTGCGGCGAGCAAGCTCATCGAAGGAGATCATCTAGTCGAGGAGGCGCTGAAGCTGACGCAGAACGAGAAGGATACGATGGGGCATATCGTCCGGCAGCTGGAGGAGGAGCGCGGGTTGGATCGCGCCGCGGCGATGGCGGACATGAGGTTTCTCTTTATACGCAGACTCTGTGCGGAGACAGTGATCAAGCCTAAGGAAAGTCGTGAACACGCCCGCAGTCGGAAAATTGACAGGGTTCTTACCGGAAAATGGACGGCCATTCCGCTGTTTGTGCTGATTATGGCTGGTGTGTTCTATCTGACATTCAGTGTTGTCGGACTGTTTCTGCAGAATCTTCTGGCATCCGGAATTGGTGCGCTGACTCAGGCGGTAGACCATGGATTGACTGCTGCCGGCGTGTCTGCTCCGGTGCATTCGCTGATTATCGATGCTATCTTCAACGGCGTGGGAACCGTACTGAGCTTTGTGCCGATTATCGTGGTGCTGTTCTTTTTCCTCTCGATGCTGGAGGACAGCGGGTATATGGCTCGTGTTGCCTTTGTGATGGATAAGCTGCTGCGAAAGATCGGTCTCTCCGGACGAAGCATCGTTCCGCTGCTCATCGGCTTCGGATGTACCGTTCCGGCGGTCATGTCAACCCGGACGCTGCCTTCCACAAGGGATCGCCGCATGACCACGGTGATGATTCCGTTCATGAGCTGTTCTGCGAAGGTTCCGATCTATGCGTTCTTCAGTGCGGCGTTCTTCCCCCGTCAGGCGGGACTGGTCATGGTCTGTCTGTACGCTCTGGGAATCGCGATGGCGATACTGGTGGCCTTCTTCTCCAAAAACATGATGTTCCGTGGAGAAGCGGTGCCGTTCGTCATGGAACTCCCGAATTATCGACTGCCCGGCCTGAAAAACGTACTGCGGCTGATGTGGGACAAGGCGCGGGATTTCCTTCAGAGGGCATTCACGGTGATATTTGTGGGAACAATTATAGTCTGGTTCCTGCAGACCTTTGATTTCGGGCTTAATATGGTCTCTGATTCTCAGGACAGCATGCTGGCGGCAGTCGCCGGACTGATCGCGCCGGTGTTCCGTCCTCTCGGTCTGGGCGACTGGAGAATTGTGACATCCGTGATTTCCGGATTCATGGCCAAGGAGAGCATCGTATCCATGATTTCCATTCTGTTTGGCAGCGTCGCGAAACTGACCGCATCGATTTCCACACTGTCAGCGGTGACTTTCCTGGTGTTCTGTCTCCTCTATACGCCGTGCATTGCGGCAATCGCCTCTATTAAGAGGGAGCAGGGATGGAAGTACGCGACAGGAACCGTTGTGTTCCAGTGCGTCGTTGCATGGATTCTGGCATTTTTGGTGCATCTTGTCGGCACGGCGCTCGGGCTCGGATAAATGAACCGTATCGACCAGACAAGGGGGGTGATAGTATGGCAACCGGAATTGTAATCGTTATCGTTGCGGCAGCAGCTGCTGCGGCGTTATACAGCATTTATAAACAAAAGAAAGCTGGGAAAAGCATCGGCTGCGGCGGCGATTGCAGTCATTGCGCTTTAGCGGAGCTGGAGAACTGCGGCCACAAAGGGAACGGGCAGCCCGCAGAGCGGGAATGATGCCCTCCGCGCCGGCCGGCTTTTCAACGCGCCATCGGACTTCGCTGCGCGACCGGTTTCGTACTGAAGAGTCGGACTCCGCGGCAGCAGTCGAATGCCGCGCCGGTCAACTCTTTACCGCACTATCGGACGACGTCGTCTGTCCGAGTGCGGTTTTTTTTATTCTGCGGCCTCTCCGGGCGCGGCTTTTTTTGTTTCTGCTGAATTTCCCGGCGATGCGATAAATTCCATAAAGACCTGCATCGCCTTGCTCACATAACGACCCCGCTTCCAGTATAGATAGATGTTACGAGTCACAAAGCGGCTGGCGAGCTTGTAATACACCAGTTTCGGGTTCGGCGGAACGCTGGACAGCAGACGCTCTCCGGAAAAGGTGATTCCCAACCCTGAACTGGCGATGTTGTAAGCGGTCAGCTGCTGATCCAGTTCCAGAACGACGTGGGGGTGGAAGCTCTGTTCTTGGCAGATCTGGTAACTGCGCTTCCCGGTGTCGTTTTCCGGATGGAGCAGGATGAACGGGCAGTCCGTGAAGTGATACAATGGCACTGCCGGCGTCCGGCTTTCCCGAAAAGAACCACTGCGGATTTCGGAGAGAGGAATCTGAAATTCCCCCAGCGTCCTGTTTGCGGAAAAGCCTTCGGGCACGACCAGAAGAAGCCGCTCGTTTCCCACCTGCCTGCGGTCGAAGACCTCCAGGTCCAGTTCTTTGTTGTCCATCACGAAATCGATGACTGCATCCTGCAGCATCCGCGTGAGTTCCACGGATCGCGCTTCTGTCAGCGTGATATTCAGATCCGGGTATTCCCGTGAAAAATCAGAAATCATTGGCGGCAGCACCCAGGATGAAAAGAAGTTGCTTCCCCCGAAATTAAGCGTTCCTGTCTTCAGTCCTTCCAGATCGTTTATATACGATTCAAAACCGTTCTCGATAGCCATGATCTCCTCTGCACAGCGGATGTACCGCGCGCCACATTCCGTCACCTCCAGAGGCTTTGTGCTCCGGTCGAACAAGGGACAGCCCACCTTCTCTTCAATGCGCCGGATATTGGCGCTTAGAGATGGCTGCGAGATGTGAAGCGCCGCGGCGGCTCTGGAAAAACTCCGTTCTTTGTACACGCTGTATACGTAATGCATTCCTCTGAACATGCTGATGCTCCTCTTCTCCTAAAGTATAATTGTGGAGTTATATAAAATATAAATACATAAGTATTTGATTATAGTTTACTATGCTCCTATAATGAAATCAAGAAGAAATCCGAAACTCGATGACATACGAAAGGATGGAGAGAAATGGAGATGTGCAGTCTTGAACGTATTGGAATGAAACCCGGCCGGGTGTATCGCAACCTGTATCCGGCAGCGCTGGTGGAGAAGGCGCTGAGCCGCGGCGAGGGACATCTTGCGGACACGGGAGCCCTGGTGGTGGAGACCGGGAAATATACAGGAAGATCGCCTCATGACAAATATATCGTCGATTCAGAGGGCGTGCATGACCTTATTCACTGGGGAGAGGTCAACCGCCCCATCGACAGAGAGACCTTCCGTGCCATAAAAAACGAAATGATCCGGTACATGGACGGTCGGGAGGTATTTCTGTTCGACGGCTTCGCGGGAGCGGATCCGGAGCATCGCAGGAAATTCAGGATCATCAATGAGAAGGCGTGGCAGAATCTGTTTATCCGGAATCTGCTCATCCGTCCGGAGGAAGAAGAACTGGAGCAGTTCGGGGAACCGGACTTTACGATTCTCGCAGTACCGGGGTACAAATGTGACCCGGAACGTTTCGGGATACATTCGGAGGCGGCGATCATCATCGATTATGAAGCTCATTTTGTAATCATCGCGGGAACGCAGTATGCCGGCGAGATAAAAAAATCCGTGTTTTCAGTAATGAATTTCGTGCTCCCGACGGAGGATCAGGTACTCCCGATGCACTGCTCCGCCAATATGGATCCGGAGACCGGAGAAACGGCGGTGTTCTTCGGACTGTCGGGCACTGGTAAAACCACCCTGTCGGCGGATCCGGCAAGAAAGCTGATCGGCGATGACGAGCACGGCTGGTCGGATACCGGAGTGTTCAATATTGAGGGAGGCTGTTACGCCAAGTGCATCGACCTGAAGGAGGATGAGCAGCCGGAGATTTATCACGCAGTGAAATTCGGCGCGGTTGCGGAAAACGTGGTGATGGATCCGAAAACCGGGGAGATGGATTTTGGAGACCGGTCGCTGACGGAGAACACCCGTGTCGGATATCCGGTGGATTTCATCTCTAATTCGCAGAAACCGGGACGCGGAGGCGTGCCAAAGGCTGTGGTTTTCCTGACAGCGGACGCGTTCGGAGTGTTGCCTCCGATTTCACGACTGTCCGGCAACGCGGCGATGTATCAGTTCATTACCGGATTTACCGCAAAGCTGGCGGGGACGGAGCGCGGCGTCAGAGAGCCTCAGCCCACCTTTTCCACTCTTTTCGGCGAACCGTTCATGCCGTTGCGCGCGGAGGTGTATGCGCGGATGCTGGGAGAGCGGCTTGAAAAATACGGTACCCGCGTCTATCTGGTCAATACCGGGTGGAGCGGAGGCCCTTACGGAGAGGGAGCCCGCATCCGCTTGAAATATACGAGAGCCATGATCTCGGCGGCATTGAACGGAGAACTGGATAATGTGAAGTTTGTTCATAACCGTCAGTTCAATCTGGATGTTCCCGTCAGCTGCCCCGGCGTTCCGGCGGAAATCCTGGATCCGCGGGCGACATGGAAGGATCGCGATGCTTACGACCTGCAGGCGAACCAGCTGGCAGCGCTGTTTGAGAAAAATTTTGCAGAGAAATACCCGGACATTGATCCGGCAATCGCTGATGCGGGTCCGCGTCAGTTGGTGGAGCCGGCCGGAGTCGCAGTGTAGCCGCAGAATAAAACTCCTGAAAACCTTGCGGCAGGCCATCGAATATGCTCGTTCCATTATTGATGTCTCGTGCATATTCGATGGCTGAGTACACATTAATAAATGAAGGAAACCGCGGTAGCGTCCGCGGTTTTTCTGTAGGATGCGCCGTGTATGCTGCGGGATCGCCGGGCCGGATGTCCGGCCGGGCACACCGGTGCGGTATGATGTATCGGAATGTCGAATGTGCGGTTTGATGTATCGGAACATCGGAAAGATTGACATTCTCAGTTTTACCGATATAATGAAAGCAGGATTTCTTTGAGAGGAGTGACACAGTATGGCAATCCGAAAGAATAACGTGAAGACCGTTGCGGACACCAGATTCGTCAGAGTTTTCGACCTTCAGTACGAGGAAGGTGCACATTATTATGACGCCTCGCGCAGGGAACTGGAAAACATCGCAGCGATCAAATCGGAAAATGATTTTAATTCCATGCTGCCGGATGCGGTCAGCGGATTTCTGGTGATCGAGACGCCTGACAGCGAACCCCGGCTGCTGTTGGATTATGAATATCGTTATCCTACGGGGCAGTATATGCTGAGCATTCCTGCAGGTCTGGTGGACGAGAGCGACAAAGAATCGGATCAGCCTTTGTTCACGGCGATGAAACGGGAAATCTATGAGGAAACCGGAATTATGCTGAAGGTCACGGACGACATCCGCATGGTCAACCCGCTGGTGTTCAACAGCCCCGGATTTACTGACGAGTGCACGGCGTTGATCGCCATGACAGCTCATCTGGATGACCTTTCTGAACTGAATCAGAAGGGCGCTGTGGGAAGTGAGAAGTTCGCAGGATTCCTTCTGGCCACCCGGGAAGAGGTGCTTCGCCTGCTGCGGGATGGAAAGGATCCCCGCGGTCACCGCTATCCGATGGTGACCTGGTGCGCCATGATGTATTTTGTTTCCGATCTGTGGAAAGCGTGAGGGGAACAAATGAGTCGCAATGAATTGGAACGGCGGGGAGAAAATCTGTTTTTTTCGCAGCGGCACGGTGCGCCCTGGGAATCACTTCCTTACTGGGAGGGAGCGGTTGACTACAACGGCTGTGGACTGGTGGCGATGACCATGTGCATTGATATTCTCACCGGCCGGGAGCTGACGCCGGAGGATGTGTATCGTATGCGGGATTCTGCGGGGATCGATCAGCGGCGGGTCTGCGACAGGGAGGCCACAAGCATCTGCGGCGGTGACGCCCAGCTCAGATTTAACGAGATGAACCGGCGGCTGTTCGGTATAGAGTCCAGGCCCCTTGAACGGAGCGTGGAGGCTTTCCGCACGGCGCTGTCTGGGGAGAATACGGTAATCTGGGCGTCTTCACGGCAAACCGGTTTTTATGATATCCGCGGGAACAAAAGAAAGGTCCGTACCGGGCATGTGCTGTGTTTCTGGAAATATGACCGGGGCGTTTTCTACGCGAAGGACCCGGGGCTGACAAAGGAGCTCGGAAACAATGTTCCATATGACACGGAGCGTCTGCGCCGGTGGCTGGATGCCTGGGACTACCAGCAGTTTGAAATCGGGCTTCCCCGGGATAAGGGAAGGGAGAAGGAGAGTATATGAAAACGATGATGAAAAGAATGACGCCGGTGGCGGCGGCTTTGTGCCTGATACTCTTGGTTTTGTTTGTACCGCGGCAGTGCAGTGCCGCGTCCTTTACAAAAAGCGCGCCTGAGGGCGTGATGGCGACGGCGGTGAACACAAGGATCGCCGTGTCATGGGAGAAGGTGTCCGGCGCGAAGGGATATATTGTCTATGAGAAGGCCGGAAACGGCAAACTGACCCGGGTCGCAAAGGTGACATCCTGTAAAGTGATCCGGAAGAATATGACCAGAGGCGTGACCTACGGCTACGCGGTCAGAGCGTGGACAAAGAAGGGAAATTCCTACCTCAAGACAAAGAAAAGCGCTGTGCGTTATACGACAGTGGCTTCCGCGGGCGTTTCCACGGTGAAGAACTTCCTGCGCACTGCGCTGGCGCCGATGGGGAGTACGATGTACGTCTGGGGCGGCGGATGGAACAAAGCCGACAACGGAGCAGGCACTCCTGCGCGCACCGTCGGAACGTCTCCCAGGTGGAGAGCCTTTGCGGCGACGAAAACAAAGTACTACAATTATAATAATTACCGATATCAGATTAACAGCGGGCTGGACTGCTCCGGATATGTGGGGTGGCTCATGTACAATACCCTGCATACTGTGAACGGAAGCAAGGGCTTTGTAAAAGGCGCGGACAAACAGGGAAAATGGTTCGCCGACCTCGGCTACGGGAGCTGGACCAAAGCCAGAAAGGTGAAGAAGCATCAGGCCGGGGACATCATGAGCGGACCGGAGCATATCTGGATTTCTCTGGGCGAATGCAGGGACGGAAGCACCGTCGTGCTGCACTGTTCTCCGGCTGGCGTTAAACTCAGCGGAACTTACAGCCGGTCCGGCGTGAAAAACAGTCAGGCGGCGAAACTTGCCAGAAAGTACATGAAGAAATATTATCCTTCCTGGTACAGCCGTTTCCCGTCGACGACCCTGACCTACGGTTCCTCATATAGCAGGGACTACGGCCGCTTCCGCTGGAGCAGTAAGAAACTTGCGGATCCGGAGAAATACCGCAGCATGAGCGCCGACAAGGTGCTGGCAGATCTGTTTGGAGAGAGGTAGCAGGCACGGCGGCAGCCGCGGACGCAGCGACGCTGCCTCTGCGGAAACCGCGAAGAACCGCAAACGCAGTAACGGCGGCAGCCGTGGAGAAAGGACAACAATAATGGCAACAGAACGCACATATATTATGCTTAAGCCGGACTGCATCCGGCGCGGACTTGCGGGAGAGGTGATCACCCGCATCGAGAGAAAGGGTTATCGCCTCGCTGACGCGAAAATGATGACGCTGGACGAGCCGATCCTGCGGGAACATTACGCGCATCTGAAGGATGAACCCTTCTTCCCGGACATCGTGGAATACATGACGTCGGGGCCGGTGCTGGCGATGATCGTAGAAGGAGAAAACGCAATTCGGGGAATGCGCATCCTGATGGGGGCCACCCGCTTTGAAGATGCAGAGGCCGGGACGATCCGCGGTGATTTCGCCGCGTCGACAAGATACAACCTGATTCACGGATCAGATTCCCCGGAGTCTGCGGAAGCGGAGATCCGGCGTTTCTTCGGATAGGTGCATCCGCAGTCCGGAACTGCAATGAATCGGTTTCTGAGTAATATCTGAAAGGGGGTTGGAGATGAGCTGCTGCATGAAATACGATTCGCCGCTGGGAACCATGACGATGTATTCGGAGGACGGAGAGAAACTCTATGCCCTCTGGTTCGACCGGCAGAAATACGACAGAAGTCTGATGGATGAAGCGGAGCAGCCTGTAGAGCGGGAACTGCCGGTTTTTCTGAGGACAAAGGAATGGCTGGATCTGTATTTCGAGGGAAAGGATCCGGGATTTCTGCCGCCGCTGGAGCTCACTGGTTCGGATTTTCGCAGAATGGTTTCCCGTGAAATGCTGAAGATTCCATTTGGACAGACAACGACATATGGACGGATTGCAGAGACTGTCGCGGAGAAGACCGGAAAGGACCGGGTTTCGGCTCAGGCGGTCGGTGGTGCGGTCGGCCATAACCCGCTGACGATCATCGTGCCCTGCCATCGGGTTGTCGGAAAAAACGGGAGCCTTACGGGTTACGCCGGCGGCATAGACAAGAAGATAAAACTGCTTCAGAACGAGGGCGTAGACATCGCGGACAGAGGACTCTTTGTTCCGGAAAATCTACGGTAAGGAGAAATATTATGCAGATTAAACCAGTAAAGCTTTTTGAGAACGGCTATATGCTGCAGCCTCTTCCTTTTGGGGGAGAAGAAGGGATGGAGAAGTTTGATCCTGCGATCCGGTACAGATCCAGTCTGCAGAATTATGTAATCGATACCGGTGACGAGGTTATCCTGGTAGATACCGGCCTGCCGAAGGAATTTCCGGAGCAGGTTCCGGATGAAAAGACGATTCTCTTCATGGGGAACAAGATCACAGATTATGTGTCGGCTCTGGCAGAGGCAGGATACCAGCCGGAGCAGATTTCTAAGATCCTGGTCACTCATAAACATGCGGATCATACCGGTGAATTGAGAAGCTTTCCTAATGCGACCATCTATTGCAGCAAGGAAGATTTGGATTCCGACGAAATGAAGCCGTACAAAAATACTGTTGCAGCGACCTTTGAGGATGGACCCTATCATAATTTCCCGCGTTCGCAGAAGATTGCGGAAGGGATCCGATACATCCCTGCGCCGGGTCATACAAAGGGAAACAGCATCGTCATTGTGGAAGACGGGGGTCTCTTCTACATGATTCATGGAGATATTACATATACTGATGAGGCTTTGTATGAAAACAAACTGTCCACGATCTTTGAGGATTTGGAGGCGGCAAGAACATCGCTGGACATGGTAAGAGAATTCATCAGAAACAATCCTACTGTCTATGTTTCCACGCATACGCCGCTGGGTTATGAGAATCTGGAGGCAAAGAGGGTATGCGATCTGGATAATCCACCGGAGAGCATCCCTCCGAAAGAGGCCATTGTGAAGGAATCCACCGGGAAATATGTCTGCACGGTCTGCGGATATGTATATGATCCGGAAATCGGTGATCCCGATCACGGAATTCCGGCAGGAACAAAGTTTGAAGAACTGCCGGAGAACTGGAACTGTCCGAGATGCGGGCAGGCGAAGGACAAGTTTACGAAAGCATAGGACGGAGAATACATGGGATATAAGGCTGCAATTTTTGATATGGACGGAACGATTCTGGATACCGTTGCGGATCTGCGGGATGCGCTGAACCATACGTTCAGAGATTTCGACCATCGGAGCGACTTCAGTGAGGACGAGGTGAAGCTTTTCTTCGGAAGCGGCGCCGCTGTAGCGATTCGAAGAGCGCTGGCGGTGGAGAACGGATTTCCTCTGGAGAGGCTGGAGCAGATCGGAACAAAGGACGAGCCGTCTCTTTCCATCGATGAGAAGCTGGCGGAGGAAATCCGGGCGGCATACACTCCGTATTATGCGGAGCACTGTAATATAAAAACCGGTCCTTATCCCGGGATCCTGCCGATGCTCAGAAATCTGAAACGGCGGGGCATCGGAATCGCGGTGGTCTCAAACAAGCCGGATGAAGCAGTTCAGAGCCTGAACCGGGAACACTTTGAGGGACTGTTCGATTACGCGGCAGGCGAGGTTCGGGGAATCCGCCGCAAGCCGTACCCGGATATGGTGGAGAAGGCGCTGGGGCAACTGAAGACTGACCGTCGGGAAGCGGTCTACATCGGAGATTCCGAGGTGGACATCCAGACGGCGTCGAATTCCGGACTGGACTGCATATCGGTGGACTGGGGATTTCGCAGCAGGGCGTTTCTGATGCTGAATCGTGCAGGCTGCATCGCCTCCTCCTGCGAGGACATTGAAGACGTGATATTCGGCTGAAAAACGGACGCCGGTATGCACGAACAGAAAGGAAATCGACTATATGGAAAAATTCGTAATGAACACCAGAATCTTCATGGGGCACAAATGCTGTGAGGAGATCCGGAATTTCGAGATGCGGAGGGCGTACGTCATCTGCGATCCGTTCATGCAGGAGTCCGGAAAGACGGAGCTGGTCACCGAAACATTGTGGGAAATGAATGTTCCCTACGATATCTTTGCCCGGGTGGTTCCCGATCCGGATATGGAAGTGGTGAAGGACTGCCTGAACGCCATTGTGAACTTCCGGCCGGACACGGTTTTTGCGATGGGAGGAGGCTCTGCCATCGATACGGCGAAGGCGGTGGTTAAGCTTTACGCTCAGTATTGCGGCGTGGAGCTGCCCCGGCTCGTGGCGCTGCCCACGACCAGCGGAACCGGCAGCGAGGTTACCGCGTTCGCGGTCATAACGGACAAGGCGGCGGGCGTCAAATATCCGCTGGTGGACGATGATCTGACGCCGGATGTGGTATTCCTGGATCCGCTGCTGACGGAGACTGTTCCGCCGAAAATCACAGCGGATACCGGAATGGATGTTCTGACACACGCTATTGAGGCATTTGTTTCCACGAACGCCAACGATTTTACGGATGCTTTCGCAGAGAAGTCCATCCGTACGGTCTTCGATTTCCTGGAGCGGTGTGTGACCGACGGATCGGATCTGAACGCCCGGGCGCATATGCATAACGCGTCCTGTATGGCGGGGGCGGCCTTCAATGTGGCGTCTCTCGGGATATGCCACAGCATGGCGCATCAGCTCGGAGAACAGTTCCATATTCCTCACGGACGCTGCTGCGCCATGTTCCTGCCGCTGAGCATCGAATATAATGCAGGGCTTGAACTGCCGGGAGAGGGCGATTCTCTGCTGCAGTATCTCGACATCGCCCGTGTGATCGGCGTTTCAGCCGGAACAAATAAGGCTACGATTCATCTGCTGGTGCGGAATATCCGTGCGCTGATGGATCGCATCGGTATTCCGGGAAATCTGGAGGAGCTGGGAATAGACCGGGATGAGTATATGGCTGCCATCGACCGCATGACGGAAAACGCGCTGAAGGATCGCTGCCTGAAGACGAACCCGAGAGTTCCCTCGGCAGAGGACATCCGCAGCCTGTACCGCCGGCTGGCGCAGCTGTAACAAAGAAAGTAAAGACGTTCTGACAGAAGAGAAAAACGATTCTGCCGGATGGCACCTGCGTCCGGTGCGGCCACAGCAGGAGTACAGCAGAAGAAAAGTAAAAGGGAAAGAAAACGATGGACAGAGGTAAGATGCGCAGGATTGTCCTCCTGCTGATTGCGGTTTCCGCACTGATTTACGGACTTCAGATTCTGATTTTTCACGATGTGAGAAACACGGCGTTCTATATCCTTCAGGATTTCGCCTTCATGCCGGTGACCATTGCCATCGCCACCCTGGTGGTGGGAGAACTGATCGCGGCGCAGGAGAAAAAAGAGCGACAGGAGAAGACCCGTATGCTGACCAGCACCTTCTATACGGAGCTGGGAGCAAGGCTGATGGCGCTGATTCTCCGGGCGGCTGACGACGGTGCGGAGCTGGCGTCACTGGCGGACCGCAGTGTAGACTGTGAAGAGGAGGAACGGCGGCTGAGGAGAGAACTTTCGGAGAGAGATATCCGGGTCAGCATTAATGAGGAAATTTACGAGAGTTCCAGAAAACTGATTCTGGATCGGAGAGTTGCCCTTCTCGTTATTTCATCCAATCCTATGCTGCTGGAACATGAGGATTTCACGGATATGCTGTGGGGCGTGTTTCATCTGATTGACGAATTCCGGCTCAGAGGGGATTACTCCCGGCTGAGCGAGGAGGATATCCGCCATCTCAATGAGGATTTCAGTCAAGTGCTGAAGCTGATGCTGATGAACTGGGTGAGCAACGCCCGGTATCTGAAGGAGGCGTTTCCCAACTATTATTCAACTGCGCGGGAAAAAGTGGTTCGGAGCAAGTGGGACATTCGCTGACAGCCGACCGGATGCACGTCAGCCATTGAAACCGGCGTATACGAGAACTGTACACTGAAGTGAGAGGAGGTGAGTGAATTGTCACTCACCTCCTGCTCTATTTGCCGTGCTCCCGGCCGCAGGTGTTACGCGACGGCCATCATTTATACAGCTCTCAGCAGCTTCACCGTTCGCTGAAAAGCAGATCCGCATAGGTGGGGAAGGGCCAGTATTTTTTGTCCACCATGAGCTCCAGCCGGTCGGCGATGTCCCGGGCCTCGTCCATATCGCGGATAATCTCATCATGACAGAAGTGCAGTGCTTCAATGTCGTCGCCGGGCATCCGGTTCAGGCTCTGTTCCAGCCTGCTGCACGCCGTTGCCAACGCGTCTGTCTCATCGCTGATCTGACGGGCGAGTTCCGTCTCATAAGAGGCGCTGATACCGGCGTCCTTCTTCAGTGCAGCGCGGCTGCACAACACGGCGGAATACTCCGACGCTGCGGGCAGGATACTTTTCCGGATCATGTCCGCCATAGTACGGCCTTCGATGTTGATAACCGTCTTATAATTTTCCACGTGAATGATGCCGCGGGCTTCCATTTCCTCTTCCATATATATACCGTGACGGATCAGCAGTTCTTCATTTTTTTTGTCGGTGTAGGCTGCCAGTGCGTCTGCGGTGGATTTAAGGTTGGAGAGACCTCTGGCTTCCGCCTCCCGTATCCAGGCCTCGTCGTAGCCGTTTCCGTCGAACAGGATCCGCCTGTGCTCTGTGAATACTCGCTTAAGAAGAGCCTGAAGATCCTCCATGAAATTCTCGGAGTGTTCCAGCTCTTCCGCGAAGTGCTGCAGTTCTTCTGCCATCGCGGCGTTCAGAACCACATTAGGTCCGGCGATGGACTGAGAAGAGCCCGGCATCCGGAACTCGAATTTGTTGCCGGTGAAGGCCATGGGGGAGGTCCGGTTGCGATCCGTGTTGTCCAGCGGAATTTCCGGAAGCACGTCTACGCCGATTTCAAGAGTCTTCTTTCCTGCATCTGTGTAGTCGGTGCCGCTGATGATGGAATCCACAACGGCGCTGAGTTCATCTCCCAGAAAGATGGAAATTACGGCCGGCGGTGCCTCCTGCGCACCCAGACGGTGATCGTTCCCCGGGAACGCGACCGTGGCACGCAGCAGCTCCTGGTACTCATCGACACCCTTGATGAAGGCTGCCAGGAAGAGCAGAAACTGTGCGTTCTGGCTGGGCGTAGAGCCCGGACGGAACAGATTTTTTCCGGTGTCGGTGGAAAGAGACCAGTTATCGTGCTTGCCGGAGCCGTTCACGTACCGGAAGGGTTTTTCGTGAATCAGGGCGACGAAGCCGTGGCGGTCAGCCACCTTTTTCAGCATCTCCATGGCCAGCTGATTATGATCGTTGGCGGTGTTGGCATCGCTGAAAACAGGAGCCATCTCGTGCTGTGACGGAGCGACCTCGTTATGCTTTGTTTTGGAAGGAACACCCACCTTCCACAGCTCCTCGTCAAGATCCTGCATGAAGGCTGCCACTCGCGGCTTGATCATGCCGAAGTAGTGATCTTCCATCTCCTGCCCACGGGGCGGCTTTGCACCGAACAGCGTGCGACCGGTCATCCGGAGATCCTCACGCCTGTTGTACAGTGATTTGTCGATCAGAAAATACTCCTGCTCAGGCCCCACCTGTGCCACGACCCGTCTGGTCTCGGTATCACCGAAAAGCCGCAGAATCCGCACTGCCGCGCGACTTACCGCATCCATGGATTTCAGCAGAGGGGTTTTCTTGTCCAGCGCCTGCCCGGAGTAAGAGCAGAAGATCGTCGGGATGTACAGAGAATGCTCCTTCACAAAGGCAAAGGATGTGGGATCCCAGGCAGTATAACCCCGTGCCTCGAAGGTGCTTCGCAGCCCTCCGGAGGGGAAGGAGGAGGCGTCTGGCTCACCCTTGACCAGTTCCTTGCCGGAGAAGTCCATCAGTGCCCGGCCGTCTTCCGCAGGGGAAATGAAACTGTCATGCTTTTCCGCGGTAGCGCCGGTCATCGGCTGGAACCAGTGGGTGTAGTGGGTGGCGCCCCGCTCCACTGCCCATTGCTTCATGGCTTCGGCAATTTCGTTCGCGGTGGAGATGTCCAGAGATTCCCCGGAAGTGATACAGGTTTTCCACGCCGTGAAGGATGCGCCGGAGAGACGTTCCTTCATCGTTTTCTCATCGAAAACCATGGAGCCGTAATATTCTGCCGGTGATGCTTTCATATCCATATTTCTATCCTTTCCGCAGCTATCTGCCGCTTTCACCATAATTTGTCAGTACCCTCGCGGAGGGATCGTCCACGTCGCAGCCCTCCCACTCACGGTTGGGCATCCAGAAGTCGATAATCATTTCCGCCTGTCCCGGATAATATGTCTCGAAGATGTCACGATAGAGCAGGCTCTCCTTGCTGAAGGGCCGGGCGTAATCGTATTTCGCGGCGCCCCGGAGGAAATCCTCGTCGGTGTAACGTGCTTCCGCATATTCCTTCAGATCGTCTACCATCGAGTGTCCTACCGCATCAGAGAAGGCCGCCTTCTGCCGCCACAGAATGTCTTCCGGCAGGAGTCTGTCGTTCTCGAAAGCATGGCGGAGCAGGTATTTCCCCATTCCGTAGGTGTTCATCTTCATCGCGGGGTCGATGCTCAGCACGTAACGGACAAAATCCGTGTCCCCGAAGGGCACTCGCCCTTCCATGGAATTTACGGAAATACAGCGGTCTGCCCGCAGAACGTCGTACATATGGAGCTCATGGATCCGTTTGACGGATTCCTGCTGAAAGCTCTCGGCGTCCGGAGCGAAGTCCGTGTATTTGTACCCGAAAAGCTCATCGGAGATTTCGCCGGTCATCAGCACGCGGATATCGGTAGTCTGGTGAATCTTTTTGCAGCAGAGATACATGCCCAGACTGGCGCGGATCGTAGTGATGTCCCACGTTCCTAAGATTCGGATGACCTCAGGAAGCGCATCCAGAACCTCCTGCCGCGTCATATGAAATTCTGTATGCTCGGAACCGATGAAATCCGCCGCTTCTCTGGCGTACTTCAGGTCGATGGGATCCGTGTCCATGCCGATGGCGAAGGTCCGTATCTTTCTTCCCAGAAGCTTTGCACTGATGGCGCAGACCAGACTGGAGTCCAGGCCGCCGGACAAAAGAAAGCCCAGAGGCGCGTCCGCGTCCAGTCTCGCTTCTACCGAACGGATCAGGCGGCTGCGAATACCCCGGCAGACATCGTCCAGGTCGCCGGAAACAGCGGGGGAAGACCCGGTGAGGGAAATGTAGGGATGGAACGCGCCTCCCGCCCAGTAGTGACCGGGAGGGAAGGGGCGGATGACATCGCAGAGTCCGACCAGCACCTTAGGTTCGCTGGCGAAGGCAATTTCCCCCGCTGCGTCATATCCGTAATAGAGAGGGCGGATGCCGATGGGATCCCGAGCGGCGACAAAGGAGTCCAGAGCGGAATCGTAAATCAGCAGGGCGAATTCACTGCCCAGCATGGAAAACGCGGCGAACCCGTATTTGTGATAGAGAGGAAGAATCACCTCGCAGTCGCTTTCGCTGACAAAGTGAAATTCCCCGGAAAGCCGTTTCCGCAGATCGCGGAACCCGTAGATCTCGCCGTTGCAGACGAGACTGTCGCCGCCTGCGTGGAAGGGCTGCATGCCTCCACAGGACAGATCCATGATGGACAGACGCTGAAAACCCAGCCATCCGGGTCCGGCTTCCTCCAGCCGCATCTTGTCCGGTCCGCGGGATGCGGTCTCCTGAAAATGAACAGAAACCTCCTCACGGGAAAGTTTTCTTCCGGTTATACCGATAATCGAACACATAAAAAGCACCTCCGAATATTTCTGTTGCAGCTTTTCAATCCGCTTAGGACGAATAGCTGCTATCCGCGGTGCCACCTAATTTATCGCTGAAGCGATCCCTCTGGGCTCCAACAAGCCCGTGTGATGTAACGATCACAACTCGTCTTACTTACTGGCGCGGCAGAATCGGATTTCTCCGATGGGACGCGCGTTCTGCTCGAAGCTCCCGGGTGTTCTTCGCATGGCCTCCTGGTGCCGGGTTCTCACTGCCTCCGGCTCACTGTGACGGAACCTCCATGGTACTTTTCCCGTTCATTGCCTTTCAATGTTATATGCATTTTTATTAATTTATGTTAGAAATATATACCTTCTGTTGTGCTTTGTCAATAGATAAAAACGAATTTTTTGTGAAAAAGATATAAAATATTTGGCCGCCTGCTGTGGCTTGTCGCTGTACCGGCTGAGGCTGCGTCAGGAAATCAGAGAAAACAGCGGATTGAATCTATTCTCCTGTTAGATTTGACATGGCATGACGCATTTGATAAAGTTATACGTAGCATCTGCTCATTAAGTCCTCGTCGGACTTAATGGGCGCTGACAGCAGCCGGACGACGGCCGGCCGGCAGCGCCGCGGCGCACCATCCGATAGCGACAGTGTGCTGTGCGCCGGCAGACACTCTTTGATGTCTGAAGGAGGAGACATTTGAACAGAATTGAAAAGGACAGCTGGCTCCTGACGAGACCGATCGCCCATCGGGGGCTTCATGACAGAAACAGGGGGATTCCGGAGAACTCTATGGGAGCTTTTCAGGCGGCGATGGATGCGGGATACCCCATCGAACTGGATATACAGATGACCGCAGATGGAGAACTGTTCGTATTGCATGACTGGGATCTGCTGAGGATGACGGGAATACAGAGGATGTCGGCAGCATTGCACAGCCGGGAACTGAAACGCATCGCGCTGATGGATACCGAGCATACGATTCCCCGTCTGGAGGAGGTGCTGGATCTGGTGCGCGGGCGGGTTCCTCTGCTGATTGAAGTGAAAAACCGCAGATCTCCGGCGGGGCGTCTGGAACGGCGGCTCTGCACCAGAATGCGCGAGTATGACGGCGAATTTGCGGTACAGTCGTTCAACCCTTTTACCGTGAGGTTCATGCGGAGGAATCTGCCTGAGACGCCGGTGGGGCAACTGTCAGATGATTATTCCGGGAAAAAGGAGATTCCATGGGCTCTTCGCGACGCGCTGACAAACTGCCGATTCAACCTGTGGACCCGACCGGATTTCATTTCCTATAATGTCCGTAAAATGAAGGATCCCAGACCGTTTCTGACTCCTCTGCACCGAGGCGGACGGACTGTCGTGCTGGGCTGGACGGTGAGTGACGAGAGGACAAAATCAAGGGCGGAACTCCATTGCGACAACATGATTTTCGAGGGAATTCGTCCGTGAACGCCGCCGCATTCTTCGCGCAGAACGCGGGAAGACGGTATTCTGCAGAGCCTTTCACAGGCCTTTCACAGAAACGCGAGCCGCGCTGTTTCCTTTGCAATATGCGGTGCCTTGTGATAAAATTCAGTTTGTATTATTTTGTAACGGATGACAGATCAGGGGGTGGTCGGTATGCCTATTAAAGTACCAAATAATCTGCCGGCGGTGGATACCTTAACAAAGGAAAATGTATTTGTGATGACGGATGCCAGGGCGATGACGCAGGATATCCGTCCTTTGCATATTCTGCTGCTGAACCTGATGCCCACCAAGATAGAAACGGAGACACAGCTGACACGGCTTCTGGGAAACACGCCGCTTCAGATCGAACTGGAACTCCTTCAGACCAGCACACACAAGGCGCACAATGTTTCGCAGGAGCATATGCTGGCTTTTTATAAGACATTTCATGAGATCAGAAACAATTACTATGACGGTATGATAATCACCGGTGCGCCGGTTGAACTCATGGAATTCGAAGAGGTGGAATACTGGGACGAGCTTTGTGAAATCATGGAGTGGAGCAAGAGCCACGTCCACAGCACATTTCATATCTGCTGGGGAGCGCAGGCGGCGCTGTATTACCATTACGGGATTCCCAAGCACGTCCTGCCGAAGAAGCTGTCCGGCGTCTATGAGCATCACCTGGACTACAAAAACGGAATGCTGTTCCGGGGCTTCGACGACGTGTTTTATGTGCCGCATTCCAGAAATACTACGGTGAACCGGGAGGATATCGAGGCGGTGAGCGAGCTGAAGGTGATCGCCAGCTCCCCGGAGGCGGGGGTCTTCGCCGTGAAGTCGGAAAACGACCGCCAGATCTTTGTGATGGGACATTCTGAATATGACTGGGACACATTGCTGAACGAATATCTCAGGGACAAAAAAGCGGGACTGGAGCCTGCTGTCCCCGACCACTATTTCCCGGAGGATGACGACACACAGCCGCCGGTGGTGCGCTGGCGGTCCTGCGCCAATCTGCTGTATTCCAACTGGCTGAACTATTTCGTTTATCAGTCCACGCCATATGATATCAGCACCATCAGCAGGGAGGATCTGGCTCCGGCGCTGCAGGAACGGGCGGATCTGAAAGTTGCGAAGTTCGGAGGGACATCTCTGGCGACGGCGGCGCAGTTTCGGAAGGTCGCCGAAATTCTTCGCGAGGATCCGGCCAGAAGGTACATTGTTGTGTCCGCACCGGGAAAGCGGAGAAAGGACGATGTCAAGATCACGGACATGCTCATCGAGTGTGCCGGAAACCCGGAGCTTATGGATCAGCGGTTCATTGACATCACGAGCAGGTTCCGCGAAATCGTCCGTGGTCTGAAGCTCTCCTTCGACCTGGACGCAGAGATGGAGAAGATACGGCGGGAATATGAACAGAACGGTTCAGACGCCTTTCTGATCAGCCGGGGGGAATATCTCTGTGCGCGGATTATGGCGGAATATGTCGGAGCGGATTTTGTGGATGCGGCAGAGCTGATTCTCTTCGACGGGCAGGGGAACTTCCTGGAGAAGGAGAGCCGCCGCCGGATCGCCGAGGTTCTTTCCGGCCATGAACGTGCTGTGATTCCAGGCTTCTACGGATCCGGGCCGGACGGACGCATCGTGACCTTTCCGCGGGGAGGCTCGGATATCACGGGGGCGGCGGTCTCTGCCGGAGTGACCGCGGATATCTACGAGAACTGGACGGATGTCAGCGGCCTTCTGATGGCGGATCCGAAGGTGGTGAAAAATCCGCTTCCGGTACCGGTGATCACGTACAAAGAACTGCGGGAGCTGGCGTTCATGGGCGCTGAGGTAATGCATGAGGATGTGGTGTTCCCTGTGCGGAAAATGGGAATTCCCATCAATATCCGGAATACGGACCGGCCGCAGGATCCCGGCACATTGATCGTGAAGAACGCCGACTACTATCCGTCGCTTCTGAAAATTTCAGGTATTTCCGGCGGCACGGGGTATGCGAGCATCGTAGTGGAGAAAGAGCGTCTGAACGAGGATGAAGCCCTGAGGACGACAGTCATGCGTATTTTCGGGGAACAGAGAATTCCGATTCTGAATATCCTGACCGGCGTGGACAGCCTGAATATCTTTGTGAACGAAAAAGACATCCGCGGGCATGTCCGTGAGCTGACGGCACAGATCCGGTCTGCGGTTAACGCTGACAAAGTAACGGCTGCCACGGGAATCGCCATGATCGCGGTGGTGAGCCGGTTTATGAGCAGCTCGCCGGCAATCGGCGCCAAGGTTCTGACCGCGCTGGCCTCCCGCCGGATCAACGTGCGGATGATCGACTACGGCGTAGAAGGCATCAGTACGCTGGTTGGAATCGATGAAGGTGATTATGAAAACGGAGTCCGGGCGATTTACACAGAGTTCATCAAGAAGTAAAAACGGAAAGGAAGACAGGACAGGAAAGCCGTGACGGAGATAATGATCAGACAACAGAAGAACACCCTGCGGATGACGGTGGTCACCGCCTTTATCACGACGTTTATGGGAAGTGCGCTCAATCTGTCGGTGCCGGCACTGGAGGAGCAGTTTCAGGTCAGTGCGGCGCTGGTGGGATGGGTGGTCACTGCCTTCACGCTCACGGTCGCCGCATTCAGTGTACCTATGGGGAAACTGGCGGACGCCACCGGAAGGCGACGTGTGCTGCTGATCGGTATCGCCTCCTTTGGCGTGCTGTCGGTGCTCTGTATTTTTTCCGTGAATATCTGGATGATGATACTGTTCCGCGGATTGCAGGGAGTGGCGGCGTCTATGATCTATGCGACGAACAACGCCCTGCTGATCAGCGTGTTCCCTGGAACGGAGAGGGGAAGAGTCCTGGGAATCTCCACGGCGGCAACGTATGTCGGACTGTCCATGGGACCGGTGATCGGCGGAATCCTGAACCATCGTATGGGATGGCAGTCCATCTTTGCGGTGACCTTCTTCTGCACGGTACTTTCCTTTGTGCTGGCATGGACGGGCGCGCCGAAAACAAAGCCTGACCCTCCGCAGTGCCGGACGGATGCGGCGGGGAACCTGCTTTTCATTGCGATGATTTCTCTGATTCTCTACGGCCTGACGAATCTGACGATTTCCCGTTACGGATGGCTCATTCTGGTCTGCGGTCTGGCTCTCGCGGCGGCGTTCATCCTGGTGGAGCAGAGAGCGGAGGATCCGGTCATCCGGCTCACAATGTTCACCCGGGACAGAGTGTTCGCGTTCTCGAATCTGGCGGCTCTCCTGAATTACGGTGCCACCTTCGCCATCAGTTATCTGGTCAGCATCTATCTGCAGGTGGTTATGGGTTATTCCTCCCAGACGGCCGGCGTCATTCTGATCTGCATGCCGGCGGTGCAGGCGCTCTTTTCGCCGCTGATGGGGAGGCTGTCGGACCGGGTGCCGCCCTACAAGCTGGCCAGCCTGGGAATGGGACTCTGTGTGGCGGGGCTGGGGATGTTTTCTCTTCTCGGTCTCTATACTCCCTTCGCGTGGATTATTGCAGCGCTTGTCGTGGAGGGCTTCGGCTTCGCACTGTTTTCTTCGCCGAACACCAATGCTATTATGAACTGCGTGAACAAAGAGGAGTACAGCGTGGCCAACTCCATTCTGGCGACCATGCGGACCTTCGGACATTCCGCCAGCATGGCCATCGTGACCATCGTTGTCGGAATGGGCCTCGGAAACGCAGCTCTGACGGAGGCTGCGCCTTCTCAGCTGGTAAAAACCATGCACTGGTGCTTCCTGGTATTCGTTGCCCTCTGTGTCATCGGTACAGTGCTCTCGCTGGAGAGGAAGCGGTGAAGGCGGCGGTCAGGTCGCGGTGACATCCGTATTTGGAAACCACGCAGAAATCCGAAGAACCCTTTTAAATCAGATTTTCCTTCCGGAAAATGAAGAAAATTTCTTTTTTGTGTCCCCGTTTACGTTGATTTATCGTATATATATATACTAATAGAAGGGGAACGGAGGGAGTGATGTGTCGATAAAAAAACCGATATTGCCTGTAGTATGGAGAGGACGAAATAGGAAATGAATATTCGTATTGTAATTATTACTCTTGTATGTGTGATGTCTGTTGCCGCAATAGAAACGTTTACCGCCGGCATCCTTCATCTGATTCTGATCGCGGCGGTGCTTGCGGTAATGATGCTGTTTATCGGAGTGTCCGTGAAAAAGGAAAAGCAGAAAGGCAGGAGCAGGGCGGGGAGCGGCCTTGACGACAAAACAGTCGTTCTGATTGTGGCGCAGGTGTTTGCCATGGAGGCGCTGACAAAGATTCCTTCGGTTTTCCTGAAATGGCTCTGCATCGGAATCGAGGCGCTGCTGTTTGCCTTTCTGGTGGATCGATTCCAGAACGGAACCGCAAAGGAGAGAGATTCGGTGTGAACGCGCATTAAATTAAAAAGGTTGATTGTAAAATGAAGTTGAACAATTGAATAGAAAATCCATAGCCATGCCTCTTTTGGTAGAATGTAAGTGCTAACAACACAATCTCCAAAGGAGGATCACTATGGATCAAGTACATTCTACCACAGAACAGCATGTAAAGGGCAAGCATCTTACGTATGATGAACGAATGATCATCCAAATACGCCACAAAGAGGGCTGCTCCCCAAAACATATCGCTGCTGAGATCGGCTGCGCTCCTAATATGGTGCGCAATGAGCTGCGGCGCGGCACGATCGACCTGTACAATGGGCATGTGCAACGATACAAGGCGAAGCAGGGCCAGCAGGCCTACGAGCAGAACTGTATGGAGTATAGCGAGCACTTCTCTGAAGTGTTCAAGACTATTCCCACGGATAACGGATCTGAATTCTCCCGGCTCTCTGAATTGGAGGAACTGGCAGATACGCTGGTGTACTTCGCTCACCCGTACACGTCCTGTGAGAAGGGTACGAACGAGCGGCACAACGGTATCATACGGAGATTC
>Ga0256404_1005324_pt1 | contig 22969 bp, 20 predicted proteins | sample RumenRJG_01DNA_FD_185990 | JGI IMG/M metagenome (GOLD analysis project Ga0256404, IMG submission 185990) | Bovine rumen microbial communities from Lethbridge, Alberta, Canada - RJG_01 | ecosystem: Host-associated > Mammals > Digestive system > Stomach > Rumen | place: Canada: Alberta | collected... | reverse complement strand
ATCAAGACGCTGCGCCGACAGGCTTACGGTTATCACGACGACGAATATTTCTTTTTGAAACTCATCGACATGAGCCGACATTGACCAATGACGCTACGCGAATCCCACAGGAAAAATGATTGAGCCTAAAAAAATCCCCTGCTTGAAATTCAGCAAGGGACATGATAAAATCAATCATGAAAAGCGGCCGATGCTTCCATGTCGGTCCCGCGAATCCAATTTTGAGTTGGGGCGTCCGTTACACAGAGAGCGCGGTCAGGTGTTACTTATGCAGCAGCAACGCAAGGATCGCCACCAACAGCTGTAGGAAAGCCAGCACGAGTGCAGCTTCTTCATAAGTCGTCATGGGCATCACCTCCCCTTGGAGGGAACCGACCATCGGCCAAGAAGATGATAGCATACGCGCTGGCTTTTTGCAATGCGATGAAATTATGATATAATCGCAGGCAGAACAAACGAACGCAGAAAGGTTTTCATTTATTGTATGAAGAAACAAAAGAAAGCATTCCTCTTGGTTTACGGCTGTCAGATGAACTTCAGCGATGCCGAGCGCATGGCCGGCGAGCTGGCTTCCATTGGTTATGAGCGCACGGATGAGATGGCGGCGGCCAACCTCATCCTCATCAACACGTGCTGCGTGCGCGAGAGCGCGGAGGATCGCGTGTATGGGAAGATCGGCGAGATCAAGCATTTAAAGGAAGCGAATCCTCGCCTCATCTTCGGCATCACGGGCTGCATGGCGCAGAAGGAGGGCGACGCGCTCATTGCGCGCGCGCCGCACATCGACTTCGTGCTCGGCACGAGCAAGGTGCGCGAGCTCAAGACCATCGTGCGAGAGATTGAAGCGGAGCGCGGGCTCGTTGATACGGAAATAAATCATGGCGCGCGCGTTACAGCAAGCGTTGCAAACGAAAACGGCGCGAAGCTTCGGACCGCGACACGGGACAAACGCGGGCGCTTCGTCGACGTGACGCTGACGGAGACGGAACTGCCGGATGGCGGACCCGTCGCGCGCGAAGGGAAGCTCTCGGCGTGGATTCCCATCATGTACGGCTGCAACAATTTCTGCACGTACTGCATCGTGCCGTATGTGCGCGGCCGCGAGCGCAGCCGTCGGCCGGAGGACATCGTGCGCGAGGTGGAAGAAGCTGTCGCGAACGGTTATAAGGAAGTTACCTTGCTCGGCCAGAATGTGAATTCGTACGGCAAAGATCACAAGCTCGCGGATTTTGCCGACCTCCTGAAGATGGTCGATGAAGTCCATGGCATCGAGCGCGTGCGCTTCATGACGTCGCACCCGAAGGATTTGTCGGATAAATTAATTGAAACGATTGCCAATGGTACGCATATCTGCGAGCACATCCACCTGCCTGTGCAGTATGGCAGCGATAAAATTCTGAAGGCCATGCATCGCATCTACACCGTGGACAGTTATCGTGCGCTCGCCCAGCGCATCCGCGCCGCTATCCCGAATGTTGCGCTGACGACCGACCTCATCGTCGGCTTCCCGGGCGAGACGGACGAGGATTTTCAGGAGATGATCGCGTTCCTCAAAGAGATTCGTTATGACTCGGCCTACACGTTCATCTATTCGAAGCGCAGCGGCACGCCCGCGGCGACGATGGAAGCGCAGGTGCCGGACGCGCTCAAACACGAACGCCTGAACCAGCTCATGGCCGTGCAGAATGAGATCAGCAAAGAAATCAACGACCAATTGCTCGACACGGTGCAAGAAATTATGGTCGAAGGCCCGAGCAAGAATGACGCTGCCATGTGGAGCGGCCGCACGCGGACGAACAAGCTCGTGATCTTCCCGCATGGGGAGGAGCAGGCGGGGGACTTTATCAAAGTCCGTATTACGCATCCGCAAACTTGGGTGCTCAAGGGCGAAGTCATTTAACGCCTCCCCCTCTGGGGGAGGTGCCGAGCGAATGCGAGGCGGATAAGCAGACGCACGGCGCTTTAGCGCCGATGCGGTCGCTTATGCAGCTTGCTGCGGAGGGTAGCGTATGAAGAAATCTGTATTCCTATCGGAAGGAATGAGAATCTAGTTACGGCGTTACCCTCTCCGACCCCTGCGGGGCCACCTCCCCCAAAGGGGGAGGCGTAGTTAGTGAGCTCTGTTTGCTGCTAACTAAAATTGACTTCCGTGAGGCTTGATAGATAAGATAGAAAGGTAGTACAACATGGAACTCACGCCGATGATGCAGCAGTATCAGGCGACGAAGGCGCAGCACCCGGGAGAAATTCTCTTTTTCCGGCTCGGCGACTTCTATGAGATGTTCTTTGACGATGCGCGGCTCGTGTCGGACGAGCTCGGCCTCACGCTTACGAGCCGCAGCGGCAACAAGGAAAAAGCGCCGATGTGCGGCATCCCGTATCATGCGGCAGAATCGTACATCAACCGCCTGATTGCGAAAGGCTACAAGATTGCCATCGCCGAGCAGATCGGCGACCCGAAAGCGAAGGGCCTCACGAAGCGCGAGGTCATCAAGGTCGTCACGCCCGGCACGGTGCTGTCGGAGTCGGCGCTGCCAGAGACATCCAATAATTATATTGCGCTTCTTTATGAGCCACCCGTGCAGGAAACGATGAAGGACGACACGGTCGTGCTGGCGGGTGCGGATATCTCGACGGGCGAGTGCTTCTATGGCATCTACACCGGGGGAAGCCGCTTGCCGATGCTTTTCGATGAGCTCTATCGTTTGCAGATGGCGGAGCTGCTGCTCGTTGGCGACCTGTCATTCCGCACGACGCTTGACGACTTCGTGCACCTCAGGCTCGGCGCGTGCTCGTATACGCCGGTGGACGGCGTGCCGGATGCGCGTCATATCGACGACCGCATCGTGGAGCATTTCGATGCGACGAACCGCCCGCCCGAGTCCGAGGCGCAGGCGGCCGTCGCGACGCTCCTCGACTACCTGCACGCGACGGTCAAGACGGATCTCTCGCAGCTTTCGCATCTCACGCGCCTCGACGCGAGCGAAAACCTGACGGTCGATACGTATACGCTGCGCAACCTCGAAATCACGCGCAACCTGCGCGACGGCGGCAAGAAAGACACGCTCCTTGACGTGCTCGATTTCACGAAGACGGCCATGGGCAGCCGCTTGCTGAAGAAATGGCTGGAGTCGCCGCTTCTTTCTATCGTCGCGATTGACGCGCGGCTCGACGCCGTGCAGGAGCTCACGGATGATTTTGCGCTGCGCGATACGCTGCGCACCGCGTTTGGCGAGATCCGCGATTTCGAGCGGCTTTTGACGCGCATCGAGGTCGGCACGGCGAATGCGCGTGACCTCATTGCTTTGAAGTTGTCCCTCCAAATGCTGCCGGGCATCGTTACGGCGCTTGCGGAAGTGAAGGCACGGATGCTCAAGCAATCGGCGAAGGAAATCTCGACGTATGACGAAGATGTGGACCTCCTGGCTCGCGCCATCGTGGACGAGCCCGGTCTGACGATCCGCGAGGGCGGCATCATCAAGGACGGCTACAATGCCGAGCTCGACGAGTACCGCCGCATTTCCCGCGACAGCAAGTCGATGCTGCAGGAAATCGAAGAGCGCGAAAAAGCCGAGACCGGCATCAAGTCGCTGAAGATCGGCTACAACAAGGTCTTCGGCTATTACATCGAAGTCCGAAACTCCGGCGCCGATCTCGTGCCAGACCGCTACATCCGCAAGCAGACGCTTGCGCAAGCCGAGCGCTACATCACGGAAGAGCTCAAGGAATTCGAGACGAAAATTCTCGGCGCACAGGAAAAAATCGTCCAGATCGAATACAATCTCTTCTGCGAGGTGCGTGACCACATGAAGGCGAAGCTTGCGAGCATCCAGCAGACGGCGCACGCCATCGCGCGCGTCGATGTGCTCGCTTCGCTCGCCGAGGCGGCCGTGAACTACGGTTACGTGCGTCCGCGCCTTGTGCAAGATGGCACGATCGATATCAAGGACGGCCGCCATCCGCTCGTCGAGCGCATCCTCACACGCGATCTTTTTGTGCCAAACGATGCACATCTCGATCACGCGGACTGCGAGATCATGCTCATCACGGGACCGAACATGGCGGGCAAATCGACGTACATGCGCCAGGTCGCGCTCCTCACGCTCATGGCGCAGGCCGGCAGCTTCGTGCCCGCGCGCGAGGCGACGATCGCGCCCGTCGACCGCATTTTCACGCGTATTGGCGCGAGCGATGATCTTGTGAGCGGGCAGAGCACGTTCATGGTCGAGATGAACGAGGTCGCGCAGATCCTCAAATATGCGACGAAAAACAGCCTCGTCATCCTCGATGAGATCGGACGCGGCACGAGCACGTTCGACGGCATGAGCATCGCGCGCGCCGTCGTCGAGTACATCGAAAAGCGCGTCCACGCAAAGACGCTGTTCGCGACGCATTACCATGAGCTCACGGACATGGAGGACGAAAAGGTCAAGAATTACTGCGTCGCCGTCAAAGAGCGCGGCAGCGATGTCGCGTTTTTGCGGCGCATCGTGCCGGGCGCGGCCGACAAATCGTATGGCATCCACGTCGCGAAGCTCGCCGGCCTGCCGAAAGCCGTGCTGAAGCGCGCCGAGCAGATTTTGTCCGAACTCGAAGACGAACAGGCAAAACTTGACGCGGTCGAAGCGACCAGTGGCTCTGCAACGGGCGCAGGAAAAGCGTCGGCGGGCACACGTTCAAAGAATGCGAAGAACGTACCCCTCGCTCCGTCGGACCCCGAACCGATGATGGGCTCGCTCTTTGCCAGCACGCTTGGCGACGCGATCCTCGGCCTCGACATCATGACGATGACGCCCATCGAGGCGCTCAATGAACTGTACAAACTTCAAGAGCAAGCGAAAAGGGAGGCGGGCATTTCATGAGTCTCATTCATGTCCTCGATGACAGCACCATCAACAAGATTGCCGCCGGCGAGGTCGTCGAGCGCCCGGCCTCCGTCGTCAAGGAGCTCGTCGAAAACTCGATAGACGCAGGCGCCACGAAGATCGAGGTCGAAATCCTTGCGGGCGGCACGAGCTTTTTGCGCGTGACGGACAATGGCAAGGGCATGACGGAAGAGGACGCGCGCCTCGCAATCCTGCGTCATGCGACGAGCAAAATCCGCGAAGCCTCCGACCTCCAGACGATCGGCACGCTCGGCTTTCGCGGCGAAGCGTTGCCGACGATTGCGTCTGTCTCGCGCTTTTCCATGAAAACGCGGCCGGCGGACGCCGACCTCGGCACGGAAGTCGCGATTACGGGCGGCAAGACGCCGGACATCCACGCCACAGGCGCGAGCCTCGGCACGACGATCAAGGTCGAAGACCTCTTTTTCAATACGCCGGCGCGCAAGAAATTCCTCAAGACAAACCACACGGAGGCCGCGCATATCTCGGACTTCATCACGAAGCTCGCGCTGTCGCACCCGGAGATCGCGTTCCGCTTCATCAATAACAACAAGATGACGCTCGTCACGCCAGGCAGCGGCAACCTCCACGAAACGATCCGCGCCATTTACGGCAAGACGGTCGCCGAGGCGCTGCTGACGCTCGCGTTCGAGAATCCTGCGGAAGGCGTGAAAATCACGGGCTTCATCACGAAGCCGTCGATGCTCAAGAGCACGCGCGGCTGGCAGACGTTCCTCGTGAATGGCCGCCTCATCGAGAACCGCGCCATCGCGAAAGCCATCGACAACGCATACAAATCCATGGTGCCGAAGAGCGGCTATCCCATGGTCGTGCTGAATCTCACCGTACCGCCGCGCACGGTCGATGTGAACGTCCATCCGCAGAAGAGCGAGATGAAGTTCGAAGACGAAAGCATGATCTTCAAGGCCGTCTACAAGGCGACGCTCGACGCCGTGCGCCCCGCGCAAGGGCTCGGCCTCAGCCGCGTCGCCGCGAGCGTGGAGAGCCCTGCCGTCCATGCGATGCAGCAGACGCAAGAAGCCATGCACTTCGTCCCCGCGACCGCGCCCAGCTACACGCCGAATCCCGCGGATTACCAGCCGCGCACGATGTACGAGGCTGTGCATCACGGCGGGTACGCATTCCTGGAACAGAATGGAACTGCATCCGAAAGCGTACGTTCGTGGAGCAACGTGAATGGAAGGAAAGACGCGGGCGGCGTTGCGTTACAAGGCACAGGGAATGTCTCGTTCGCCGAGGCGCAACAGGAGATTGCCGCCGTGCGTGCCACGCGTTACAACGAACCCTCGGGGATCACCCAGAACGTGGCAGAAGGGGCGAACGTTCAAACACAAAATGACGCGGCCATCGCCGCCGAAAACGCGTTCCTCTCCGAAGGCGCGATCGTCCCGATCGGCCAAGTCGACCGCACGTACATCATCGCGCAGGACGCGAAAGGCCTCTACATCATCGACCAGCACGCCGCGCATGAACGCATCCTGTTTGACAAATTTTCCGCGCAGGCCGAAGGCATCCCGTCGCAGCAATTGCTCGTCCATCCCATCTTGTCGTTCGATGCGGGCGAGGCCGCGCTCATCGAAGCGCATGCCGACCTTTTTGCAAGCCTCGGCTTCCACCTCGAATCCGCCGGCCCGCAGGATTACCGCTTGACCGAATGTCCCGCCGACATCCCGACCGGCGAGGCGGAAGACATTATCCGCGAAATCCTCACGAACCTCCACGACCTCCACGCGGCGAGCGCCGCCGAGCTCCGCAAGCACGCGCTCGCGACGACGGCCTGTCGCGCTGCCATCAAGGCCGGCGAAGAACTGAACTTCGCGCAGATGCAGATCATCCTCGACGAGCTCTCCCGCACCCCGCAGCCCTTCACCTGCCCGCACGGCCGCCCGACGATCCTGAAATTCAGCACGGACGACCTCGCGAAGATGTTCAAGAGGACGGGATTCGACTTGAAGAAGTGATACGAATCATGTTGAACTGTTGCGATCGTCACGCGTCCAGCAGCCTCTCCCTTTGGGAGAGGTGCCGAGCGTCAGCGAGGCGGAGAGGGTACAAGGGTGCGATATTGGACAATACGGTGGTGGGTTTCGAAGCACTTCGTAGTATGGACTGCTTCGAAACTACGAGATTCTTGTTTTGCTGTCGCACCCAAGTACCCTCTCCACCGCTGACGCGGTCCCCCTCTCCCAGAGGGAGAGGCTGCTGTGTTTGTGACGTTCAGGAATAGAAAGGAACTTTGATTGTCTTCGAACATTATGAACGCTATCGTTACAACGAGTCGCGACCCCAACAAAAGCAATACCCTTCTTGCCGAGCAGACCGCAGCGACGCTCGGCATTCCTTTTGTCCAGCGCCAAAACAGTTCCCTGGACGAGCTTCGCGATCAATATGAAGTGACGTGTATCCTCGTCGCGAAGAACAATGCGCTCACGCTCGAGACGCCGGACGGCGAGCTCTTTTTCCATCCAAATATGAGCCACCTGCGCGTGAAAAATCTGCGCAAAGACCAGCCGGACAACATGGCGAAGGCCATGGGACTGAAAGAGGGCATGCGCGTCCTCGACTGCACGCTCGGTTTTGGCGCGGACGCGATCGTTGCGAGCTTTGTCACGGGCGTGCGTGGACGCGTCGTCGGGCTCGAAGCCTCGCCACTCATCGCCGCCGTGACAGCGCACGGCCTGGCCAGTTTTTCACGCGAGAATGAAGCGATGACAGCCGCCATGCGCCGCATCGAGGTCGTGAACGCTGACGCGCTCACATATTTGCAAGCGCAGCCGGACAACGCATTTGATATCGTCTACTTCGATCCGATGTTCCGCCATCCATTGATGCAATCGGAAAACATGAATCCGCTGCGCTACGCCGCCGAGCACGCGCCCGTGAGCGCGGCGATGATCACGGAAGCCCGCCGCGTCGCCCACTCGCGTGTCGTGCTGAAAGAAACGAGCAAGAGCACGGAATTCGCGCGCCTCGGGTTTCCAGAGATTGCGGGCGGAAAGTATAGTCCTGTACATTATGGAGTATGGCGCAAAGCCTCCTCCTCTGTGGCAATGTCATCAAGATAAGAGGTTAGGGAACGCACTAGCCCAAAGCCTCCCACTCTGGGGGAGGTGCCGAGCGAATGCGAGGCGGAGAGGGTCACGCAGTTACTTGATTCTCGATTCTATCGAAAAGGTGGAGAATCAAGGTCAGCCGCTACCCTCTCCGCCCCCTTCGGGGCCACCTCCCCCAGAGGGGGAGGCGTAGAACGCATGAACGGTGAAAAATCAAAATTTTCTTTTTGACCTATTGACATTTTGACTAATTGGCGTTACTATATAGTTGTCCAAAGGGAAAGGGACAAGGAAGAGAGCCCGAGGGAAGCTCGAGAGGCGCTTCGAAGTCCCGCCCGAGGCATTCAATAGGTTTTCAACGACAAGCGCTGCAACAGCGCGGCGCGTGCCGCAAATTTTCCGAAAGGGGATTTTGATCATGTTTGGTTTGGTTCCGTTTGTTTCGCACAACGATCTCAGCAAGGATTTCCGCAATGACGATGTGTTCGATCGCATGATGAACGTCTTTGACGAGCCGTTCTTCTCCGGCTTCCACACGCCGGACTTCAAGGTCGACGTGAAAGACAACGGCGAGAGCTATGACCTCACGGCTGAGCTCCCCGGCATGAAGAAGGAAGACATCCAGCTCACGTACAAGGACAACTACCTGACGATCGGCGCGAAGAACGAGTCGTCGAATGACGAAAAGGACAGCGCAGGCAACTACATCCGCCGCGAGCGCAGCACGAGCAGCGTGAGCCGTTCGTTCTACATCGATGGCGTCGACGAGTCGAAGGCTACGGCGGACTACAAGGACGGCGTGCTCTCCGTGCATCTGCCGAAGATGGCCGTGCAGGCCGAGCCGTCGCACACGATCGAGATCCGCGGCCTGTGATCTGCGCTCGCATTCCATTCCCTCCCCATAAAAGATGACCTCCAACGCGAAGAGGGCCGGCATCCTGGTTTTTCCAGGACGCCGGCCCTCTTTGGCGTGTGATTTTTTACGTGCGGATTTTCCGGAAAAAATGGCTGTCGCCGCAGTCGGAGACGCGGAGGTCGTAGCCGAGCGCGGCCATTTCCTGCAGCTTGATCAGCATGAGATTGATGTTGACGTTCTGCTCTTTCGCGAGCGTCGGCACGTCGCAGCCTTCCTGCAAGCGCTCGTAGACGTCGTCGTTATCCAAGAGGAGGTGCGCAGCGAAGGCGTTCGCCTCGTATTCCGTGCGGTTATTCATTTGGAAGAGGTTGAATTCCTGGAGCGAGGTGCGCGCGAGCTCGCGATGGAGCTGGTCGTGGCCGATTTCATGCGCGAGGACCATGCGCTGCCAGATGTCGTCAAGACGGTTGTTCAGAAAAATAAAACGGCGGCCCCAGTTCGCATAATACATGCCGAGCAGGTCGTGATAATCATCTTCGTAGAGGACGTCGATGCCGAGGCCGTCCGCGATTTCCTGCACGTCGCGGCGATCCGAGAGCGCCAGCGCGTTTTGCGCGAGCTCATAGCAATGACGGGAATTCATCGGCGTCCCTCCTTTCGAAAATCTCTGTCCATAGTTTATCATGAGCGACGAAAACGGGCAAGCTTTTTTGCAAAAGCAAAAAAGACAGCGGAGCGCACGGGCAGAGCCGCGCGGGAGGATGATTGACTTGCTTTTCCCCATTCGATACAATGAAAGCAAGCTTGATTCGCTACGAAATGAGAAAGGAACCATCGTATGAAGTACAAGATGATTGCCCTCGACCTCGACGGCACGCTGAACAATGATGCGCACGTCATCACGCCGCGCACGCGGCGCGCGCTGCTCGATGTCCAAGAAAAATGCGGCGTCACCGTCGTCCTCGCGTCCGGCCGTCAGGCGCCGGGCCTCCGGCGCGAAGCAGACGCGCTCGAGCTCGAGCGTCACCACGGCCTGCTGCTCTCGTATGGCGGCGGCCGCATCGAGGACGCGACGACGCAAGCCGTGCTGTTTTCCAAGAGCATCCCGAATGCGCTCGCCGTGCGCTTCCTGCGCCACCTCGAAAAATTCTCCGTCTCGCCGGTCGTCGACAACGGCCGCGCCATCGTTACGACGTGCGCGTACAATTTCAAAGTGCAGGACGAGAGCCGCAACAACAACATGGCGGTCGTGACGGTCGACAACATCGCCGACGCCATCGAGCGCATGGGCGTCCACCCGATGAAAGTCCTCACGGCCGCGCAAAATGAGACGCTTCTGCCGCTTTTGCCGTACATCCGCGAAGGCTTCGAGGACGCGATGGACTTCGTGCTGTCCGCGCCGTGGTTTTACGAAGGCATGGCGAAAGGCGTCAGCAAGTCGCGCTCCCTCGCGCGCGTCTCTCTGCAGCTCGGCATCAAGCCCGCGGAAGTCATGGCCTTCGGCGATGCGCAGAACGACATGGACATGATCCGCTTCGCTGGCCACGGCGTCGCGATGGGCAACGCTTGCGACGAGCTCAAAGCCATGGCGGACGAAGTCACGCTCGACAACAACCACGACGGCATCGCCGCGACGCTGGAAAAATATTTTGATATTTAAAAGCCTCCCTAGTGGGGGAGGTGCCGAGCGTATGCGAGGCGGAGAGGGTAACGGAGTAACGAGATTCACAAAAGTGAGAATTCACATGGAACAACAAGAGACACACAAGAGACGTCCGCATTATAGCGGGAAATACCCGCGCAAGTTTGAAGAAAAATACAAAGAGCACGACCCCGAAAAATACGCGGACGAGATCGCGCACGTCATCGCGAAGGGCAATACGCCGGCCGGCATGCACATCCCGATCATGGTCGAGGAAATTCTGGATGTGCTGAACATCCAGCCCGGCGAGCACGGCTTTGATGCGACGCTCGGCTATGGCGGGCACACGCTGAAGATGCTCGCGGCTCTCCAAGGGCGCGGCCATCTCTATGGCGGCGACGTCGATCCCATCGAGTCGGAAAAGACGATCGCGCGTATTCGTGCCAAAGGATACGGCGACGACCTCTGGAGCTTCCGCCGCATGAATTTCTGCCAGATCGACGAGCTTGCGGCAGACGTCGGCCCCTTGGACTTCGTGCTCGCCGACCTCGGCGTTTCCTCCATGCAGATCGACGACCCGGCCCGCGGCTTTTCGTACAAGACCGACGGCCCACTGGACTTGCGGCTAAATCCCGAAGCGGGGCAGTCCGCTGCCGAGCGCCTCGCTGCCATGACACCGGACGAGATCGAGGGCATGCTCATGGAAAATGCAGACGAGCCCTATGCCGCTGCTATCGCAAAACAAATCATCCGCGACGAGCACCGTGCGGCGATTACGACAACGCGCGCACTCCACGAAACCATCGAGCGCGCACTGAAAACCGTCCATTTCCCGAAAGGCACGACGCCCGAAGAGAAACGCGAGGCCGTCAAAAAAAGCAGCGCCCGCACATTCCAAGCATTGCGTATCGACGTGAACCATGAATATGAAGTGCTCTATGAATTCATGGAAAAACTCCCAGACGCACTGAATCCAGGCGGCCGCGCCGCCATCCTCACGTTCCACTCCGGCGAAGACCGCATCGTCAAGAAAGCGTTCCAAGCCTTCTACCGTTCGGGTGTTTATTCTGACATCGCAAAAGACGTCATCCGCCCGAGCAAAGAAGAATGCTACCGCAATCCCCGCGCCCACTCGACAAAACTCCGCTGGGCGATCAAAGCGTAAGAAAACGAAGAGGTTTTGAGCGATTGCAGAGCGCCACATATACAGCAGCCTCTCCCTCAGGGAGCAATGTCATTAAGTTAAGGCGCAGCGGTCATTCAAACTCCTGCCTCCCTCTCCGAGGGAGGGGAACCGCGAAGCGGTGGAAGGTGCCCCTTGTACGGCAGAAGCATCGGTACGGCCAAACTTCCGCGGCTTGCGCGCACGAACCTCTGCAATCGACAAAGGAAGGAAGTGACTCGATTGCCTAAAAAAGAACGTCAATTCTGGTACTTGGCCATCGTGGCCTTCCTTCTTTTGATGTCTTATGCCACGAGCTCCCTCGCCCGCCACGATTTTTCCGCCCGCCAGACGGAATCCCGCCGCAAGATCGGCGCGATCTACATGACGCGATCGAATCCATTTTATGAAATCATCGACGAAGAGATCCGCACGGCCGTCGAGAACCACGGCGACGTGCTGCTCTCGCGCGACCCCGCGCTCTCCGTCGAGCGGCAGACGGCGGAAATGCAAGAGCTCATCGACGAGGGCGTCGCAATCATTTTCCTCAATCCCGTCGACTGGCAAAAGATGGGGCCGGCGCTCGCGCTCGCGCATGACGCGCACGTGCCGGTCATCACGATTGACACGAACGTGCAGGACGCATCGCTTGTCGCGGCGACCGTCGAATCTGACAACTACGCGGCCGGCGTGAGCTGTGCCGCGCACCTGCTCGCACACGCCGACCACGCAAGCATCCTGCTCCTCAAGCACTCGGAGGCGCGTTCCGCCGTCGACCGCATCCAGGGCTTCTGCGACACCATTGCCGGTCACGCGGGCTTCACGATTGTGGGTGAAGCCGAGTGCCAAGGCCAGCTCGAGCTCGCCATGCCGGCGACGCAAAAGCTTCTCGCAGAGCATCCCGAGACGACGACGATCATGGCGCTCAACGATCCGACGGCGCTCGGCGTCATGGCCGCGCTCGCCTCGAAAGGTCGCATGGACGATGTCACCGTCTACGGTGTCGATGGCGTCCCCGAGGTCAAAGAACTCATCGCGAGCGGGCACCACCTCATCACCGCCGCCCAGTCACCGAGGAGCATCGGCCGCGATGCCGCGACCGCTGCCTACGAGCTCCTCGAAGGCGGCACGCCCGAACGTCACATCGTCCTGCCGACGCGGCTCGTCTCGGCGGAGAATATCGGGGAGGTCGATGTGAATGCGTGGGAATAAGGAAAATGATATAATGAATACGAAAATGGAAAAGCGGGAGACGATGCACTGTGAGTGAAGAAGAATTGAAGAAGAACATCTTGGACGATCTGGATGTCCATCGGGCAAATCCTATGAACGACGTGTTGTTCAAGTTTATTTTCGGAAAAATCGAGCGGAAGAACATCACGATTGATTTCTTGAATGCCGTTTTGGAGTCATCGCTCGAGCATAAGATCAAGAATATCTTGTTTCTTCCGACGGAACAGATTCCGCAGAATGAAGAAGATAAATTGTCACGCCTCGATGTGGCGTGTGAGCTGGATACGGGCGAATACATTGATGTCGAGGTGCAGGTCGTCAATTATCACAACATGAAACGGCGTACGCTCTATTATTGGTCGCAAGTGTATCTCATGGGACTACCGGTTGGTGCGAATTACAATGATCTGCGCCCGACCATCACGATCAATATCCTCGCGTTCGAGCTCTTGCCGCAAGAAGAACCGCACGCGATGTACAGCATTTACAATCCGAAGACGCACGATCGTTTGAATGACGACATGGAACTTCACTTCCTCGAACTCCCGAAATTCGTGAAAAGCGTCAAGAAACCCATCCGCGAGATGACGAAGATGGAGCGTTGGATGGCGTATTTTGCGAATCGCATGAACAACCAAGAGAAGGAGGAACTGGCGATGAGCGAAGCAGCAATCAACAGCGCGTATGATGCGACGGGGATTTTCTTGCAGAACAAGGAAGACCGCCTGAAATATATCAATCGCGAAATGGCGCTCATGGACTATCGTTCTGGCATGATGAGTGCGGAAAAGAGGGGAGAAAAACGTGGCTTCTCCAAAGGCTGCGAAGAAGCTGACGCAAGGTATTCAAGACTCATTCAGATTTTGATATCCCAGAAACGTATGGATGACATCGGTCGTATTGCTGCCGATGCGGAATACCGGAAAAATCTGTATCGTGAGTTTCATTTGTGATTTGATGGGAGAACGATGTTCATGGGACGTTTTGATTTTTTGAAAGACGACAGCCATGACCTCTATGCGCTTTGCACAGAGGTGGAAAAGTATCAGAAATCCGATACGAGCGCGTGCCTGTTGAAATGTCGGCAGGCGCTCGAATGGATGATGGAATGGTGACTTCCTCTCGCGCCGCCCGCACGCTCGCCCATCGCATCCTCCTTGCCTACAACGCGATCGTCGTCTTCCTGCTTGCGGGCTTCATGAGCGTGACGCAGCAGAAGATCATCGCCTCGATGAGCGCCCGTGCCTTTCTCGAAGACCTGCCGTCTGTGCCGCTGTCGCCGATGCTCGGGCTCGCGTTGCCGCTCTGCGCCTTGTTCGTGCTCTGGGCGGCGGGACATCTTTACCGGCAGGATGCGCTGCCGCGCGGGATCCATTTTTCGTGCCTTGCCATCGAGATCGTCGCCTGCCTCGCCTGCATGCGCTCATTGAACCTTACGTATGATGGCGTCGTGCTGCTCGTCGTCGCTGACCTCATGCATCGCTACGAGGGACGCAACCAAGGGTATCTTTTGATCGGTGCGATGCTCGTGCTCTACGCGATCGCGGACTACAGCCTCGCGGCGTTCGCCGTGCATGCTGTGCCGTTTGACGCGTATACGGCGTATTACATGGAGCCGGTGCGGGCACTCTTGTCATCGCTCCGCAGCGGCTTCGTCTCCGTGAACCTCGTGCTCTTCGTCGCCTACCTCGTCGTCATTTTGAAAAGCAGCCACGCGGAGCGCCAGCGCATCGCGAGCTTGAACGCGCAGCTCAACGACGCGAACGTGCGCCTGCGCGCCTACGCCATCGAAGCGGAGCGCACAGCCGAGACGCGCGAGCGCAACCGCCTGGCGCGCGAAATCCACGACACGCTCGGCCACGCGCTCACGGGTATCGCGGCCGGCCTCGACGCCTGCATCGTCATGATGGACACGGCGCCGGACTTCACGAAGCAGCAGCTCGTGAAGATCCGCGAGACGGCGCTGCGCGGCATCAAGGACGTGCGCCGCAGCGTGAAAAAACTGCGTCCCGACGATCTTGAGCAGATGCCGCTCAAAGATGCCTTGACGCATCTCGCGATGGAATTTGCGGCCTCGTCCGGCATGGACATCCGGCTGAACATCATGAAAATGCCGGAGCACCTGCGCGAGGACGAGGAGGAAGTCGTCTACCGTGTCGTGCAGGAGGGCATCACGAACGCGAACCGCCACGGCCATGCCGCGCGCCAAACGATCACGATCACGGTCGAGCAGGGGAAAATCTACCTCCTGCTCTATGACGACGGTGAAGGCGCGCCCGTCGATGCGCACGGCCGCGTGAAAGAGGGATTCGGCCTCAAGCACATGAAGGAGCGCGTCGGGCTTTTGCACGGCTCCGTCGATTACGAAAGCGGCCAGGCTTACGGCACGCGTGGCTTTTCCCTCGCCGTCATCATCCCGGAGCGGAAGGATGCGGAGATGTTGGAAGCATCGGAGAGGAAGGACAGCGAATGATACACGTCATGATTGCGGATGATCAGGAGCTCATCCGCGAAAGCCTGGGCATCGTGCTCGGGCAGAATGAAGATATGGAGGTGATCGGCCTCGCGAAGGACGGGCAGGAGCTTTTGACGCTCGTCGAACAGCGGGTGCCGGACGTCATCCTCATGGACATCCGCATGCCGGTTATCGACGGCGTGCAGGCGACGAAGGCGGTGAAGGAGCGCCACCCCGAGGTCAAAGTCATCGTGCTCACGACGTTTGACGATGACGAGTATGTTTATGGTGCGCTGAAATACGGCGCGAGCGGGTATCTCCTCAAGGGCGTCTCGATGCAGGATCTCGCGGCGGCCATCCGCAAGGTCACGACGGGCGGGGCGATCATCAATCCCGACGTGACCGTGAAAGTGGTCAAATTCTTCAGCCAGATGGCGCAGGGAAGCTTTGCCGCCGAAGCGGACGCGGCCGGCGCGGACGAGCTCACGCGCACGGAACGCAACATCGCGAACCTCGTCGGCCACGGCCTGTCGAATAAAGAAATCTCTGATCGCCTTGCGCTCTCAAGCGGCACGGTGCGAAACGGCCTCTCGTCCGCGCTGTCGAAGCTCGGCCTCCGTGACCGCACGCAGCTCGCGCTCTGGGCCGTGCAGACGGGGCTCGTGCAAAAGGCGGTTGAATCGTGAACGCAGAAAAGTGGCGGATGCTGCTGATCCCCCTCGTGATTTTTGTGTGTGCGGGTCTTCTCTGCGCGCTCGTGAAGCCGCAGCCGCATATCCTGCGCATCGGGATGTTCGCCGGCAGCCCATGGGGCGTGCCGGGCGGCGATCTCTATGGCTTGTTCGATGACGCGATCGCGCAGTTCGAGGCTGCGCATCCGGGCGTAAAGGTCACGTACACGAGCGGCATTTCGCGCGATGACTACAGCGAATGGCTCGCCGAGCGCTTCCTCGCGGGCGACGAGCCGGACGTGTTTCTGTTGCTTCCCGAGGATTTCGAGCTTTACGCCGCGCAAGGCGCGCTCTTGCCGCTTGGCGATTGGGAGCGCGGAGATGTGGCCTTTGACCCGGCCGCATTTTATCCGGCGGCCTATGATTACGGGAGATACGGCGGCGAGAGCTTGGCGCTGCCTGTCGAGTGCATGACGACGCTGATGTTCGTCAACAAGACGCTCCTCGCAAAAGAACAGCTCGCGATGCCGGCGAATGACTGGACGTTTGAGGACTTCTACCGCCTTGCGGCCGCCGTCACGCGTGACGCGGACGGCGATGGCAGCATCGACCAATTTGGTGCGTATGCGTATGGCTGGCAGCTTGCGGCGACGGCGGGCGGCGCCCGGCTGTTCCGTGACGATGGGCGCGCCTCGTACTTTGCCGCGCCTGCCGTCGAGGACGCCGTGCGCTTCTGCATGCGGCTCGCCGCGCTCACGCAAGGCCGTCAGGTCACGCCGCGCGACTTCGACCTCGGCCGCGTCGCGTTCCGCCCGATGACGTTCGCCGAGTATCGCGCCTACCGCCCGTATCCGTGGCGCATCAAGAAATACACGTCGTTCGAATGGGACTGCATCCCGCTCCCAGGCCCGGAGAGCGAACGCCACGCGCCGCTCGGCGTGCTGCTCATGGGCGTCTCGGCGCGCACGCATGAAAGAGAGCTCGCGTGGGAATTCCTAAAAGAGCTCACGACGAGCGAAACGGCGCAGTCCGCCGTCCTCACGCGCACGCAAGGCCTGCCTGCCCGCCGCGGCGTCATCGAGAGCGCCGCGCCCGCCGCCGTCTTCGGCGACGGCTTCACGGCCTCGCTCACGCCCGCACTCCTCGGACAGACGCTCGAAACGGCCGAGACCGTGCCGACGTTCCCGCGCCGCGCCGGCGCGATGCTGATCGCCGACACGGAGATCGCAAAGATCGTCAATGGCACCGTGCCATTCGACAACGCACTGAACCGTCTGCAAAAAGAAGTCAATGCGTATCTGCAAAAGTAAGCGCAACAAAAATCGCCGCTTGCAAGTTTTCATTCAACTTGCAAGCGGCGATTTCATTTATGCTGTTTTATGCGACGCGCAAAATTTTATTTGACGCCGGCACCGTCGAGGGCGGAGCGGACGCTCGCGGCTGCTTTGTGCAGTTTCTCGAGCTCGTCGTCCGTCAGATGGATCTCGAACGAACGCATGATGCCGTCGGCGCAGATCATGCGCGGGATGGAGAGCGCGACGTTCTTGATGCCGTACTCGCCTTCGAGGACCGCGGAGCACGGGAGGATCGTGTGCTCATCATAGAGCACGGACTTGATGAAGCGGCACGCTGCCATCGCGATGCCCGTGTTCGTGAAGCCTTTCTTGTTGATGACATCGTATGCGACCTGCACGAGCTCGTCTTCGACGGCCTTGTGGCTGAGTTTTTCCGTGTGATGAAAATATTCGTCGAGGTCATCGATCGGGAAGCCGGCGCAAGCCGTCGTCGACCACGCGACGAACGCGCTGTTGCCGTGCTCGCCGAGGACGAAGCCGTTGATGTTCTTCGGATCCACCTGGTATTTGTTCGCGAGGATGCGGCGGAAGCGGTACGTCTCGAGCATCGTGCCCGTGCCGATGATGAGGTTGCGCGGATAGTCGAACTGCGTCGAGAGGACGTACGTCGCAACGTCGAGCGGGTTCGTGATGGCGATGATCACAGCCTCTTTCGTGCGCTTGACGATCTCGCCCATGACGGATGCCATGATCTTCGAGTTCACGCCCGCGAGCTTCAGGCGGTCCGGCGTCTCGCCCGGACGGATCGAGGGGCCGGCCGTGATGACGATGATGTTCGCGTCTTTGCAATCATCGTAGTCGCCGAGGTGGAACTTGATGTTCGTGCTGTAGACGCAGCTCGTCGCATGGCTGGAGTCGATGGCCTCGCCCCATGCTTTGTCCTGATTCAGGTCGATGAGCGCGATCTCCGTCGCGAGCTGGAAGTCCGCGATCTTGTTCGCGACGGCCGAGCCGACGTTGCTGGCGCCGATGACGACGATCTTTCTTCTGTTGTTCATGATGTCGAATACCCCCTGAAACATTGTGTGAAAAATATCTCAAAAACTAGTTTCATCGTACCATTCCGTTTGGCTATTGTCAATGGATTTTGACGGTTTTTGAAAGAAGATTTGAGACTTGGTAATAGGAACTGCTGAAATAAAGTGTGGAAAGCGGCTGAAAGCGCTTGTATTCGCTGACAATTTATATTATATTATAGGTCGTAAAAGGCGCGAAAGCGCTTTTGTCACAGAATTTTGAGAACTTCTGCCCGCGAGGGCGTTCATAGAAAAAGGGGTATCATTCATGTTTGGTATGTCCATGGATATCGGCATCGATCTCGGCACGGCGAACGTGCTGATTTATGTAAAGAACAAAGGCATCGTGCTGCGCGAGCCGTCCGTCGTGGCGGTCGACAAGGACACGAACCGCGTGCTCGCGATCGGCGAGGAAGCGCGCCGCATGATCGGCCGCACGCCGGGCAACATCGTCGCGATCCGTCCGCTCAAAGAAGGCGTCATCGCCGACTACGACATCACGGAGAGCATGCTGCGCCATTTCATTGAAAAAGTCGTCGGCCACAGCTTCGTGTTCCGTCCGCGCATCATGATCTGCATCCCGTCGGGCTGCACGATGGTCGAGCAGCGCGCCGTGCAGGAAGCGGCGGAGCAGGCGGGCGCGCGCCACACGCAGCTCATCGAGGAGCCGCTCGCGGCCGCGCTCGGCGCCGGCCTCGACATCGTCGAGCCGTGCGGCTCGATGGTCGTTGACATCGGCGGCGGCACGACGGACATCGCGGTCATCTCGCTCGGCGGCATCGTCACGAGCGCGAGCCTGCGCATCGCGGGCGATAAGTTCGACTCGGACATCATCGCATACGTGAAGCGCGAGTTTAATATGATGATTGGCGAGCGCACGGCAGAGGACATCAAGATGAATGTCGGCGCAGCGTTTGCGGACGCGCGCCAAGAAGAAATGGACATCCGCGGCCGCGACATGCTGACGGGCCTGCCGAAGAATCTCACGATCACGACGGCGCAGGCCGCCGAAGCGATGAACATGTCCGTCACGCGCATCGTCGAGCAGGTGAAAAAAGTGCTCGAAGAGACGCCGCCGGAGCTTTCGGCGGACATCATGGATCGCGGCATCATCCTGACGGGCGGCGGCGCGATGCTCTATGGTCTTGACGAACTCATCCGCCGCGAGACGGAGATCCCGACGGCCCTTGCCGACGACCCGCTTTCCTGCGTGGCGCTCGGTTGCGGCAAAGCGCTCGATACGTTCTCGAAATTCGACGGGAAAGCGCAGAATCTCAAAATGGGAAGATAAAAAGAGGATAATTCGCAGTTTGTGTCGAATAGAAATATGTTGAGAAATTGAATTGGGATAAGGAGGCGCACAGCCTATGTGGCGCGGACTTTATACGGCGGCGGCCGGCATGATCCAGGAGACGCAGCGCACGGATGTCATCGCGAACAACCTCGCGAATGTCAACACGTCCGGCTTCAAGCGCGACGTCGCCGTTTCAGAGGAATTCGAACCGATGCTGATCCGCCGCATCAACGACCATGATATGCGAAACGACGTGACGAGCTTCAAGGGCTTCCACCTCGGAAGCAATGCACCCGTCGTCGGCACGCTCGGTCTCGGCTCGGAGATCGCGGAGATCGCCTCAGATCACGCGCAAGGCGTGTTCGAGTCGACGGGCAATCCATACGACATCGCGATTTCGGGCGGCGGCTACTTCGGCGTGCAGACGCCGCAGGGCGTGCGCTACACGCGCGACGGCGCGCTGTTCCGTTCGAATACAGGCCTCCTGCAAAACACCCGCGGCCAGAACATCCTCGGCGTGAACGGCCAGCCCATCCAGGTGCCGGCGAATGCCGAGAGCTTCCTCGTCGGCGCGCAGGGGCAGGTCTACGTGCGTGCCGATGGCCAGCAGCAGCAAATCGGCCAGCTCATGTTCGTCGATTTCCCGGACCGCCGTGCGCTGTTGCAACAAGGCGACGACCTCTGGTTCCCGCAGGCCGGCGCGCAGCCGCAGCCGGCGACGGGCACGATCGAGCAGGGGATGCTCGAGCGTTCGAATGCGAACGTCGTCGACGAAATGGTGCAGCTCATCAACAATTACCGCATCTACGAAGCTGGCTCGAAGGCTGTCGTGACGCAGGACAGCATGCTCGACAAGTCCGTGAACGAGGTCGGCCGTTCGACGTAAGCCAAAAAAATTTAAGTTTTCGCCAAATCCTTCGATATATAGATAAAGTAAAGAATCTTTGGGAGGAACACGCTTATGATGCGAGCACTTTGGTCGGCCGCCTCGGGCATGAAGGGGCAGCAGACAAATATGGACGTCATCGCGCACAACATCGCGAACGTCAATACCTACGGCGGCAAGAAGGTCCGCGCCGAGTTCCAGGATCTCATCTATCAGAACCTCCGCGAGGCGGGCGCGGCGTCCGGCGCGGACAGCCAGTATCCGACAGGCCTGCAGATCGGCCTCGGCACGCGCGTCGCCGCGACGAACCGCATTTTCTCGCAAGGTGCGCTCCAGACGACGGACAATCCGACGGACATCGGCATCCAGGGCGAGGGCTTCTTCCGCATCACGATGCCGGACGGCACGACGGCGTACACGCGTGATGGCTCGTTCAAGCTCGATTCCGACCGTCGCATGGTGACAACGGACGGCTATCCGCTCGCGGACGGCATCACGATCGATCAGACGGCGCCGAGCGATTCCATCGTCATTTCGGGCGACGGCCGCGTCTCGTGCACGCCGGCCGGCGGCACGCAGCAGGAAGTCGGCCAGATCACGCTGGCGCGCTTCGTGAATCCGTCGGGTCTCACGGCCATCGGCAAGAACCTCTTTGTCGTGTCCGAGGCATCGGGCGATGCCATCGAGAGCACGCCAGAGACGGATGGCGCGGGATCTCTCACGCAGAGCACGCTTGAGATGAGCTCCGTGCAGATCGTCGACGAGATGGTCAACATGATCGTCTCGCAGCGCGCGTATGAATCGAATTCGAAAGCCGTCACGACCTCGGACTCCATGCTCGAGATCGCGAATGGCCTCAAGCGTTAAGTTATGCATTGGAAGAACAGCCTCCTCGCCGTCTTTGTGCTTTGCACCGTGTGGGGCGGCTTCTTCTGTCTTTTGCCACCGTCGGTCGCTTCCGCCTATGGCGGCGGCACGCAGGCAGAAAAATACCCGCAACGCGTCACGGCGGCGCAGTTCGACCAATACGCGAGCGAAAAGCTGGAAGAGGCGCTCGTTGCAACGGGTGAAACGCGCAGTCACGACATCACACTCGCGCGTCCGACGAGGGACATGAAAGCGCCGCCGGGCGAGCTCATCTGCCAGGTGGACGTGCCAAATGCGATCCGCTACACGGGCACGACGCCCGTGCATGTCTCTGTCTACGTCAACCAGGTCTTTTACCGTCGTCAGATTCTCTACTACCGCGTGACCGTCCATGACACGGCACTCGTCACGACGCGCGACCTGAAGCCGGACGAGACGATCGGCGCGGGCGATGTGAAGCTCGCGGATGTGACGGTCGACGAACCAGCCGCGCGGTATCTCAAGGAGTTTTCCGAGATTGCCGGCCGCGTGCCGTCGCGCTTTTTGAGCACTGGCAAGCCTCTTTCGGACAGCGTGCTGCAGAATGCGCGTGTCATCGAGGTCAACACGCCGGTCACGATCGTCTCGAGTTTCAACGGCGTCGAAGTCCGCGCCGAAGGCACAGCCCTCCAGCGCGGCCGCATCGGCGACCGCATCCGCGTGAAAAATACACGGTCGGGCAAACTGCTGCTCGGTACGGTCATCGATGCACATACCGTTCAGGTAGGAAGTTAAGGTGTTTCCCATGATGAAGAAAACAGCGATTGCCCTCGTAGCAGGTGCAACTCTTCTCACGCCCGCGTTCATGCCGCAAACGGCTACGATTGCCTCGGCGCGTTCGCTCTGGAATGATGATGGCGCGTCATACACGCGGAACATTTTTGCCGACCGCAAGGCACAGAATGTCGGCGACATCGTCACGATCGTCATCAGCGAGACGACGACGACATCTGCGACGAAGTCCTCGAGCAACAGCAAGAGCGGCAGCACGTCGCTTTCGGCTGGCGTCGGCGTCTTTGATTTCCTCAAGGCGGCGAGCGCGAGCGGCTCCGACAGCTTCAAAGCCGATGGCGCGGCTTCGGACACGAACAAGGTTTCGGGCAATGTGACGGTCACGGTCACGGAAGTCCAGCCGAATGGCAACATGGTCGTCGAGGGCACGCAGTCCATCTGGCAGAACCGCAACGAGCACAAGATTACGTTCCGCGGCGTTTGCCGGGCTGACGACATCACAGCGAACAACACGATTCCCTCGACAAAGATCGCGGACGCGACCGTGCGCTTTGACGGCAAAGGCCCGCTCAATGCAAAGCAGCGGCAGGGTATCTTGACGCAGATTTTCAATATCTTGTTCTAAACGTCTGTGGGCGGGCTGTTGTTCCAAAGCCTCCCCTTTGGGGGTAATGTCATTAAGTTAAGCGCGAAAGGCTCACAACCCCCAGCCTCCCTCCTTGGAGGGAGGACAGACGCGGAGCGAAGCGCAGCGTCAGGAGGGAGCGGCCTGTAGGTCGTACCAATACGTACGCGGTCACT
>Ga0256404_1005323_pt1 | contig 22976 bp, 20 predicted proteins | sample RumenRJG_01DNA_FD_185990 | JGI IMG/M metagenome (GOLD analysis project Ga0256404, IMG submission 185990) | Bovine rumen microbial communities from Lethbridge, Alberta, Canada - RJG_01 | ecosystem: Host-associated > Mammals > Digestive system > Stomach > Rumen | place: Canada: Alberta | collected... | reverse complement strand
GACTTCGCCGACATGCATGGCATGCGAGGATGAACCACAGGCGTCGGCCCGGCCACGGAATATCCGGTGGTCGAGTCGATGTGGAAGATCGTGAAGCAGTTTGTCCTATCCGGCTTCTGGATGTTCGCGCGCAATACTCCAGAAGCCCCAAGGGCATCACCTTGCCATAGATAGGAGATTCCATCTGGGCAAAGGCATCCCGTTAACATCTGCAGGAAGGATCAAAGGTTCAGCAACATAATCTTGCCATGTACGTTCTGCGGATGGAGATATTCCGCAAATGCCTTGCCGACGTCCTTAAACGGATAGGTCTTGTAGATGATGGCAGGGTCGAACTTGAATTCTCCTGTCTGCATGTAATGTTGACAAAGTTGCCATTCCTTGCCCGGAAACGGAGCGCTATAGCTCATCCATGAACCAGTCAACAGAAATTCCTTGCGATTCATTTGTTCCCATAAAGAAGGAGAAAAAAGCACATCAGCATGCGGCGTCCCAATACAACACACATGGGATTTGTTGCCTGCAATCTCGAATGCAAGTTTGATGGTGCTAGGATTGCCCGCAGCTTCAAATACATAATCGAATCCACGGCCTTCTGTCAGGTCGGCTACCTGTCTGTCGTAGTCTTTCGCCAATGTATTCACTCCGACCTCGGCACCTACACGTTTTGCCAAGGACAACCGATTGTCATCAATGTCGAATGCGACTACTCGCTTGCACCTAACAGGCGAGCCCATTCCACAGTGAAGATTCCGATGGTACCACATCCGAGAACTGCAACATCTCCCCCTCCTTGGAACCCGTTGCAGAACACTCCATGCAAAGCCACTGTCGCAGGTTCAAACAATGCGGCAGTCGTAAACGGAATGGATGGATCATATGGAACAACATTTGCCTCGGGAATAACGACATATTCAGCCATCCCTCCCTGTTCGCGGCTTCCGATAAAGCTATAATGCTTGCACAGGGAATAGTGCCCTTGGGCACAATCCTCGCAGTGATTGCAAGGAATCAGTGGGGCGCATGAGACGGTATCTCCTTTTTGCACCTTTGTGACCCCCTCACCGACTTCCTCCACAATACCAGAAAACTCATGTCCAAGCACGATTGGGTAGAAATGTGCTCCATTGCTTAGCACTCGTGGAACGTCTGAACCGCAGATTCCGCACACTTTCACATGGATTTTCACCGTACCAGGCTTCACTTCTGGAGTAGGGTAATCTGCATATCTGATATCTTGATTCGCAAACAACACAGCGGCTTTCATCGTTCTTTCTCCTTCATTTTCTTTCTCAAATTCTCCGGCCATCGATGCTTCTTTTCAGCGCTTCGTACTGTCCTTTAGCATCCGCTATCCAGCTTTCATACTTTGGATCCGGGTGGTAGGAAACACCGCCCCGTAAAAGTGTGGTAGACAAGGCCTTTATCGCATTTGTTGCCCCAGCTGCATGCATGCCGACATATACCCCACCAAGCGCACTGATTTCCTTGTTCCTTAGACACTGGATATCGTGACCAAGCGCAGTTGCACGTAATGTCATGAACAACGCATCGCGCGTTACCGCCCCACCTGCGACGTAAGGTATGGATTCGGAGATGCCGACAACTTTCCTGAGCACATCTTCCAATGCATGAGCGCCCACAGCCAAATATAGATAAATGCTACGCATGTAATCCACAACATCGGCAGAGGGATTGACATGGTAAAAATTCAGTACACCATCCTGGGAATTACCCCGGATGAAATCACTGTCGCATTCAACCATCAAGGAAAGTTGTTTGTAAGGCCGGCTTTCCATTTCTTCAGCAAGTGCCGCATATGCGGTATGGTCTTCCTCTCTGCCTCCGAGCCGCATCCAAAAGGAATTGAGTTCTCCGAAACGTCTGAATGATCGTGTCAATCCAAACTCGTTATCCCTGAATCCTGGCAAGAAAGAACCTTCAATGGGATTATAGGTTGCCAGTTGCGGATAATTCTGCTCCCCATTACCCATCAACAAGGCCAGTACCGCGCTCGTCCCCATACTTTCGTAAAAGAAAGAGGGATGGTTCTCGTGTAACATGGAATAGATGCTATAAAGGCCAGTGATATGATCATGGCCCCCAAGTCCGTAGATAATTCCATGCTTCTCCCCGCAGGCCGTGCCCATCGGAGCCAATGCGCCGAACACATGCAACCCAAATTTGTCTAAAAGCTCAGTATTCCAAATACGTTTGTGAACAAGGAAAGCATTAGACCGCAATGCCTGCGAATAATCCCATACAGCCAATCCTGTTTTTCTAAAGACCTCGTAACTGGAAAAAGGGAGATACCATTTTGCACGTCTCGTTTCGGGATAGTTCCGACGCATCCATAGGATCTTATCCAATGCAAGCAAGCCATTCTGGCAAATCCCTGTCGTCATGAACGAATTGCTGGCAGTGATAATCCGCCGTTCTTCTTCGTTCGCAGTAATCGGAACTTCACTCCACAAAGGAGCATTAAACAAAACACGTCCCTTTTCATCTACGGGAATAGTAGACTCTCCAATCGAGGAAAATCCGACGGACCGCACAGTCCCGATTTTACTTGCTTGTTCCTCGATGGAATCGACAAAAACATCGATGGCCTTGACATCAAAAAATTTGAGCCCACCAACTGTTTTATATTCCGTATGGCAGAAAAAATCTTTGACCAAATTGCCTTCCCCGTCATATACGAGAGCTTTGCTGTTGGTCGTCCCAATATCTATACCAATATATATGTCCATTGCATTAACCTTCTTTTACAAAACCACTATCACTCGCCGGAACATGATTACTCGGTTCTCCATTTTGGTATGGTTTCCTACCATGGATTCGTCAACCTACATGCTTTTGCCTCACTATTTAAGACAATATCTCAATTTTTTTCTGTTTGCAAAAAACACAACAGTTCTTGCCATGGCAGTGTCCAATCGACATCAAACTCAATACCCCGCAACTTGCCCAAAACGACGCTTAAAAGTCGAATTCGGTCATGGTCAAGGGTCAGAAATAGGAATTCCACTGCTCTGAGGGACTGAACATCACAATGACGGCCAATGTCGACTTCGGCATGGACAACATGGATTTATTCTGTAACTTTGCCTATTTGAGATGATACATGCCTATCACTAACGATAGTGGTTATCCCCGCCTTTCCCTTTCCAATTCAATGTTTTCCGCACTTGAGTTATCGACTTTTCCAACAAATTGGGGCATTCAATCTGTCTTTTGCTCTTCCCAAAGAGATGCAGAGCATTACATACGCATGTCTAACTTCTATCGTTATTGATCAGTTATCAAATCCATCACCTCGACTTTCAATCAAATGGCGAGGTGAAGCAACGTTCTCTACGATAGACTTCAAAACCCAACATTGTACTTTATTTGCAACTTTGCGGTGAGGGATGATTTCCATATCCCAATACGGTCATCAGCAGGTGGTCGAAAACCATATGTAAATCTTCTGTAACCTGCATGTTGTCTATGGGTACATGCAGGTGAATGTCTGCGATCTTGTCCAACTTACCGCCATCATACCCCGTAAGCGCAACAATGGTTGCCCCATGCGCTTTTCCATAAATGGAGGCTTTCACGATATTCTCCGAATTCCCAGAACCACTAATAGCAAGCACCACGTCTCCGGGTTCAAGGAAGTTTTTCAACTGTTCCACAAACACGGCTTCATAGGAAACGTCGTTCGCCAAACTCAGCATGGTGGGTTGATTATCATTCAGGGCAATGAATCGATACCGTTTATTCCTTCCTAAACTCATGCCCTTATTAAAATCGCCAGCCCAGTGGCTCGCGGTTGCAGCGGAACCCCCATTTCCCATTGTGTAAACGAAACGTTTTTCGTCACGTGCCTTCAGCAGGCAGTCACAAGCTTTTTGCAGTTCATCAACATCAATCAAGTCGATTGTATGTTTGAGTTGAGAGAAATAGGCATAAATTGCAGGTCGATAGTCCATATAGCTCCTTTACGACTTATGTCGAACGAATCTTGTTCCAGACTGACTCATAATCGATAGCATCAAAGTCCGTCACATCTACATTCAAGTGATTTCCAACAGTAATGTGATAGTTTTTTTGTTCTCCTTGCCTCACGAATTCTTCGTAATTCATTTCTGGGATATAATCCTCTGATTTTGGAATTACTCCGAAATGATATTTTGCACACAGATGGCCTGGATGACGGTCACAAGCATTGACATCCCGGACAATCGACCGTTGCCAGAGGACGTAGGGGTTTCCCACAAGTTCAATAGTCAAAGCATGATATCCATGCTGGACCACAAGCCTGTTCAGTTCCGGCTCGTGTTTCTTGCAAAAAGGATATTCCACAACAAGCCGGGTTTTTCGGGACATTTCAGCGTCCATCTCCTTATAGAAGGCTTCAAGGCTCCGGGCATTAAGTTTCTCCCTCTCCGAGAGAGAGTCGAAGCCATAACAGTCAAAGTATCGCTCCTTCACCGTATCATATGCGAGGAGATGGAAACCGGGAAAGCGAGCCACCACCAACTGGGCGAAGTGACTTTTCCCGCTTCCCGGGGGTCCTGTAATAATAATCAGTTGGACATCAGATTGCATGGATATCAGGAATGTCTAAGGAAAGAAATGCTCGGTCCCCGATGTTCTTGATAATCTTGTTCTTTGGATTATTTTCGTGGACGATAAAGGTTTTCCCTCCCAAATAGATTTCATACAACTGGTACTCTCCCATAAAGGTAGAAAGACGCACCTCTCCCTCAAATATTCCACTGTCCCCTACAGAACATGCTTCGGGACGGATGACGAGCGAACATTCCTCGCCAACCTTGCAGGCAGGCACACCCTGTACCCCATTGATTCTCTTTCCCATTACCTCAACATCAACCACTCCATTTTCGTGTCGGGCGAGCAATGTCCCCCGCAAGACATTTGCAGTTCCAATAAAGTTTGCGGTGAATTCATTCACGGGATGATAGTAAATTTCTTTAGGAGTCCCGACTTGGGTGATTTTCCCATTATTCATGACAATGATACGGTCACTCATGCTCATTGCTTCTGCTTGGTCATGGGTAACATAGACAGCGGTAATTCCAACTGTCCTCTGAATCTTCCGAATCTCCGTACGCATCTGAATACGAAGTTTCGCATCGAGATTGGAAAGAGGTTCATCAAACAGCAATACCGAAGGTTCCATTACAAGAGCACGGGCTAGGGCGACCCGCTGCTGTTGTCCGCCGGAAAGTTCATTTGTATGGCGGTCTTCGAGACCAAGAAGTCCCACCAGTTGAATGATGTCCTTGATTTTCTGGCTGATTACCTCTGGTGGCAGTTTCTTTATCCGAAGTCCGTAGGCAATATTGTCATAGACATTCAAATTCGGAAACAACGCGTAGGTCTGGAATACCATAGAGGTATCCCGTTTGTTTGGAGGAAGACTACAAATGCTTTTTCCACCAACAAGAATATCTCCGCTTGTGGGTCTTTCAAATCCAGCAATCATGCGAAGCGTGGTAGTTTTACCACAACCAGATGGGCCAAGAAGAGTGACAAACTCTCCAGGTTTGATGTCCAATGAAATATCATCGACAGCGACGACAGGAGAACCACCTTTTTTTCTATTAGGATATTTTTTCGAAAGATGGAAAATTTGTAGATCTTTGGGATCCATAACAACACCACTCCTATGCAAGGAAATTTTTATCTGAACTCTGGCCAAGATGCCGCAGAATCACATTCAAGATGCCCACCGTGACGAACACGATAATCATCAGAATGACGGAGAGTGCGGACGCATAGCCGAACTGTCCTTTATCCACATGTTGCATCACCCGGACCGTAAGCAAGTTATATTTTGCAGACACCAAAAAGATAACAGCACTAATCGCAGTCATGCTCTTGATGAAACTGAACACAAGCCCGGTAAAGAAAGCGCTTTTGATAAGCGGAAGCGTAATGGAAGAAAACACCTTGCTTGTCGAGGCTCCCAAGTCCATCGCAGCTTCCTCGATAGAGGGATCAATTTGCCGTAGAGAAGACATCCCGCTTCGTACCCCGACAGGAAGCCGAGTCATCACAAGCACGATTACCAAAATCCACAGAGTATTCGTCAATACAAGTGGTTTTGTGTTAAATGTAAGAATATACCCCAGTCCGAACACCGTACCTGGCACCGCCATGCCCAGCATGGAAACATATTCAACAAAACGTTTGCCAACAAACTTCTTACGCACCAAAAGAAATGCAACCAACATGGAGAAGACACCGCATATCGGAGCTACAAGCAACGCAATAAGAAGTGTATCCTTCACAGGTTTCATACTATAGCGGAACACATATTTGTATTGGTCAAGAACAAGCCGGTAATCAGCACCCCACGTTTTAAAGAACGACCCAAGTACGACAAAAAGGTAAAAGAGAAGGACCCAGAACGAGATCACCAAGCATATGGCATTGGTGACGATGACAATACCTTTGTCATCGATCATTTCACGTACCCTGCTTGCCTTCCCTGTCAAAGTGACGTAGCTACGATTGTCAAGCACCATTTTCTGAATCCAAAAGACGATAAGCGTCACTAGCAAAAGGGTAACCGCTATTGTGGTTCCTAGCTTCATATCGTAGTTTCCGATAGCTTGAATGTAGATCTGGCTTGCCAGGGTCTTATATCCTCCACCAAGGATCATCGGGTTGGAGAAATCGGTCACAGACTCAATAAAAGAAAGCAAGAAGACATTCGCCAAACCACTCGCAAGCATCGGCAACATAACCGAGTAAAACACTTTCCACCGACCGGCCCCCATATTGCGAGCTGCCTCTTCCATAGAAACATCAAAGTTCTCTAACAATCCGTCAAGGGTTAGTGCTGCAATTGGGAAAAAGGTCAAAGTTTGTACAATCACTAGACCTGGAAAACCATAGATGTTCCAGTTTTGTATGTGAAGCAATGAATAAGTAATCAGGCCACGTCGTCCAAGCAAGGTGATAGCAGACAAGGACAAAACAAATGGAGGCGAGATAATCGGCATGATCTCAATAACACTAAACAGTTTCTTGAATGGGCTCCTTACGCATTGTTTCACATATGCAAAAAGGAAACCTACAATGGTGCTGGTAAAGCCGACAACAATTCCCAATTTCATGGTATTGGTGAAAGCAGTTATGAATTTGGCATCATGGAACAACTGCCGGTAAGCACGAAAAGAAAAAACACCATCATCTCCAAAGAAGCTTCCCTTCAATATGGAGAAAAGAGGAATGAGAATAAAAAGAAGCAAAACCAGAATGACCAGTGCCACTGTAAACGACAAAGCTGGGTTATGGATTCTTCTTGGTGATTCGTATTCAGAAACCTTTTTCATAACAGGAAATACCTTCTATTGCAGAGGGGTGGATGGATTCCACCCCTCTTGTGCAACGAATAAAAATCAGTTACCGGTCAGCTGTGCCCACTTCGCAGTGAATTCCGCTTTATGTGCGCCAGCCCATGCAGTATCGTAGTTGATGGTCTTGGACGCGGCCAACGCTTTGGTAGCTTCCGGATTGTGCCCGTCCTTGGCTGTCAGGAACTGGAGCGCACCATATTGCTGATACATGTCCTGGCATTCCCCAGTGAGTGCCCAGTCATAGAACATACGAGCAGCTTCCTGGTCCGGACCATCTTTGATAATGGCAATGGCTCCCGTTTCGTAACCCGTTCCCTCACTCGGTGTATTCACCACGAGCAAATCCTGGTAGCCGTTCTGCTGCCGGGTAATAGCATCATGAGCGAAGCAGATACCAACAGCAACCTCGCCGGAGACAACAGAGGAGATACACCCACCGCCACGCTCGGTGTACTGCAAGATGTTGTTATTCAAATCAGTCATGTATTTGAAGCCGGCATCTTCTCCCATCAACTGGAGCACCGATGCCAGAATGACATATCCTGTCGAAGATGCCGCTGGAGAAGCCATCATGATTTCACCCTTGAGTTTCGGATTCAACAAGTCGGCCCATGACTTCGGAGCGTCAACGCCAAGTTCCTGCAGCCGTTTAGTGTTGCATACAAATCCTACGTAACCAATGTAAATGCCAGTCCAATATCCATTAGAATCCTTGTATTTTGCGTCAATGGATTCTGCATTAGGCGAATGATATTGTGCGAGCAACCCCTGGTTCGCAGCCGTAATGAAAGGATCACAGGGACCACCGTACCAAACGGATGCGGTTGCATTGTCTTTTTCCGCTCTCACACGTGCAAGAATTTCTCCACCACCAAGCACGACACAATCCGTCTTAATGCCAGTCTTCTCTTGGAACTTCTGGCAAATCGCATGAGTTTCGTCATCATAAACGGCAGAGTAAATAGTCAGATGCTTCGGCCCCTCAGCTGGCGCAACGCTTCCCGTTTCCTCTTTCTTCCCTTGGGCGAATACCATAGTACTCGCTATGAGCATGGAAACCAAAATACCAAGAACCTTTTTCACGAACTCCTCCTTTTCGAATCATCCAGATCAGCATAAACACCAATTTCCGAATTAATTCGATTTCGATTTAATTGAACCGCCGATTTGTATGGCTGTCAATAAAAATTGAAAATCAACGAGCCTTTTGTTGTCCCTTTCCCGCAGTTTCCAGAGTTCATGGCAGAAGGGCGTTGACTTTTCTTGCAAACATTTTGAAGAGGAAGTATTTTATACACATGCCAAGGCTTGTCGAGACCCGCAAGCAAGTAAAACGAAACCATGTGTTATCTCTCTTACGAGAGAGCCGGCATAATCTTTCACGTGCAGACGTACGCCGGTTAACCGGATACAGCGTCTCCACTGTGAGCACCATCATAGAAGAGTTGCTCAGAGAGCGTCTCATCGTCGAACAAGGGGTTCCCGAAGAAAACCGCATGGGACGAAAACCGACCCTTCTTTCCTTAAATCCCGAAGGAGGCTATCTTATCGGGATCGAGTGTAATGTCCAAGGAATCCGCTTTGCCGTACTGGACTGGACGACCCAGATCCTTTTCCACGGCAGTGAGGGATTTCATGAAAAAATAACCAAAGACGTCCTTCTGGAGGCTATCTATGAGGCGACTCGACGTTGCCTCCAATGGCTAGGGCCACGGAGGAACCGAGTCATCGGAATCGGATTGGGAATTCCCGGGTACTTGGATATTGTTCAAGGAGTTGCGCTTTCCTTACCCTCTCTTCCCACTTGGAAAAATCTCCCGATCAAAGAGATGATGAACAAAACCTTTCAGATTCCGACCGAAGTTGGCAACAATGTCGGGGTAATGGGTCTTGTGTTCAAATGGATTCCCCGTTACCACATCAAGGATGATTTTCTCCTCGTCTCCATTCGCACAGGCGTACGATGCATTCCCTTTCTTTCAAACCAGCCATATTTTGGGAAGATCTGTAATTCAGGAGAACTCGGGCATCTCAAAGTTAGCGAGCATCAAAAGCTCTGCGACTGTGGCCAATACGGATGCTTGAACACGGAGATAGCCGATCCGTATCTCGAGAAAGTCTTGGAACATGGATTGAAAGAGGGGAAATTTCCAGGCGTCAAGGCATATGCAGGAACCGCTCTTCCCTCAATACAAAATCTCGTTGATGCAGCTTTAGGAGAAGACGCTGATTCCATAGCATTAATCCAAACATCTGCCCGGTATCTGGGCAAAGCTCTTGCCGAAGCAGCCAATCTCTTTGCACCCCAACGAATCATTGTGTCTGGCTCTTTGGCCAAAGCAGCAGACTTGTTCTTCATACCATTGAAAGAATGGACTGCAAAAACATGCGTACCTTCCATTATGGAGCACTTGACCATACAACCATCCCCTTTTGACAGCACTATTGGTGCGATTGGTGCCGCAACACTCGTACTAGAGCGAAATTTCAATCCCCAGATGGGGTGGGACTGAACCTGTTGCAACAAAAAGGAGGAAGATGACCGTGACTACTCCGATCATCTTCCCCTCTCAATCTTACACGGTTGACGTTGATTTCTCCGCGCAAACCTCGAAATTCGTATCGTATCTTAGCGCAAGGTGAGTTTACCAAGACCAACAAGGTTACCCTTGTCATCAAAGAGCATACACCGGTCAGTGGGGAACGTGACATGCAGTGTGCTTCCCACTGCGAAATCGTTTTGTCCGAAAATAACGCTCGTCAAAGGCAATCCTTTCCTCACTTCAAGATGAACGATCGTTTCCATGCCGCTTGGCAAAGAAGAAATAACTCTTGCAGGAACCCCCTCCTCGCTCAAAGAAATATACTCGGGACGAATACCAATCTTCGCTGGAACAATATCCACGCCCTTGAATCCATCGCCCATCTCCATTGTGGCAGTAAAACCGTCAACATCAAGAGTGACTGCCCCCCCCTGAACAGTCTTGATCATCCCATCAACCAAATTGATTGAAGGACTTCCGACGAAATCAGCTACAAATGTATTTGCCGGATGGGCATAGACCATGAGTGGCGGAGCATATTGCTGGAGCACTCCTTTATCCAACAGACAAATCTTGGTGGCAAGCGTCATGGCTTCCAACTGGTCATGCGTCACGTAGACAAAGGTGGCTCCTGTCTCATGGTGCAGACGCTTCAACTCGGCGCGCATCTCCATTCTCAGCTTCGCATCCAGATTCGAAAGCGGCTCATCCATCAGCAGGATTCGTGGGTTGGTAGCCAAGGTGCGAGCGATTGCCACACGTTGCTGCTGCCCGCCGGAAAGCTCGGCCGGATACCGATTGGGGAACTCCTCGATCTTCAGCAATTTCAGCAGTTCCTTCACCCGAGCATCAATCTTGTCCTTCGGCCATTTCAGGTTTTCCAAGCCGAACGCAATGTTCTGGAAGACCGTCATATGGGGCCACAACGCGTAGTTCTGGAACAGGAACCCGACGTCACGCTGACTTGGGGCTACATCAATGAGTTTCTCGGACGAAAACATTACTTTTCCGTCAATCAAGATCTCTCCACTGGTGGGGGTTTCCAATCCAGCAATCTGGCGAAGCGTCGTGGTTTTGCCGCATCCTGAAGGACCCAGCAACGTGATGAAATCACCGTCCTCTATCGTGATAGAAAGATCATCCACTGCTGTGAACGTATTATTGAATTTCTTGGTGATATGTTTCAATTCGATTTTCGGCATACTATTCAACCTCCAATACCTTTATCGATGGATGCACCGGTCGCTTTGTTCACGATCCAGTTGATAATCAGGACGATGATGACAATCATCAAGTTGATTCCATTGGAATACTGGTCCCATCCTTTCTCGTTGTAGTAGAACAACAACGTGGTGAGCACACGGTTCGATGGCGTCACCAACAGAACAAACAGAGAAAGCTCTCGCATGCAGCTGATGAAGGGAAGCAGATATCCGGAAATAAAGCTAGCCTTCTGAATGGGAATGACCAGCTTGCGCATCCGCTTGTTCCAGGGAACTCCGATAATCTCGCCCGCCTCTTCAATCTGCGTTGAAAGCTGCATCATCGCGTTGATACCACTACGGCTTGCGAAGGGCAAATACTTGACCATGCCAATGAGCACCAGCAGCAATGTGGTCCCGTACAGGGGCTTAACGATGGTGGAGGCCATAGACAAGAAGATGACAGAGAAAGCCATAGACGGCATCAGATATGGGAAGAACGCCAAGTTGTCCACCACTGTCGCCAACTTGGTTCCGCGGCCGCGGACAATCGCATATCCGGCAAGGAAGCCAAGTGTTCCAGCGGTGAGCGAGCAGATGAACGAAAGCCTCAAACTGTTCCACAACGCACGCCACATCGTCGGATTGCGAAGCATACCCGGCTCGCTGTTGGCAATCGAGTTCTGCTGGGCAGTGCCAATCCAGAACTGCAGAGTCAGGTTGGACAACGAATAGTCGCCTGGCCTAAGCAACAAAGACTCCAAAGCGAAACTGAACAAAGGAACCAGAGAGACCATCAGCACAAGAACCAGTACGATGACGGAAATCAGGTTCCGCGCACCACGCAGGTTGACCAAACTGATGTTGCTGCTCTTTCCGGTCACTGTCGTATAGTTTTTCCGTACACCGGTAAGTCGCTGGTTGAATGCGAGAATTGCCACCCCAAGCAGAATCATCACCATGGCAATCGCATACCCCTGGCCTTTATTCACCCCGTTCAGGGTACGATACAGCTGGGTTGTCAGCACTTGGTAGCGAACCGGCAGTCCGAGAAACTGAGGAACGGCGAAAGAACTCATTGCAGAAGAGAACACGAGCAAGAAGGTGGAAAGAATGGCCGGAAGCACCATGGGAATGGTAATCTTCCGCATAATCCTGCCTTGTGAGGCATGCAACATCATCGCGGCCTCTTCCAAGTTGGCATCCATGTTCCGGAGGATACCGCCAATCATGATATATGCGAATGGGGAATAATGGAGCCCGGTGACCACGGCAATCGGAAATGCACCATAGGAGAACCAGTTTGCAGGTTCGATTCCTGTCATCGCCATGAAAAATCCAGGGACACCACCCACAACTGTGTTCTTGAAAATATTGTACCAAGCAAGCGCAAGCGTCCAGCTTGGCATGACGTACGGAAAGATGAAGAGCGCGGAAAGGAGCTTCTTCCAACGCATGTTGGTTCGAGTTACCAACCAGGCAAAAAAGCCTCCGAAAAACAGAGAGACCAGACAGGAACCAAGGCTGGTAATCAACGAATTCAGGAATGGACGATAGAACACGTTGATGCTGTTGGCATCGAACAATACCTTGAACCAGTGGTTCAACGTGAACGAGTCCAATGGTTTCTTCAGTCTCATCGTCTCGGCGGCATGGACGACAAATGAGTCGCGTACCATCGAGAGCAACGGGACCAACGTCAGGAACGTAAGCAATACAAGCATCATCGAAAGGATGATGTTGTACGGCTTGGAAAAAAACCGCTTCACGCGGTAAGTAAATTGTTTCATTGGAACCTTTGCAGAGAATCAAGAAAAGACAACGGACCCAGACAATCTCCGCCTGGGTCCGAAACCGCTTGCATTACAGCTTCGAAATAAACTCCTCAACCTCAGGACGATGCTCGGCACACCAGGCAGGATCCTCAAAGACCAGCATGTTGCCCCACTCTTCCAAGGAGACCGGATCAAACTGGTTCACGTTATCCGGGTTCGGGGAATAATCGCCGATACCCTTGTTGAAGGCCTTCCAGCCCTCCGGGCCCAAATTATACTGGATGAACAACTTGGCCGCATTGACGCTCCGGCTGTTGGACGGAATGAAGCAGTAAATCGGATAGTAGAATCCCGAGAACGGCTCGACTTTGTAACATGGAGCCAGCGCGAGATTCTTGCTTGCGGCATTGCGGAGCTTGTTCGTGGTGAACAGTCCGACCAATTGGGTCGCCTGACCCTTTGCACCGATGTTCTCCGCAATCGTGGTATCCGACTTGCCAAGCACCATGCCGTTCTTGTACATGGCCTTAATCCACTGATAGCCGGCATTCGGGCTGTCCTTGTCAAGCACAAGGTCCTTCCCATACAGATGCTTATAAGCATCAGAAATCTTTTTGGCCCAATCGTCGCGGGTAATCATGGTGAAGAAGTTCATGTTCACTGCTTCGGAATAGGCATCCTTCATCTGGACACGGCCAGACCATTCAGGCTCGGTAAGTTGCCAGACGTTCGTGATCGGCTGCCCCGCAGTCTCGTTGTTGTAGACAAAGGCCTTCACGCACAAATCCCAGACTTGCGGATTCTGATACATCGCAGGAATCTTCGACTTCAGGTCGTCAGGGGTGTATGAGGTGACATAGCCTGTGGCAATCAGCTCGGGGTAAACTCGAGCTCCATCCTGGGCAAACACGACATCCGCTCCATCCAAATTCGCCTTTGCCTCCTGAGAGACCTTTTCGACCATCTCGATATCCTTGAGTTGGGTCGTAGTGACCTTCAGGCCATACTGGGCACCAAATTGCTCGCCCATCTGAGAATGCCGGCTCGACGGTGTGTAGATTGTCAAATCACCCTCTTGCTTGGCTGCGGCAATAATTTCCTCCTGTGTCATCGGCTTCTCTTCCGCGGCCTGCGCGGGTGCCGTTTCTTTTGACCCATTCGCAAATACTCCCGCTGCCATGGACAAAGCCAGCAGCGTAACAAACATTTTCTTCATTGTTTCCTCCTAAATAAACGTATTTGACTTATTTATAATACTATATGCTTTTGTATTGATGAATGCTCATGCCTTTCCAATCGAACCGAACAATTCCATTTTTTGGACGCACATCGCTTTCGTTGCATCCAGCCCACCGGCAAGCACTGTCCGAGGAGCAAACCCCTTGCTTTCCTCGTCTTTCCGTTGCTCGAAATACTTCCGAACTGCGGCAGTGAACGCCATCTGGCACTCGGTATTGACGTTAATCTTCGCGACACCGAGTTCAATTGCCTTGCGAATCTGGTCGCCAGGAATGCAGGAACCACCATGGAGCACCAATGGCATGTTTCCCACCCTTTCTTTGATCTCCTTGAGGAGCGGGAAGTTCAACCCCTTCCAATCGGCAGGATATTTTCCATGAATATTCCCGATACCAGCAGCCAAGAAATCAATACCAAGCGATGCCATCATCTCGCATTGAGCAGGGCTAGCACACTCGCCCATGCTGATTTTTCCGTCCTCTTCTCCACCAATACCGCCTACCTCGGCCTCGACCGAAATGCCTTTGGCATGGGCCAAGCGGACCACTTCCTTGGTCTTCTCCAAATTTTCCTCAATGGGAAATGACGATCCATCAAACATTACTGAACTGAAACCTGCATCAATAGCAGCCAGAGCTTCCTGATACTTGCCATGGTCGACATGAAGCGCCACCGGCACGTTAATCTTGAGGAAATCCATGAAATCCGTCACCATATCAGCAATAGTCCGATATCCTCCCATGTACTTTGCCGTGCCACCACTCACGCCGAGAATAATCGGACTGGCATTTTCCTGTGCAGCAAGCAGAAAAGCCCTAACGCTCTCCATATTGTTCAGATTGAAATGCCCGACCGCATAGTGTCCATGCTCGGCATCTTGAAGCATTTCTTTCGCTGATACCAAATACATATGAATGTTGTCTCCTCTCTCATTCCCACCTTACTCTCACTTTTTGCGCCTGTAAAGGGGAAACTCATCAAGATTTTGCTCAAAAGCCCATGCTATATTGCATAATTCTGCGCAATAATAGTGAAATAAAAACCATTTTGCTCATTTTTTCCGCAACAAGCATTCTCCCCCTCCGAATCAAGCAAAAACAAGCATTTTTTTTGCGAACCATGCTATTGCCTGCAGGAGAATCATGTGTACGGGAAGATCGCATTACCCAAGTCCATGACGAAACGACATAGCATTTTTCAACGCGCAGTGCATGCCATATCGGACTGAATCCTCCAGCGTGTCCCCATCGAGAAGTCGGTGGGTCATGCCTGCTGTCAGAGCATCTCCGCAGCCGATGGTATTAACGACTGGACGCATGATTTTATCTCCAGGAATCTCCACTAGTTTCTCTCCATTAAAAACCCACGAAGGATACTTTCCACGACTGACAACCAGACATGTCCGATAGCGGGCGAAGAACTCTTTGCTCTTCTCTTCGACGAACGGAAGAAAATTCCGATTTTCTTTCTGCTCGGAAACAAACAATCCCTCTGAGAAGGTGGAAACCAGCTCTGACAGATTAGGTTTGATGACTGTCGGCTGGTATGGCAAAGCACGTTTCAGATCTTCGCCTTTTAAGTCAAGAACAATCAACTTCCCTTGTTTGCGGGCTTCCGCGACCATCATGGGGTAAAGCTCTTCGTCATATCCTTTTGCTTTGGTACCTGTGATGACCAGCGCCTGGTGGTTGGGAATTTCCTTACGAAACAAATCCATCGCCTTGCCACTGGCAAGCGAAGAAACTGGTTTCGGCTCTTCCACCATTTCCGTACTGGTATGGTCTCCCTCATCCACCAAAGTGGTGCAAGTCCGAATCGGACTGACTTCCAGGAAATCGCAGAGCGCTATGTGTTCGGCAGCACACATAATCCGAAATTCCTCAATCCGGTTTCCCCCCACATGGGTCAGCACCTTTGCTCTTCGCCCCAGTTGGGTCAGGACACGTGCGACATTGACCCCTTTCCCGGAAGGACTGATAAAATAGTTTGCGGTCCGATTGACTTCATTCTTCCGGATGGTCGGATATACCATCGTCATTTGAAACGTCGGATTCAGACACACCACTAGCACCGATTTCTGGACAGACATGCATGCTCCATCAGAAAGTGGAGGCCGCAAACACGACCTCCACCGCAAAATACGTCAGCAAGAAGCCTTGTTCTCGCTTCCCATGACACCAATCAGCTCCTCTACAATCGAGGAAACCTTTGCGATGACAAGTTTGCTTACATAGCGTGGATCGTCCTTGGCGTTCGGATCCATATAACCGGCCTTGCTCGTGTCAAAGACTCCATGCACCTTCAACTCAGTTCCGATATTGATTTTCCGGACTCCACGCTTGATGGCTTCGCGGAAATCGTCATAGGGTACCCCGGTGCCACCATGCAAGACGAGCGGACACTTAGGAAGCAGTTCATGGATCTTGCTGATGCGGGGAAAGTCAAGTTTTGGCTTGGCCTTGTAGAAACCATGGACCGTACCGACGGCGACAGCCAGGCAGTCGATACCAGTCAGGTTCACGAATTCCAAGGCTTTCTCCGGCTCGGTAAACAGGACGCTCATGTCGTCAACCACGATATCGTCTTCCTTTCCACCGACATGTCCCAGTTCGCTCTCTACCGTGACACCATATCTGGAGGCATACTCAACCGTCTTGGCCGTATCCTCGACGTTTTCGGCGAACTCCTTCTTGGAGGAATCAATCATTACGGAAGTAAAGCCATTATCCACACACCGCTTCAGAAGCTCGATATCGGTGCAATGGTCAAGGTGGAGAACCATGTTGATGCCATAATCCGCAGCCACACCCTCGCACATTTTCACCACGGCTTTCTCCCCCATTACCTTGATGCCACCCATCGTGGCCATGGCAATCACCGGGCTCTTCTTTTCGGCAGCACCCTTCGCGATGCCTACCAGGTTGTCGAAACTGAAGAAATTGAATGCGGGAACAGCATAACCACCTTTTTCAGCTCGTGCCATCTCGTACTTCATCGTCACCAAACTCATACAGAATTCCTCCTGAGCGATAGTATTCGCTCCTCTATGATATGCTTATTCCGGTCAAAATTTCCGGAATCCAGTATCAGTATCAACGAATCATCCCATGCAGGTCTTTCTGTCCGATAGACCTGCAGGAACCGATTCTTGTCGTGCAGGAAATCCTCGTCCCGCCGAGAATTGCGCTCTTCCATCATTTGGAAATGTTGCTCATCGGGAGGCGCCATGTGGCAGAGCAACATGGTAAAGGGCCTAGGCGAAAGTTCCTGAAGCCGTGCAGGGAAATCCCGGTTCCGGACTTCCGAAGAAAAAGGTGCAGAAACCACCATGTCGTTGCCCAGCCCCAGATTTTCCAGCGTAGGTGCCAACAAGGTCTGATAACAAGGTTCCCTCCAGACACGGTAGAAGGCATACCGGTCCCCATCACCGAGTCCATAGGCAGACTCGATGGCACCAAGGAAAGGCTGTACGAGTGTGTCATAGTCGAGGTATGGCATGTGGAACTCTCCGGCAATAGTACGAGCCATCGTGGTCTTTCCTGACCCCCCCTTTCCCGAAAACATGACTAGGAGCGGTTTCTTCATAGAGAGAGAGCCTCCACCCGCACGAGTGGCAGGAACCGTTGGAAATCTTCTTTCCGGCACATCAACGTCCCTTCCCGAGTAATAGTTCCGTCGGCCATGGCCACGCCATAGCGAAGCATGTCAGAAGTTGCCAAGTGAGCTTCCCATGCCATGCACATGCCTGCCACCACGCTATCTCCTGCGCCCTGGGTTGCCTTCACCTCCAATGGGATGGGAATTGTTCTCCACCCACCGTTTTTGTCAATGATCATCGCCCCCTCGCTTCCCAAGGTAATACAGACGATGGAAACCATACCTGCCCCGATGAGTTGCCGCGCCTTCCCTGCCAACACGCCCAAGGGGGCATGTTCTGGCACCCCGAACGTTTTTGCAAATTCGAACGCGTTAGGCTTGATAGCCAAGGGTCTGCCTTGAAGTCCCTCGGAAAGCAAATCCCCTTCTGCGTCAAGGATGACCGGAACATGATGGACATATGCAATCTCGATCAACTGGCGGTAGGCGTCATGCGGTATCCCCTTTGGGACACTTCCGGTAAGCACGACAAGGGAAAGCCCTTCAAGGAACTCAGAGAAAAAATCCTTGAATTCTTTCCATTTCTCCATGGAGACAAACGCCCCACTCTGATTGACCTCGGTCGTGACTCCATCCTCACTGTTCCAAAGCTTGATGTTCTCCCGTAGTCTTCCAGGGACTTTGATGCTTTTGTAGGAAATGCCCTGCCGGAGGAGCCCTTCCTGAAAGGCTGCCCCTCCTTCCTGGAAGAGAAACCCTCCGGTCCGTACTGCCGACCCGTTCTGCAACAGAGCAAGAGAGACGTTGATTCCCTTGCCCGAATAATCCCGCCGGTCATCGATGATGCGGTTCATGCCGCCATAGGAAAAGCCACCAAGATGGCAGGTTCTGTCTACACAGGGATTCAGCGTCACGGTTCCAATCATTCCATCCCCCTACTTGAGATACTCAATCACATGACGTGCGGTCTGCACGTCGGTGACCAAAGTGTCGACTAGACCACTGCGAAGCCCACCGATGATGCTTTCTACTTTGGGGAATCCACTCGCAACGGCAATCACGGTGGGGATCTTGTGCATATCCTCGAGAGGAATCATCAAATCCTTACCCTGCCCTGGGAACACATTCCCATCAATATCGTAGAAGTTGTGAAGGATATCTCCTACAAGGGATTTCATGTTGACTTCCCTGAACACCTGCTCGGAAAACAGTCCTTCCCGCTGTTTAGGATATCGGTTAGTCGCGCACCCCAGGCCACAAATAAGAAAAGAGAGATTCTGCCAAGACCTTCGGCAGTCAGCCATCAGTTCCTCGGATTGGGTCTTTCGTGCCAATTCAAGCTTCTCCACCATTTCCTCGTCGACCCTGCCACCCCACTGCTCGGCAAGGTTTCTGGTCAACCGGATGGTATCGTAATACGAGTTGTCCGTACCTTTTGCCAAGATGCATGCAGGGATATAGGTCCAGTGGGTCTTCCGAGCCAGCTCGGATGAGTTCAGAGATAATGCCTGCATAGTTCTTCCCCAACCGTATCCTACCCGAGTGGGGACATCCGGATAGGCATCAAGCAGATAGGAGGTTGCTTTGGAAACGACCCGTTCCAGCGACTTGTCCGAATTCTCGCTTCCTTGAACAAGAACCAGATGCTTCAAGCCGAAGATTTCCTTGAACAGAGAACGCATCCGGCCTTCTTCGTCTTTGGAAACCGGAAGGTTCACGGTAATCGACACAATGTCCCGTTTCAGAGCCTCTTTCAGATATTTGCCAACTTGCACATGGGAAACTCCCAGATCCTTGGCAATCTGGACCTGTGTCTTTTTCTGGATGTAATACGCGACTGCGACTTCAAAAAGCCGTTCATCCGAAATCATTCTTTGACGCTCCCTGCGATACGGTTGATGAAGAACTCCTGGGACAGGTTGAACAGAATCAACGCGGGAATGGCGATGATGACGCTTGTCGCCATCAACGCACCCCAGTCTGTCATCTCATCTCCCTTGAAGGTAGTGAGTCCAACCGTCAGAGTAAAGGCACTGCTGTCCGTAATCAACGAGGAAGCGATAAGGAATTCCTGCCAGACCTGGATGAACGTGTATACGCCGGTAGCAACGATTCCGGGCACCACCAATGGTAGGAAAATGTAAAAAAGAACCTGCAGGGATGAGCATCCGTCAAGCCGCGAGGCTTCTTCCAATGCATCAGGAACGTCCTTGTAGTATCCCGACTGCAGGATAATCGAGACCGGCAGTTGAAGCGCGATATAGGGAAGAATGAGCGATTGCAGCGTGTTGTACAGGTGTACCCGCGTGCAGAAGACAAAAAGAGGCACCAGCAAGACAACGACGGGGAACATCTGCGTCAGACCAAGGAATTTCCGCAACATCTTTGCCCCGACAAAATCCATCCGGGTCATGGCAAATGCGGCAAGGTTGGCAATGAACGTGGTAACCACTACTGTAGTAAGCGTGACCTTCAAACTGTTGAGGAAATAACGTAGCACACCGTAGCGCGAAAAGGCCAGGAGGTAATTGGTCAGGTTAAAATGCCGGGGAAATAGCTCGGGAGGCACCACGTAGATATCAAGAGTCTCTTTGAACGAGGTGCAGACAATCCAATAAAACGGAAAAATAATGATAAGGAACATCACCACTGCCAGCAGGTAGATCAAGATGTTCGTTCCGGTGGAACGTTTCATGGCCCGATGCTGATTACTCATGGTATTTCCTCCAGCATATTCCCAGAATTTTGCCGATACAGATGACAAAGATCATGATGAGGAACGCATAGACGCTCATGGTCGATGCATTGCTCAGCGAAAAATACGAGAACGCTTCCCTCTGGATGAGGATGGACATGGTCGTCGTCATGTCGGCGGGTCCGCCGTTGGTCATGACCTTCATGATATCGTAGGCGTTGAATGTCCAGATGAAGCAGAGGAAAACACAAGAGAAGAGCACCTCGCGGATGAATGGAAGAAGCACATACCAGAACAACTTGGCACCATTTGCTCCTTCAAGCTTTGCCGCCTCCACCTGATCGGTTGGGATGGTACACAGCTTCGCATAAATCATCAGCGTGAAAAACGGAAATGCCCGCCAGACATTGGCAAGGATTGCCGCCAGCATGGAAAGAGGCCCGTTGTTGAAGAAGGAGAAATTCTGATCTACCAAGCAGGACGAGCGCAACAGCCAGGTAATGATGCCTGCCTTCTCGTTCATCATCAACGAAAAGATATAGCCAGTAACAACAGAGGGAAGAATCCACGGAATCAGGACGAACGACTTCAAGACTCCGCTCCCATGAAAACCAGAAAAAAGCAACAACGCAGTACCTACTCCAAGGATAATCGCCAGCACCAGGTTGGTCGCTGTCCACACCCCGGTTCTCCCCACTGCCTGCCACATTCGTGCCTCGTGGGCCATCTTGCTATAGTTCTGGAAGCCAACGAATGGACGGTTGACTGAGGCAAGGCTATAGTTGTAGAAACTCAGAACCAAGTTATCTACCATAGGATAGAGCAGAAATACTCCTATCATGATGAATGCCGGGGCAATCAACAGATAGGGCAACAGTTTTTGGGCTGGCGATTTCTTCATAGGAATCCTTTTGCAATCCTGCCTGCCCGAAGGCTGGCAGGATTACGCATTGCGTACTTATTTGTTGATGGTATCCAGCACTGCCTGGACTTCCTTATATCCGATCTGACAGGCTTCTTCCGGAGTAATCTCTCCCATCATGCAACGGGCATAGGTCCTGTTCCAAGTATCGAAGACCTGAGGTAGCACGCTGGTAAGCGGGCAGGGATACTCAGCCTTGGCAATCTGGGTGCGGAACATGTCATACTCAGGGATATTGTATGGCGGATAGTCGTACGCTCGTGAGTCTGCAGGAAGTCCGCGGCAAATCTGACCCTGCATATCTGGCTGCAAAGCCCACGAAACAAACGCTTTCGCTCCTTCTGGGTTCTTGGCCCCGGAACCGATAGACCACATATAGCCACCCATGGCAGAGCCATTCACTCCCGTCGGACCAAGCGGCATTTCTGAGAACTGGCAATCCTCGCGATGCTCGAATTTCGGAAGCACGCTTGCAATCTGGCTCGGCGTCCACCACAGCATCAGAACCTTGCCCTGTGCGAACCAAGAACGAGCCGTGGAGTTGTCAAGGTTCCCGTCATGTGGCATACAGGCGTACATTTCCTGTGCCCAATGCATATAATCAACAGCTTCCGGCGTATTGAGCTGGCACACATACTTGCCATTCGCATCCTGCTTGTACACGTTGATACCCCAGCAAAGCATGAATCCCCCGAGGTCATAGACGCAGAATGTCGAACGGTTCAATCCGCCGGCCATTGCATAGTAACCCTTTTCAAACCCAGCCTTAGCAATCTTCAAGACGTCATCCGTTGTTTTTGGAGGCTCGAAGCCCAATTCCTTAATGATTTTTGCATTGTAGGCGAGGATGCGGCAATCGGGATCGAACGGAATACCATACCAATGCCCATCGAACTTACTCGCATCCACCGCTTTCCTCGAATAATACTGCATATCGAGATTCGAAACGATATCGTCCATAGGGGCGACGACATTGCCCGAGACGAACATCGGAAGCGATGAATGGTTAACCATGATCACGTCGTAATCGTTTCCTGTGTTATGGGAGAGCAGGGTCTGTTTATCCAGCGAATCGTATTCGATTTTATCAAATTCCAAGTCGTATTGGGGATATGCCTCTTCGAAGCGTTGTTCGATGTTGTTCGGACCCAGTTTCTGGTCATAAGAAGATGTCCAGACCATCACACGGACTTTTGTTTTTGCACCTGTGCCTCCCGCTGATTTCGGGGAGGACTCCGAGGACCCTTGCGCGAAGAGCATGGTTCCCATCAAAAGGGCCACACCTGCCAGCAACACACTTTTCTTCATGATGATACCTTCCTTTTTACAAGTTACAATTTTAACCAACATTAATTACATTTGTAACCATGTCTCAGTAAACACCCTCTTTTAGAAGTTGTCAAACCTTTTGGAAACATTTTGACAGAACACATACTGGTACTTGTATGGAAGAAGCTTCCAAGCTATCGTGGATTGGTAAATCAACATATCAAAAGAAGGAGAAAAACTCTTATGTATACAGACATGAAAACAATTCTTGCGAACGCTGCGGCGAATCACTACGCCGTTATCGCAACCAGTCCCATCAATCTTGAAATGGCACGGGGCATGGTGCTTGCGGCATCTG
>Ga0256404_1005322_pt1 | contig 22978 bp, 26 predicted proteins | sample RumenRJG_01DNA_FD_185990 | JGI IMG/M metagenome (GOLD analysis project Ga0256404, IMG submission 185990) | Bovine rumen microbial communities from Lethbridge, Alberta, Canada - RJG_01 | ecosystem: Host-associated > Mammals > Digestive system > Stomach > Rumen | place: Canada: Alberta | collected... | reverse complement strand
GGATTTCCGGCATATCATCGAGTCGATCATGGTACTGGCCGCATCCGAGTATGTTTTGAATACGGATTTTGAAAAGCTGGTCAATCCGACTGGCAGGTTTGTGATCGGCGGCAGTTTTGCAGACTGTGGCGTGACAGGTCGGAAACTTGCCTGTGACACCTATGGAGGTATTGGCCATATCGGCGGTGGTGCCCTGTCCGGAAAAGACCCGACGAAGGTCGACCGGTCAGCTGCCTACATGGCCCGGAAGATTGCAAGGGATATCGTGCTTTCCGGATATGCGGATAAGTGCGAAGTGCAGCTGGCTTACGCCATTGGTGTGACGGAGCCGGTTTCTGTGTATATCGACCTCTTCGGTACGGAGTTCCAGAATCCGGAATTCATCCGCCGGTATGTCGAGGAGAATTACGACCTGACACCAAGGGGCATCATCCGGGAACTGGGGCTTCTCACTGTTGATTACAACAAGACCAGCACCTACGGACACTTCGGGAAGCAGGGCCTTCCGTGGGAGGCGTAAAAAAGAGCCTCAGCTTTCGCTGGACTCTTTGATGTTAGCTTTGGAGTTTTTTCTCCATAAGTGCGTATATCCGATCTATGTCAGCAAAGAAAAGATTGATACCTCGCCGGTGAAGTGCAAGGTTTGACTTGAGGCACTTGATGATCTCTTTTTCAGTTCGTTCTGCGATAGTTGCAGGCTGTCCAAATCGCGTGTGTATGTGATCGAAATAATCAGCTGTGACAGGAAAAGCGTTTTGAATTAGAAATGCGTGATCTGACCCGGCAAATTTCCCAAGAACAACTTTTGTGCACTTATGGTATTTTGCAACCTGTTTATCGTGGAAGGCTTTGTATTTCGAGTATTTGGAGCTGACAGGAACAAGCCAGAAGATATCAGAATTCCTGGTATCCCTGATGGCAAAGTAATGCGGACGGTATCCGCCGTCTTCTTTGTTTGACATCAGAGTATTATCGTTTACCTCTTGATAAAACGAATCCTTTATATGATAAAAATAGCCTTCCTGTACAACCATGTTTCACCTCATGAAAAATCCCCACCGCAGAGGGTGGGGATCAGAATTTACGATCTGGATCATGTTTACCCTGCGTCACCAGGATAGCAGCAACATTTGCGATCTGATTTACTTGTAACCCGCGTCATCAGGAAGCGGTAACATTTACGAACCTTTCAGTTCAACATTAGTATACATGAAAAAACTCGGAATTACAAGATGTTCAGGAAGTATAGATCTTAAATTTTTCTTACCGAGGGGAGTAACCATGCCTTCAAAACCTAACATACCATGTAAGCATCCGGGCTGTCCAGCCCTTATACCCTATGGTATGAGGTACTGCGAGGCACATAAGAAGCTGCACCCGGAAGAGACGCGGTCGGCCTCGGCCCGAGGGTACGGTGCCGCATGGCAGCGGGAGAGCAGGCGCTTCCTTTCGATGCCGGAGCATCGGCTCTGTGTGGAGTGCTTAAAGGAAGGTCGCTACGTCAGAGCAACGGCGGTCGACCACGTCGTTCCGCACCGGGGAGACCCGACGCTCTTCTGGGATCGAAGCAACTGGCGCGGTCTCTGCAAGAGTTGTCACGACAAAAAGACCGGACGCGAGGACAGCCATCCAACGTATCACTACTGAAAAAGCTGTGAGGGCAGCCCCGGGGGCCGGGTATGAATCTCTAAAAGGCCAGCCCCCACAGACCGCCGCCCCCTCTCGCGTGCATTTCCGCGAAATTCATAGGGCGGGGGTCAGGGCACGCCAGGCGGCAACGAAATGATAAGCATCTGAGTTCCTCCTGCTCAGATCAAAAGGCGTGAAATTGTAGGAAAAACCTCAGGTTTCATGCCTTTTTATGTGTCCGGGAGGACGAAACAGCATAGAAGAAATTGATCCATGCGGGGGTAAAAGTACCTCCGCATTTTTATACCCGTTTTGAAGAGAATCCGCGAAATCCATAGGGGTTTCATTCACACAAGGGAGGTGCGCGTACTTGGTGGATTATATCGAAGTCGACATGAAGGAATTCATCGCCGGATGCGCGAAACGATTCTGTCCGACCTGCGGGCAGGAGATCCGGATAGATAAAAGCGGACACACCCTTGGCAGGCCCCGGAAGTTCTGCTCGGATGCCTGCAGGCAGAAATTCTGGAAGGCGCACCCGAAGGTGGAGGTGTGGGCCTCTTTTGAACAGAAGACCTGCCCGGTGTGCGGCGGGCTTTTTTATGCCCAGCATGAAAAACGGCGGGAGCGGAAATACTGCAGCCGTGCCTGTGCCAACCGGGGACGGGCCGGGCGGAATAGTGAATAAGTCCATACGGAGGGAGCGGTTTATGCGTGTTGATTACATTTGTGAAAGCTGTGGGAAGGCGGGGCACAGAAGCTACGCACAGGGCAAGGTACCGTCACATTTCTTTTGCTCGGTAGCCTGTCAGAACAAATGGCAAAAAACTCGTCAGGACATTGTCGCTAAGAATAAGGATCCTGAGTTTCGCAAGAAAGTCAGTGAAGGGCTGAAGCAACGAAAGATCAAGCTCGGTGACCATTACCATTCCGATGAAGCAAAGAGAAAAATCGGCAATGCAACGATTGAGCATTGGGCAAACTACGACGATGAAACCAGAAACCACATGCTCAAAGTGCTGCAAGGCAATGCCACTGCCCTGCGCACATACGGGCCTTATGACTTTGCGTGGAAACAGCTAAGCAATGCGATGTGTAGTTCCGGCATTTGTCATCGTTGTGGCTCAAAAGAAAACCTCCATGTGCATCACATTATCCCCGTGAAAGAAGGCGGGACAAGAGAGCTTGCGACAGTGATCCGCACCTCCTCCGGTACCCGTAAGATCCCGATCGCGGAGGACAGCGGAGAGGCCAGCTGGATTGATGAGGGTGAGGAGATCCCGGAGGCAGATGCGACCTTCGGTCAGACGACCCTTGCGGCCTACAAGATGGGCACCATGATCAAGATCAGCAACGAGCTGCTGCACGATTCCGCTTTTGACCTTGCCTCCTATATCGCACGCCGTTTTGGCGTCCGTATGGGAAATGCGGAGGAGAAGGCGTTCATCACCGGCGACGGTCAGGGAAAGCCCCTCGGGCTTCTGGCTGAGACCGGCGGTGTCCCGGTCGGCGTGACTGCCGCTTCCGAAACCGCTGTGAAGTTCGATGAGATCTTCGACCTCTACTACGCGCTGAAGAGCCCGTACCGGAAGAAGGCAAAGTTCCTCTGCAACGAGGCCCTGCTCCTGCAGCTGATGAAGATCAAGGACAAGAACGACAACTACATCTGGAAGCCGTCCCTCGAGGTCGGAAAGCCGGATACCGTGCTGTCCCGTCCGATCATCACCAGCTCCTATATGCCTGCTATCACGGCGGGCCAGAAGGCGCTGCTTTTCGGTGACTTCAGCTATTACTGGATTGCCGACAGGCAGAATCGCACCTTTAAGAGACTCAATGAGCTGTATGCCCGCACCGACCAGGTCGGCTTCATCAGCACCCAGCGTGTGGACGGCAAGCTCATCCTGCCGGAGGCGATTCAGGCCCTGAAGATGAGGGGCACGGCCCCGGCGGCAACTACGCCCACCGAGGGCTGAGGAAAGTGAGGTGACCGGTCATGGCGCTGATTACGCTTGAGGAAGCCAAAAAGTACCTCCGGGTGGATTCGGCGGATGAGGATGTCATGACCGGCATCCTTTTATCCTCCGCCTGTAAACTCTGTGCGGATGTGGCGAGGCTATCAGAAGAGCAGTGGGCGGCGGTGGATTCGGATGAAGAGTCCTCCGCCCTTTATGCTGCGGATGAGCTTACCCATATCCGGGAGGTCATGAAGGTGGCGATCCTTTATACGGTCGGGTATCTCTTCGAGCACCGGGAGAAAGCCGACTACCATGAACTCACGCTGACACTTAGGTCGCTCCTTTTTGCAATCCGGGAAGGGGTGGTGTGATGAATATCGCAGGGATGCGGGTACGGATCACCATAGAGAAAAATGAGACCGTGATCGATAAATACGGCAACCATAAATCGGTATGGACAGATTACTTCACCTGTTGGGCTTCCGCCTCCAAAGGCAACACCAAAGCCGATGAGGAGGAGGCTGCGGGCCATACCGAAGAGGAAGACCGGATGAACTTCACCGTCCGCTGGTGCTCTGAGACCGATGCGGTGGACAGCAAACACTACCGCATTCTTCTCTATGGCCGGATTTACAACATTGTCGCCGTTGATGATCAGGGCTTTCGGAGGAAGAGCCGGAAGTTTACGGCGGAGCTTGTGGAGAGGTGAGCGTTATGGGAAAGAAAGTATCCATTGACCAGCTGGCCGATGCAGTAAACGAACAGCTGCAGGAATACAACAAGCTCTCTGCCAAGGTCGTAAAGGCTGCGGTCACGAAAGCAGGGAATGCGGTAAAGAAAGACATCGGTGCGAATGCTCCGAAAAAATCCGGGCGCTATGCAAAAAGCTGGCGCACGAAGAAAACGAAGGAGACTTCTACCGAGCTTCAGGTAACGGTCTATTCCCCGTCCCGGTATATGCTGGCTCATCTCCTTGAGCATGGCCATGCCAAGCGCGGCGGCGGGAGGGTGCGGGCCATCCCGCATATTGCACCGGCAGAGGAAGCGGCGGAAGAGGTACTTATGAAGGATATCGAAAGGGGGCTTAAAAGTGGATGAAAATAAGATGCAGGAGTTGACCCGCCTGCTTACCGAAACGGGCATTCCCTTTGCTTACGATCATTTCGCGGAAGGCGAATCCCCTGAGCCTCCATTTATTACGTTTCTGATCCCGGCGTCGGACAACTTTTCCGCCGACGGGTTTGTGTATCTGAAAGTGGATGTCGTGCATATCGAGCTCTATACCGATGAGAAGAATCCGGAAACGGAGGCCCAGGTAGAAGAAGTGCTTGATCGTCACGGCATTTTTTATGACAAGACCGAGGTCTGGATCGAAGAAGAAAAACTCTATGAAGTCCTCTGGTCATTTGAAAGGAAGGTAACAGACAATGGCTACGAAGAAGAATAAGGTGAAATACAATCTGAAGAACGTGCATGCCGCCATCCTGACCAAAGGGGACGACGGCACGTTTACCTATGCAAAGCCGGTGGCGATCCCGGGTGCGGTATCCCTCTCGCTTGATGCAGAAGGGGAATCCTCCCCGTTCTATGCCGACGGCATCGTGTATTTCCGTTCGAGCTCCAACAACGGCTATTCCGGCGACCTGGAACTGGCCCTCATTCCGGAGTGGTTCCGCACAGATGTCCTGCAGGAAGAAAAGGACAGTAACGGCGTCCTTGTTGAACGGTCGGATATTACGGAGTCGGTTTACTTTGCCCTGCTCTTTGAGTTTGACGGCGATGTGAATGCGATCCGCCATGTGCTTTATAACTGCACGGTGGCAAGGCCGACGATCGAATCCTCCACGAAGGAAGCGAGCATTGAGCCGGGAACGGAGACCCTGTCCCTCACGGCAGACCCGAGGGAGGACGGCCTTGTGAAATCCCGCACCGGCGATGACACGACGACCGCCACTTATAACAACTGGTACAAGAACGTGTATGAGCCGTCTGCTGCGATCAGCACATCCGGCGGTTCGGGCAGTGGGACAAGCGGAACCTGACAGGAGGAATAGGGCATGTTGCAGTAAACAGTAGAAATCTGTGGGAAAGAAGTAAAGTTCCGGTCTTCGGCCTCGGTGCCGAGGCTCTACCGGGCCAAGTTCGGTCGGGACATTTTCAAAGACCTCAGCAAGCTTGAGAAAGCCTATAAGGAGCGGGGCAGCGAGGAAGGCAGTGCGATGGAGATCGAGGATCTGGAAATCTTCGAGAATGTCGCCTACATCATGGCCTTCCATGCCGACCCGACGATCCCGAAGACGATCGATGAATGGCTGGAAGAATTTGATATGTTCTCCATCTATGAGGTGCTTCCGGAGATCTTGGAGCTCTGGGGCACCAACCTCATCACGGATGTGGAGGCTAAAAAAAACCAAAGAAAAGCAGCCGGGAAATAACGACGGCGCTTTTTCTCCTCCGGTGTCTGGAGGTCGGGCTTTCGCTTTCGGATCTCGACCTCCTCACCATCGGGATGGTGCTGGATATCTGGACGGAGAAGGGGAATGACGGCGAGAAATATGAAATGCAGGCAGAAATAAGGGAAGCAAATCAGCATGATTTCGATGTCTTTTGAGCATGAAAAATCCCCACTTCCTGCCGGAGGTGGGGAGAAGAATTACTTGTCGTCATAGTGGCCACGGCATGCGGCGATATAAATTCTGCCATCCTCGATGTGATAAACCAGACGGTCTTTTTCATTAATTCTTCGGCTGAATTCGCCTTGCAGGTTTCCTTTTAAAGCCTCTGGTTCACCGATGCCGGTAAGCGGGCCGTTGCGTTCAATGTCCTTGATGAGCTGGTTGATCCGTTTGATCGTTTTCTTGTCCTGTGTCTGCCAGTACAGGTAATCATCCCATGCATCATCTGACCAGATTTTTTCACTCATCATCAACCTCGATTAATTCATGGGCGGTGCCTTTACCGGCTTTCAATTCAGCTACAGATTTCATGATGTATGCCTGATTGGATGCACTGTAGAACGGGTCATCCTGCCTGATGTCAAAGGGAATGCGACGCTCCCTTAAAACGGCCTTGACATACATGTTGATGGCGGCAGACGTGGTCAGCCCGACAGAATTGCAGAAGGAATCGAACGCGCTTTTATCCGCTTCATCTACACGGGCAGTTAATGTAGAAAGTGCCATACGATCACCCCCTTTCTCTTGTTTGACTTAATAATAGCACTAAAAGAGCACAAAAGCAAGCTTTCGTGTGCGGGTTGTCTGCAAAAATATTAGATGGCGCATGGAGGACTCTTATGGAAATGATCTGTAACAAATGCGGTGCGGTGATCCCAAAACCGGATCTTAAGACCATCCGGGACGGGGAGATCGAACACACCTATTTTTTATGCCCGGACTGCGGGGAAGCATACCGGGTCAGCACGACGGATAAACATCTGCGCAAGCGCATCGAGGATTATAACAGGATGTCTGCCCGCGTAAGGAAAGGGAACTGTACAAAAGAGTTCCAGAAGCGGGTGCAGAAGGTAAAGGAAGACAATGTACGAAGGAGCCGGGAGCTTGCGAAAACGCATCCACTGGCTCCTTTGCTGCATGCGGAATAAGGAAGGAAAGGAGGCGCAGCAATGGCAAACCGGATCAAGGGCCTGACGGTAGAGATTGACGGCAGTACGACCGGTCTTGATAAGGCACTGAAGAATGTCAATTCTACCATCAGGGATACCCAGACACAGCTAAAAGACGTGCAGCGCCTCTTAAAACTCGATCCTTCAAACACCGAGCTGCTTTTCCAGAAGCAGCGGCTCCTTAAGGATGCGATCGGAGAGACCAAGGAGAAGCTCGAAACATTAAAGACCGCACAGGAGCAGGCAAAGAAGCAGCTCGAAGAGGGGACGCTCGGGCAGGACAAGTATGATGCCCTGCAGCGTGAGATCGAGGAGACCGAGCAGTCCTTAAAAAATCTGGAGTCGCAGGTATCGACCACCTATGCGGCACTGGAAAAGATCGATGAGACCGGAAAGAAGTTCCAGCAGGTCGGCGACAAGATGGCTGGTGTCGGAAAGACGATGACCACCCATGTAACAGCGCCGATCGTAGGTATTGGTGCAGCGGCGATTAAGACGACCGCTGACTTTGATGCCCAGATGAGTAAGGTCTCTGCCATTTCCGGGGCCACCGGGAAGGACTTTGATGACCTGCGTGCCAAGGCCCGGGAGATGGGAGCGAAGACCAAGTTCTCGGCCTCGGAAGCCGGGGAAGCCTTTGAGTACATGGCGATGGCCGGATGGAAGACCGGGGATATGCTGGATGGTATCGAGGGCATTATGAACCTGGCTGCCGCTTCCGGCGAGGATCTGGGCACGACCTCCGATATCGTGACGGACGCCCTGACGGCGTTCGGCCTGTCCGCCAAGGACTCCGGGCATTTCGCGGATATCCTTGCTGCCGCCAGCACGAATGCGAATACGAACGTGTCCATGCTGGGCGAGTCATTCAAATATGCGGCCCCGGTTGCTGGTGCCCTTGGGATCAATGCCGAGGATACCTCAGTAGCGCTGGGCCTTATGGCAAACGCCGGTATCAAGGCATCGCAGGCAGGTACGTCCCTTCGGACGGGCTTACCAACCTTGCGAAACCGACAAAGCAGATGCAGACCTACATGGACAGGTACAACATTGCTCTTGTGGAGAATGATGATGGTTCCATCAACCTGCGGGAGACGATGATTTCCCTCCGGGAGAAGATGGGGAACCTGTCCGAATCTGAGCAGGCAGCTGCGGCTTCTGCGATCTTCGGGAAAAACTCCATGGCGGGCTGGCTTGCCATTATCAATAAGAACATCAGCAGCGTGTGTTATTTCTACAAGAACAGCAAATGCCCCAAGGGTCAGAGTCCTGCGTGGAGAAAGATCCCCGGTGCAGCGGGTGCATGCGCCAGCGCTGGAAGAAAAACGAAACCGCACCAGGGTCGCTGCCTACTGCCGGGTTTCCACAGACCACGAAGATCAGGAAACTTCATTTGAAGCCCAGCAGACACATTTTACCAATCTGATCAGCGGGAATCCCGGCTGGGAGCTGGTAGGCATTTACGCCGACGAGGAATCAGGCACACGGGCACAGACGCGTGAGAACTTCATGCGCATGATTGCTGACTGCGAAGCCGGGAAGATCGATATGGTGCTTTCCAAGAGCATCAGCCGGTGGGCCAGAAATACGCTGGATTCCCTGAAATACATCCGGAAGCTGAAAGCGCTGGGGATCCCGATCTTTTTTACAAAGGAAAACATCAATACGATGGACGCGGGCGGAGAGGTTCTGGTCACCATCCTTGCCTCCATTGCACAGCAGGAATCAGCCTCCATCAGCCAGAACGTACAGATCGGCGTGCGTTATCATTACCAGGAAGGCAAGGTGTGCTCCGGTGTCCACAGGCTCCTTGGTTACAACCGTACACCGGACGGTTCCCTCGTGATCGTACCGGAGGAAGCGGAGATTGTTCAGAGAATCTTCCGGGATTACCTTGACGGCTATTCCCCGAAACACATCGCCCGGATGCTGGCGGAGGAAGGGGTGGACGGCAATAAGATCACTTCCGGCGGTACGGTGTTTGAACGCAACTGGAATGATCAGGGCATTACTTACATTCTGAAGAACGAAAAATACAGCGGAGACTTGCTCCTGCAGAAATACTACACGGTTGATTTCCTGACAAAGAAGGTAGCGTCGAACAACGGACAGCTTCCTCAGTATTTCGTGGAAAACAGCCACGAGCCCGTGATTCCGAGAGAAATCTTCCAGCAGGTGCAGGCAGAGATGGCGCGAAGAAGAAAGCACTGGCAGGAATTCAAGTATTAGCACAGCAACGTGCTTTCCTCCAAAGTGGTGTGCGGAAACTGCGGCCTGCCCTACAGGCAGAGCAGCACTTCTTTGCTAAAACAACGCGGCAATCTGGGCAGAATCGCAAATAAACCGGGGGTTTCGTTGCCGTATGTAGGGGTTGTTCTTATGCTTGGTGAGTGGGTGGACTTTCATTGGGAAGTAGACGGCAAAATGTACGATTTCAGCATGCCGGGCGGCGGATTTGTATCATTCCGTAACCTCATTGAAGTGCTGGGTATAGTTAATGGGACAGACAAAGGGAAAATTGAGGATTATGCTGATGCAGAAAATGTCGGAACGTCAGAGGAATATATAGACCAATTCCTTGCGGATGTGAATAAACTGGAGTTTTCGGATCCGGAGCTGGTGAGTGTCAGTAAGGTAGAGGAAAACACGACGGTTGGGGCGATTAAGGATGCCCTTGGCCTGGTGTGTGAATATAGCGCAGAACTGACGGAAGAAGAGATCGGGCAGATCAATACCACGGAAGTGACCGCTGCAGACTGGGCGCTGATAAGCCTGAAGGCATTTGATACAGAAGAGAATCTGACGGTCACCATGAAGGACGGTGAAGTATTCACAATTCGGGTGACGGATCAGAAAAACGGGAAGTGGTATGCGCCGGGGACGACAGTGACCATAACCAGGGATACTGTCTTCTACGCGGACTGGATTTCCGGACAGCTATAAAAAGGGAAGCGCCTCGGGAACTGTGGCTGATACTCCTGATACAACCGGTTTTGTGACCACGGAGCTCTTTGACTATAATGAGCTGATTAATACGAATTTCATGCACGCGGCCACGGTAACAGTGAATTCGCCGAATCCCTGGCCGCCGGGTAATCCCAACACCCACTCCGAGACATGGACGGCAAAGGGAGATTTTCAGTTTATCAGCTGGAATTATTACCGGAATCCGCAGAATTCCATCGGTATGCCCGCAAACCGGAATGATTACAGTACCTACCGTGCCACGACGCTCTCACGGGGAATCTATACCAACAATACATCTGCTATCAACAGACTGTTTGACAACAGCAGCTTCGTTGGCAAGACAGTGGTGGGAGAAGGGAATTACCTTTTCCGATACAACGAGACGACCGGATACTATTACTACGACAGCGACATTAATGCTGCTACGTATAATCAGAATGACGGACGGTTTTACGTATATCAGAATAAGGAGTATATCGACGACGGTAATGGTAAAAATCTGACTAACTTCCTGCCGTTTAATGATTATCCGGGTGGTAGTTCCGTTGCGCAGAATACGGGTGCTACGAACTACTGGTTCGGTATGAAAAACACGATCAATTTTTCACTTCCCGACGATGTGGGGACAACCAACGCCAACAAGATTGATGACCAGGACATGGTCTTCAAATTCTCAGGCGATGATGATGTGTGGGTTCTGGTGGACTGAAAACTGGTGCTGGATTTAGGCGGCATCCATAACCGTGCGGGCGGAACTATAGATTTCTCTACGGGAAAGGTTACGACCTTCTTCGGAACCATCCCCGACTACGAGAATGGTCACGCTTCGGGTATCAGCAGCTATACCAGTCCCGACCTCATGTCGCTGAAGGAAGGAAATCACACCATCACGGTGCTGTATCTGGAACGAGGGAGTTCGTTTTCGAACTGCTCGATCTATTTCAATCTGGTTCCGCCCAAAAAGACCTTTGAAATTGCAAAAACACTGGCAGGACTTACAGAGGAAGACCGGGCAAAGTACAAGAATCAGTCCTTTACCTATCAAATATACGTGAAGGACAAAGACGGTAATGTTTCCCTCTATAACACTCCTGCCAATCCCAAAGACCGGGAGAAAGCGTTATATACAAAGCAGGACGGTACAACCGAACGGATTGAGATCACGAACGGAGCCGTTACGCTCAAAGACGGCGAGAGCGTGAAGCTTCGCTGGCTGGACAGGCGGGACACCTTCTATGTCATGGAGATGAATCTGAACGGGAAACAGTTCGGGGATCCCACGGCGGTGGAGACCTGGACAGACAGCAGCGGGACGGTGCAGTCAAAAGTCGCGGTGCTGACTTCTTCTGCTGCAGAAACAGAAGACCTCAAAAACTGGTCAACTGATACGACAAATATGTTTGTGCTGAGCGACGACGAGAAGGTGACTTTCACCAACACTCTAAAGGAAACATCACTGGAGATCGATATGATATGGGATGATTCGGAGCCTTCGCACGGGGCGGTGGTCTTCACTGTTTCGGCTTATGCGGAAGATGGAGGGAAGCAGACGCCCGTTGAGGTGGAAGCGCTGAGAGAAAACGGAGCAGCCAAAACCTTCACTCTGGACAGTAGCAACAGCTGGCATACATCCATTGAGCACCTCCCGGTTTATATGCCGGCCACCGGTGACGGGAAAGCCGGGAGCATTACCTATTCTGTGGAGGAGACGAAAGTTCCCGGCTACACCACTACCTATAAGAAAGAAGCTGCGGGAAACGGTTGGAAATGGACGATCACGAACACCGCAAAAGCACACGGAAAGATCACGGTGGAAAAGCAGTGGAAGGATGCGGATGGAAGCGACCTGCCTGGGCATCCAGATAGCATTGCCTACACCGTTTACCAGTTCAGTCATATTCATGAATGGGGCTATTGGGAAGGAGAAACCTGGAAGAGCGGCGAGTGGAAGACAGATAAAGAGGCGACCGAGGAGGAAGAAGGCCATGCCTACCAGGTCTGCAAATATAACAGCACTCATAGGAACGAGCGGATTCTCGCCAGAGTGGTGGAGACAAGTCCGGCAGCTGATTCCGCGGACTGGGAGACGACATACAGCGGGCAGGAAAACGGCCTTGCCAATAATGGAAAGGTGACCATAGTCAACAAGGTAAAGCCGAAAAAGGGATCGCTTCTGATCATCAAAAAAGTAACCTATAACAACGGTGCTGTTCCGCCAGGAAAGGAAAGCCTTGTCAACCAAACATTTACTTTTGCAGTAACAAAAGACGGAAAAGCCTTACCCCAAAGCCCATTTAACCTTACGGTCAAAAATGGCAGCTTCGCAAGTCTGCTGATTGAAGATTTGGATCCGGGAGATTATACCATCACAGAAACCGGCAGCGGCGGATTAACGCTTACGACTGTATCCGGTGGGAAAACAACAGACCTTGCGGCTGGCACAGTAACGGTGACTGTTACCGCGGGAAACCAGACCGAGGAACAGCTTGCAGGTGATGCCAAAGCGGAGTTCACCAATAATCTGTCGGGGGACACGGGCTTTTCCTTCAGTAAAGTCTGGGCGAAGGAGAGTGCAGGCCTGAATCCCGTGCCCGCGGATGGTTTGAAAACCTGGGAATCCGGGAATACAATCCATGTAACCATAAAGCGGATTGCACAGGATGCGCAGGCGGCAGATACTTCCTTTAGCCTTAGCTATGAGATCGGAAGCGGTAACGGTCCATTTATGCCGGTGAATACAGACCTTTCCGATGTGGATAAGACAAAGTATCAGCTGACAAAGGCGGTCTCAACAGACCAAAAGCGGACTACCTTTACGATGGACATGGTTCTGGAGAAGCTGAATGCTGACGGGAAACCGTACACATATTATGTGGAGGAGACATCTGCGTCCGGAAATACACTTTACAACACCTATTATGGAAAGTTAAGTGACGGCGGTGTCAGCAGAACGCAGGGAGCGACATATGCCAAAGATGGTGAGGTTATCATCAACCAGGAATATTGCGGATATGAACTTCCCTCCACAGGCGGGTCCGGGACCGGCCGCCTCTATCTCTTCGGCCTTATGCTCATCGCCTGCGCAGGAGCCGGGCTGGTGATGAAGCGGAGAAGGAAAGCAGTATAACAGCAGCTTTACAGAAGAGCTGGTTTCAGAATATGGGATCAGCTTTTTTGCCGTTGATGGAGGAGTATGCGTAAGCTATAATTGGATGAGGGGAGACAGCAGGAATCCCGCTCTGTAAAGAAGAGGATAGAGCCTGCCTGTGAACCGCATGATTCGGAGAAAGGAAAAGAAAGCTTGGATAAAACATCGAAAGACAAACTGCCGCAGGCAGGCGCAGGATGGAAGAGCAGCAGGAGGCGCCGGGCAGGAAAGCTGTGCCTGATTCTGGGACTTATTCTTGTCTTCGCCGCGGCAGGATTGACCCTTTACAACATTCTGGATGGTGCGCGCGCTGAAAAGGAGAGTGCACAGATCGCCAAAAAGCTGACGGATGATTTGCCGGATGAGCTGGATGAGCCGGATGATGCGCGAAATACATTGCAGCAAATGTCCGGGGCGGTACCGGACATGCCCACGAAATGGATTGACGGATATGAATATATTGGAACGCTGGAGATAAATAGCCTGAACCTGACGCTGCCTGTGATGGCGGATTGGGACTACACCCGGCTTCGCATCAGCCCGTGCCGCTATGCCGGCAGTTATCTGACGGATGATCTGGTGATCTGCGGACACAACTATGCAAGGCACTTCAGTCCGATCAAAGAAATCGCCATCGGAGCGGAAGTGGATTTTATTACCGTGGATGGGGTCCGTTATTCTTATATAGTAGCCAACCGGGAGACCCTGATGCCCACCTTTGTGGCGCAGATGATTGAGAATGATAAGAACAGCGGGAGCACAAGCGACTGGGATCTTACCTTATTCACCTGCAACCCTATGGGACAGACCCGCTGTGCGGTACGGTGCAGCCGCAAGAATTGAGTAAGGCCGTTTATTACCGGCGTTTGAAGGAGAAAAGCACGATTGCCGGCAGTCGGAATCTCATTCTGATTTTGCAAAAATGTGACATTTATTTTAAACCGGTATGATAGCACGAGAAGAGTTCTGATTTTATAATTTATGGCGGAAACAGATAGGAATATCTGTATCATCAAAAAAATAGCTCCATTGCCAGCGGCAGCCGAAAGGAGAGAGTAAAAAAAGATGAAAAAATCCGCCATAACCGCCATGATGATCGTGTTGGGAGTTTCCGTTTTTACCGGGTGTACAGCTGCAGAACATAAAAAGGAAAACAGGACAGCGTTCTTCCAGGTTACAGTTTCCGCTGAACCGAACGACTTTTTTATTAATAATGAAGCGAATAATGAAAACGTAGCGGAGGATTGGCTGGAAAGTCAGGCGATTGCCGAGGGAACCAATGAAGAGGACTGAGCTTTAGCCGCTCAGCCATTGCACAGTTGACTAATCCTGCTTCAGATGCCGTACTGACGCGTCAGACGCGCGGTTTCGTCCCTCATGGCCCGGACAATCGAATCGGGAGCCGTAATTCGGACATTTTCACCCAGAGCAAAGATCCATCCCAGAAACTGCCGGCTGGGTATGACATCAACGTGAGCCGTGAAGTGCTCATGGTCCTTCGGAAAGAGGGCTATGTCCGTCCCGAGACGGTCAATCAGGACAGCCGCCATATCGCTGGTTCCTTCCAGCGTGACCCGCACAGTGTCCCCACCGTACATGCCAAACAGACAGTTTGAGTATTTTGCCATGTCAAATTCCTGAAACTTACGTGCACCTTCACGCGCAGCACCGGATATTGTCAGATCAAGCATTTTATCCACGCGATAGTGCTTGATCTTTTCATCTTCCGCGTCGTAGGCAACCAGATAGTAATACTCATCGAACCACATCATGCACCAGGGACTGACCTGATACAGAGCACCGCCATGGCGAAGAATGCGCTTTTTGTTCACATCCCATTGAAAATAATGGAATGTAATCTGGCAGTCCTGATCGATGGCAGTGTAAATTCTGTCCACATTATAATAAATCTGGTTATTATTTGTTTTCACTCTTCCGGCGATGACCACCTGCCGCTGCAGCTGACGGGCTTCATAAGTGCTGGCCATGGATTCAATCTTCTCAATCAGCACCTTGGACTTTTCGTCCGGAATGAATTTGGCTGCCTGAACGCTGTCCACGAGAAGCTTCAGCTCGGGAAGCTCGAATTTGCGGTTCCCAAGATGATAATAAGTATTCCGTCCGCGGCGTTCCTGGATGATATCCAGTCCGAAGCGGCTCAGCTCGTCCAAATCCCGGTAGATCGCCTTCCGGTCAGCCGTTATGCCATACGTGCGAAGATGTGCAAGGATCTCCTTCATCGTTAGGTCATGCTCATCATCCGTAAATTCAGTAAATATTTGGCAAAGGTACAGCATCTTTAGTTTCTGATTATCACCGCTCATGTAATCCCCCGTTCATCAATCGAGTTCCCTTTTAGAAAATAGAAAAATACCGATCAGCAGAGGGACAGCTACATAAGCCGCCATCCCTGCCAGGCGGAGTAAGTCAGGTAAAATATTTCCACCCGGCTTCTCGCAGAAGGAAGAGGTCAGGCCGGAAAGCGTGAATGCGGCTATGCGCTTTCCGATGGACTTTCCAACGCTTATACGTCCGGTAAGATCATTGAGGAAGGACTGGACCATTCCGGATGAGACCATCAGATAGACGCCAAATCCGGTCATTTCATTCATCCCGCCGTACAGAAACATCATGCCGATGGCAGAGCAGGAGAGGATCCGGATGTAAGCCATGATTACCGGCAGCAGGATGGCCCGGATATCTGTGATTTTCACAGCAGTGCCGGCCAGGGCGGGAACGTAGATCAAAATAGCACACACAATGGCGGCATTGAAAGCACCAAGGAGAGCTATTTCGACAAACTTTGTAAGGTAAGCCGCCGGGCGGGTCATTCCGCGCCCGATGGCTGTCTGCATGGTTCCGGCACGAAAATCCTCCGACAGAACAAAGTGGTAGAGAAATGTACCTAAATACAGCGGCATAAACAGTATGCAGGATGAAATTTCATTTTTGTATCCGGATGACCTGCCGGAAATACTCAGCAGGGAAAATCCGGCGGCGGCCGCAAACTCCAGAAGCATGAGGATCATAAAACTCTTCTTCAGGGTTATCCGGTGAAGATCCGCATTCAGATATCTTCTCATGACTGTTTTCCGCCTCCTTCCGGCTGATAAAAGTAATCCTCCAGAGCTGTGCTGGCTTCATTGACCTTTTCTGCCTGAATCCCCTGCTGTGAAAGTATGGCGCAGGCTTTATCCAGATCATTCATTGGTACGGTAAGGCCGGAAAATTTTCTGGTGTTTAGCAGATCGGATTTTTCAAACTCATGGATGATTTTTCCGCCCTTCAAAATTCCGAAACGGTTAGCTGTAAGCTCCAGGGAAGTGAGATCATTGGAAGTGAGCAGAATAGTTGTCCCGTTTTCTTTATTCAGGGCTGTAAGATAATTGCGTATCCGTTCCTTTTCCCTGGCATCGCTTCCGCAGAACGGCTCGTCGAGAATGAGAAGTTCAGGATTCCCGAGGAGAGCATTCGCTATTCCAAGGCGCTGCTTCATGCCTTCAGAGAAGTGATCAAAGGTGCATTTCCGGTCGATTTGATCCAGGCCTGCCGCCCTGAGAACCCGGGTGATTTCCCGGTGACCGCCTTTAACACCCTTTAATCTCCGGTAATAGTTCAGGTTTTTGCGGGCGTTCAGCTCCGGAAAGAAATGAGTCCCCAGAAGAAAACCGATCCGTGACCGGCGGGTTCGGATTTCCGTTTCATCGGATGTTCCGTTGATATAAAGGTTTCCGGCTGAAAATTCCGTCAGTCCGAGGATCATCCTGAGAAGAGTTGTCCGCCCGGAGCCATCCTGCCCGATGAGGGCATAGATATCTCCGCGCTGAACATGGATCGTGGCCCCCGTAAGTACCTGATGGGATCCGTAGCTTTTATGGACACAGTCCGCGTACACGGCGTATATTTCCGGACGAATCTCCTGCGGACCGTCCAGAGGAGAGCTGTCCCGGGCGGTATCGGGCATATCGGAAGCATCGGACACAGCGGTCTGGCTGGCACCGGTATGGCTGTTTTTATTCTCCTCACCGGGTGCAGCCGGACTCCACGTTTCTTCCGGAACATAATTTTCCGGCGGAGTTTCCAGAAACACGCGGTTTCCTTCATCGGAAGATGCCGGTGCATCCGCAGTGCTTTCCGGCGGCCCGGATGAGGCGTTGGAAGCTTCGTTTGAAGCATTATCCGGTAAAGAAGCTTCATCATTCTGTGGAATGGATGTATTCAGATCGTTATCTGTCATAGCAGTACCTCCGCACTTGCGTTTCTGCTGTAGTATGGTTTAATTATAATGTCTTGAAGATGACAAAACAATAAAAAGGAAATAAAATGTCGGCTGTGCGCTCCTTCGGGAGCCGGGGACGGGCTGTCCTGCAGGTGGGCGGGTGAGATCAGAGTCTTCACAAAAGGCTCTGCTTTGTTTATAATTATCAAAGAAAAATGACAAAAGGACAATAGCCAGCAAGGATCGTGTTTATTTGGCGCAATGGAGCTGCCATGCGGATGATCTGAAAGGAGAAGGAACAGTTTATGAAATTGAAAAAAATTTTGAATGCGGGGCTTGCCGTTTTGACAGCGGCAGCGATCAGTGCCGGAAGCTGTACACCGGCGCTGGCTTCCTCAGAAGCTTCTTCGGAAACAGTTCCGGAGATGAACGCCCGGGGAGAAGCACAGACACAGTCAGAGGCCGGAGAAACGGAAACCATAAGGATGGAGATACCCGGAACAGCCTTTGACAGTCAGAAGGTATACGAAGATGATGACTTTACCGTCTCCATCCGCAGTGAAGATGAGGATGCTTCCGACGGATGTACCTGGTCCGTTCATATGGAAAATCGTTCTGACAATCAGGTTCAGATTCAGTTCCTTAACATGGCGGTCAACAATGTGATGTGTCCGGCGCAGTACGGAGGAAATCCTTCCTGGACGGTGGAAGCCGGAGGTGCGGCCGATCAGCAGGCCGTCTGGACGAAGGAAAGTCTGAAGAATGCGAAGATGGAGGATACTGCCTCTATCCGTTTTACACTGGGAATACTGTCTTCCTCCTCCGATCAGACCAGCAGCATAGCGGTATATCAGCCCTATGAACTGGATGTAAGCGGGAAGGAAATTCCGCAAACCCAGACACCGGAGGCAAAGGATGTCATTGCCTACAATGATGATGTCATTTTTGAAATCCTTTCCTACGGGGAGGACAGCAGTGGTTTTCCGTTCATGAACGTATATATGGAAAATCATACGGACAGCCTATGCATGTTTGATCTTTCGGATGTTCTCATCGGTGACTATTCTGTGGAACCGGACTGGTCTCAGGCGATCCTTCCGGATACCGCCGCCTATTCGACGATATCCTTTTTCACACTGGACAGCGTAAACGATACGGGGGATGTCTCCAAAATTGATTTTAATCTGAGACTTTGGAAGGCGGTTCCATCCGCGCCGGGCTCCTTCACACAGTGGGAACAGTTTAACGCATCCGTGCTTCCGGAGATTACCGAAACAGAGGCAGTTTCTGAAACCGCAGCCCTTCCGGCGGAAAATGTGGCAGCCGAAACGACAGCCCTTCCGGCGGAAAATGCGGCAGCCGAAACGACAGCCCTTCCGGCGGAAAATGCGGCAGCCGAAACGACAGCCCTTCCGGCAGAAAATGCGGCAGCCGAAACGGAGAGTGCAAATAGCGTAACAGATGCCGCAGCATCCGCAGATACAGAGGTTGAGTCCGAACCGGCAGGGATCAGCCTGTCCGATAAAGTGGGATACACCTTTATTATCACGGATCTGGAAAATCAGATCAGCGAAGGATATTATTCGATTGATCTTTATCTTTCCAATAACAGTGAGGAAAAGCTGCGCTTTTCCTGTGATGAGATAGCCTTTAATGATTATCAGACAAACCCGGAATGGACAAAGGAACTTCCGGCCGGATCCAGGGTCGTCACGGAATTGCTCGAAGATGGAAATAAGTTATCTTCGAACGGAGTTTCAGCCGTTGATAAGCTTACGCTTCGGCTGAAGGTTTCCGGTGAGGATGGCACTCTGCTTTCGGACCAGACCTATACGATAGACACAGAAAATAAGGCGGTAAAAGAGATAACGGACAATCTCGGAACATCGGCCGAAACACTTCCGCAGAGCGGGACAGAAACCGCAGCAGATGAAAGCGGCACTCCGACGGAAAGTACAGCTGCCGAAAGCGGGGCCCCGACGGAAAGTACAGCTGCCGAAAGCGGGACTCCGTCGGAAACTGCAGCTGCCGAAAACAGGACTCCGACGGAAAGTACAGATTCCGAAAGTGAGACGGAGGCAGCCGCTTCACAGCCTTCGGAAACATATGAAGATTACAGTACGGTTCTCAGCGTTCAGGCTCTTTTGAGCAATGCAGGCTATACGCTGGATAAGAACGGAAAAACTGATGAGGCTACGCAGGATGCTATTGCGAAGTATCGGGAAGCGAAGGGACTGAGCGCGGGAACGCAGATTGATAATGAGCTGCTGTATTCCCTGGGCACAACGGATTCTGAAACCTACAAGGCTGTTCAGGCGCAGCTTCAGGCACTGGGCTATGATGTAGGTGAGATTGACGGCCTGACCGGGAGAAAGTCACGGGAGGCGATTGCTGATTTTAAGTCAAAACAGGGAATCACATCGGACGGCATAACGGAGGAACTGCTGGACAGGCTGAAGGAGGAAGCCGTAAAGAAGGGCTACGAGCCGGGAGAAACAGAAACCGCTGAAACCGAAACAGCAGCAGAAAACGAAACAGCAAAAGAAACCGAATCAGCAGAAACTGCAGAAACCGGGACAGCACCGGTGAACGAAGCATCCTCTGAAACGGAAACGGAAGGCAGTCCTGCGAAAACTTACGAGGATCACGATACGGTGCTGAGCGTTCAGGCACTGCTTAGAAACAATAATTATTCCGTAGAAAAAACCGGTGAGCCTGACGATGCAACCAGAAGTGCAATTGCTGATTATCGAAGCGCCAGGGGACTGAAGGGAGGCAGTGATATTGACGATGAGCTGCTTTATTCGCTGGGCTACACGGACTCAGAAACATACAGAACCGTTCAGGAAGAACTGAAACAGCTTGGCTACGATATCGGCGATGTGGATGGCCTTACCGGCCGGAAGTCCCGCGAGGCACTTGAGGATTTCAAGAAGAAACATAACTTCACGGATTCAGGCCTTACAAAAGAAATTCTGGACGAACTTGAGAAAGAAGCCGTCAGGGCCGGGTACACCGTGAAAAAAAACGGAACAGAAAACTGAGAGAACAAGGTTGAAAACTGAAAACAATGTGATATAATCAGTGCGTGCCTGAAAAGAGCACGTCACAGATTTTAAATCGATGAAGAGAAGAGTAGGACAGAGGAAAGCAGACAGAGAGGGATGCCGTGGCTGAGAGCATTCCATGCGGATCTGTTTGAAGACCATCTCGGAGAGACCCTAATCCGGTACGGACGACCCCGTTACGTCAGAATGAGATGCCGTTTTTTAATGGCGAAGTAAGGTGGAAACGCGTCAGATAATGAATGCCCTTACATTACATTATATGTAGTGTAAGGGTATTTTTCTTACACACATAAAGGAAGACGGCCCGGAAACAGACACCGGAGGATCCAGGAAAGGAGATTTTACAATGGAAAAAGAAGAGTGGCTCAAGGTTTACCGTCATTCTCTTTCACACATTCTTGCAAAGGCTGTGATTGAGATTTTCGGAAAAGAAAATGTTCAGTATGCAATCGGACCGCAGATTGAGGACGGATTTTATTACGATTTTACACTCCCGAGAACGCTGACGGAGAAAGATTTTCCGGCCATCGAAAACAAGATGCGGGAAATCATGAAGAGAAAAGAGCCCTGGACAAGAGCGGAGGTTTCCAGGGAGGAAGCTCTCAAAATCTTTAAGGATCAGAAATTCAAAACAGAATTAATCAGCGATATGCCGGAAGACGAGACGATCACCATTTACTATACCGGAGATGACTATGTAGATCTCTGCCGCGGACCTCACGTTGATAATTCGCAGGAACTTTTAAGCGCTGCCTTCCAGATTAAATCCGTATCCGGCGCTTACTGGCGCGGAGACGAGCACAGAGATATGCTGCAGCGTATTTATGTTTATGCATTCCCGACCAAACAGGAACTGAAGGAGCATCTGGACATGATTAAGGAAGCACAGGAGCGAGATCACAAGAAGATCGGCCCGCAGCAGGAACTTTTCATGTTCGATTCCACGGCTCCCGGAATGCCGTACTGGCTGCCGAGAGGCTGGAAGCTTTTCAATGCGCTGCTTGAATTCTGGAGAGGGATTCATGAGGAGCACGGCTATCAGGAAATTTCCGGTCCGGTTCTTTCCAAAAAGGAGCTGTGGGTTACATCCGGTCACTGGGCTCACTATCAGGATGGCATGTTTGTTCTGAAAGGCGAGGCAGAGGACGGAAGTGATACTTATGCTCTGAAGCCGATGAACTGCCCGAATGCCATCAAGGTATTCATGAACCAGCCGAGATCCTACAAGGATCTGCCGTTCCGCATTGCACAGGTCGATGTTATTCACCGCAAGGAGAAATCCGGCGAGCTGAACGGTCTGTTCCGTGTACAGCAGTTCCGTCAGGATGATGCGCATATTCTTGTTTCCGAAGATCAGATCGCATCCGAAATTTCCGATATTATGGATATTGCGACTCAGATTTACGGAACCTTCGGCCTCACGTATAAGGCAGAGCTTTCTACCCGCCCGGATGATTACATGGGTGATATCAACGTGTGGAACAAGGCGGAATCAGACCTGAAGGCAATTCTGCTTGAGAAATACGGGGAAGGAAACTTTGAGGTCAATGAAGGCGACGGTGCTTTCTACGGCCCGAAGATTGACCTGAAGATGAAGGACGCGCTGGGAAGAGAATGGCAGATGGGCACGATCCAGCTTGACTTCCAGCTGCCGCTGAACTTCAACATGAAGTACACTGCAAAGGACGGAACATTGAAACAGCCGGTTATGATTCACCGTGCTATCTTCGGATCCATGGAGCGTTTCATAGGTATCATGATCGAAAACTTCAAGGGAAGCTTCCCGTTCTGGGCAAGTCCGTATCAGGTAGCGGTGGTTCCGATCCGTCCGGAACATAATGAGTATGCAAAGAAGGTTGTTGATCTTCTGCGCAAGAACAGAATCCGTGTGGAAGCCAATTACGAAGATGTCAACATGAAGCTGAAGATCAAGCGCTTCCACAATATGCATGATCCGTACATTCTGGTTGTCGGAGACAAGGAAGCAGCTGAAAACACGGTATCCGTTACCGTCCGCGGCTCGAACAAGAGTATCCATGATGTGCCGCTGGATGTTTTCCTGGACTTCTGCGATCAGATGAATGAGGAACATTCCCTGGATCTGACCACGGACTTTTCCGTAGAGCTTAAATAAGATCAATCGGGGAAATTTTTGAACATACTGCCCGGAAGATATCGCCAGTGCGGCATCTTCCGGGCATGCTTTACGTGAACAGAACCTGCGCGGACAGAATCTTCCCGGACAGATGTCTGTCTGCCCGGACAGCCGTGAATCTTCCTGAAAACCATTTTCACTTTGTTGAAAATGAAGTTTAATGATGCTATCATGAAAATGGTGCAGAAATAGTATAGTTAAATAGAAAGAGG
>Ga0256404_1005320_pt1 | contig 22984 bp, 24 predicted proteins | sample RumenRJG_01DNA_FD_185990 | JGI IMG/M metagenome (GOLD analysis project Ga0256404, IMG submission 185990) | Bovine rumen microbial communities from Lethbridge, Alberta, Canada - RJG_01 | ecosystem: Host-associated > Mammals > Digestive system > Stomach > Rumen | place: Canada: Alberta | collected... | reverse complement strand
GAACATCTACCAGGTCGACACTGGTGATGGCCAGGGGCCTAAGGTCTCAGCCGTCCAGAAGAAGACGCAGAGCATCCTGGATCAGCTGGGGATCGACCTATTACGTAAAATTTGAGGTTTCTGTGTATAGATGAAACCCGGATTGATGATGACAGCACCATAAAGGACATATTGCTTTCAGGTACATGGTTTTATATTGATGATGATACTGATTGGTGGAAATTTAGCGAGGACGGCTCCGGGCAATTGACGGATTTTGCGGATTTTAGCTGGAGCGTTGAAAACGGAATCCTTTCAATCGACTGGAGTTTTAATGACGTTGTTTCCAAATATTATATGAGTGAGGAAGAGGATAAATATTTTTTGAAAAGTGCAGAAGATGGGGATAAGTGTGCATCACTGTCAAAGTGACGGATGAATAGAGCAAAAATACTGGTCAATCAGATACGTCCCCAATGACCATCCTTCGTCCTGCCAGAAAGAGCCGCATTACCTGCTCGGCTGTATCAGCCATGTTACGGCGGGCGGTTTCAGGATCCATAGCTTCTTCCAGTGTGCAGACTCTCTGCAGGATGGGGAAGAAGGCATCGATTCCGTGTTCGTTGCATACGCCCGCATCTTCCCGGATGCTTCCGGCAAGGGCGACGACGGGCTTTCCGTACTTCTTCGCGATCGCAGCGACGCCGCTCGGCCCTTTGCCCATGACGGTCTGTGCATCGAGCCGTCCCTCGCCCGTGATCACGAGGTCCGCGTCTTTGATGAAGTCTTCCAGATGCGTCTGTTCAAGGATGATCCGGATGCCGGATTCCAGTTCCGCGTCTGTGAACGAGCGAAATGCAAATCCGAGGCCGCCTGCGGCTCCGGTTCCGGGATATTCTGCGTCAGAATCCGGAAAGACATCTTTGACGAGCTTTGCATATGCTCCGAGCCATCTGTCCATCTGAAGAATCATGGCTTCATCAGCTCCTTTCTGCGGTCCGAAGACGGCAGAGCATCCTTTTAATTCAGTTTAAGGTTTTTCGGTTTATCTGCTGTCATATTTGCTGCCCTCCTCAATAAGTACTTATAGGCTCCCTCAGAATCTTAACTTCCCACCGTTTTTAACTCTCAGTGCCCTCAGGGAGCTCAAATATCGGCCTTTCCCTTTAGGAATTCAAGCACTTCTTCGTAATTACGCTTGCTTTTTCGGAACGCATGGTACAGTTCCTGTTTCTCGGCTTCTTCAAGTTCTTTCTGTAATTCGGAATACTTTTCTTTCTCTTCTTCGAGCTGATGAGTTAGCTGAAGGATCTTATCTTCCTGTCTTTTGATCCGGATGTGGATGTCCATCTCCTTGCGTGCCATAATCATATTCCTCCATTATTCTGTGACAGCTCTGAGCTGTGTGCTCAGTTCACCGGCTTCTTTTTTTATGGCCTGAGCGTTCATATTGAACGCCGTAAGAATGTCTTTCTGCGTCGCTGTCACTGCATGGTCTAAGCGATAAATCCCATCTGCCTGACGGATCATCTCGATCTTATTCAGTTCCTTCAATGCTGCAGGAACTGTCATATAATTCTTCTTTTTGTACAGTTCCTTCATCCTGTCCTGCAGACATGTATAAATCTTATTTCGTATGATTAAGGCCACGAACTCAACAAAAATCTTGGCGTAAAGCGGACCGTCGCCATATACTCTCATGCTCTTTTCGCCGATATAGGATTTATCCTCACGAAAGAGTTTTTCTGATGCATCTCTGCTTTTATAAATCAGCAAAGCATCCGCCGCACTCATCTTGCCTGAGGTAATAATAGCGAAATAACCGCAGAGCTTGATCTCTCTCGTAATGACATCCTGGCGTTCCCGGACAAATGCCAGTTTTTGATCCGGCTTCCCTTCGTGCTCGTAGATCAGGTCAAAATACTTCGAATACTTTGAGTCAATCTTTGTAGAAGTTCCCTTTAGTGATTCGAGATATTCCTTATCTTCGCGGATTTTTTCCTCGAGCTCTTTCCGCTCCTTTGCCTTCGTGTAGTCACTGTAGTAAAGGTGGAAATACCGTTCCTTCCCGTCTCCATCATAAAGGCGGGCTTTTACCGTTGTCCCATTGACTCCATAGTACGGAATCTCGCATGACCACTCATCTTCGAACTTCCCGTGCTCCTGCAGGATGATCTCATTGACCAGCTTACGGCACCCCTTCACCATGATGATGAAATCGTATCCATGTTCGTCCATAAACCGGATGTTAGGCTCGCTGAAGTACCCTCTGTCAAAGATGAAGCCTGCATTCTTGTAACCATATGCGGAAGCCTTTTCAAGCATATAGGTCAGCTGTGAAACATCATTCACGCTGCCTGGATATTGTTCGTAAAACAGCGGAAGACTGTTCGTTGTATCATAAGCTACTGAGAAGTTATAAATCGGCTTTTTCTCATTCCCTTTCTCATGTCCAAACTCAGCAAGTTCTATGTCGCCTGCTTCGCAGTACTTGTTCGTTGAATCATAAGAGATGTAGATCTTCTCTCTGTGATCGCGGCCGGCGTTCCATTCATTCTGGAACTGTATCGCGGAATCTCTGCTTATCGAGTGAAAGAATCTCGATACCTTGGAATCACTGTAAACCTTCATTCCATCCGTAAAGAGGGGATGGTCATAAGCGTAATCCGGGTAATACTGTCCTGCATTATTTTCCTCGATTATGGAATAAGCAGCGAGGTCCAGAAACAGCCCGCCGTCCTCTCCAATAATCCGGTTTATCTTCTCATCGAGCTTATAGTGTCTGATGACTTTCCTAATCACAAGCCAGGCACCTATCTTCAAACAACCGCTTCGCGGATATGCGGGAAGCTCCTTAGGGAGCTCTTCGTCAGGAAAGTATTTCAGGTAATTTTCATTCGGAGTCATCATCGTAGTATCGTCCAGACACAGTTTCCCAATTGATGTTCCCTGAGGTTTTGTATACTTCTTCTCCGAATCATACTTCCTGCCGGTTTCGTAGTAAATATATATTTTCCCGCCTATCTTTTTCTGCGTGATCCCGGATTTCCGAACAGGTATTTTTACGTTAAAATCCAGATACATGGCGTCTCCTTTTGAGAGTTAATTATCTCGCATATATTATGCCATATATCAGTTATTTTTTCAATAAAAAGGCGCTGTATTCGGCTTATTTACTAGGTTTTCTTACTCCTTCCTATATGTCTTCCGCATTGAGAGTTAATTATCGTGAGAAGTTAAGACAGAACAATCTGCAACTCCCCAATCGGGTAGTTAAATTCATGAATCCGGAGACTTCCTGCGATGGATCCCGATGAAGATCTGCGAGTGATGTCTGCGACCAGAAACAGGAGGAAGGTTCATATGAAAGATTCATCAGACCTGAGTTATTCATGAAGGACTCCAATAACACTTGAAGTCCTTCATGAATAACTCAGGATTCTGGGATTAGACTACATTTCAGGAGATGGAATTATAGAGATAATAGAGTATGAAGTGACGCATCTTACCACTAGCTTATTGATTGGGACAGCCGTTTTTATTGCAGTTTGTATCTATGGAATAAGGACTGCTCATAGAACATTTATGCATTCAATTCTAGCTGGAGTCATATTGTATTTTTCCCTACGATGCTTCTGCTATCCGCTTTCGAAGCCATTTTCTATTGGATTCGCTTCTCATTTGATTCTAGATTTTTTCAATAGGAAGAAAGTTCAGTATTTATGGCCTATTCCATGGAGAATCGGTCTAAACAAATATCCATCTGATGGTAAGCTGAATAATGTGTTGGGGGGACTTGGAACAGTAGGTTCTATTTTTATGGGGGCTTATTATCTTATTCGGAGCTTTTCATACAGTAGTTTATATGAGAGAGCATTTACATTTTTTGCGACACCAGTAGCAATCATGGGAAGAAGTTACCCAATGCTAGTTCCTTATTTGATTGTGATAAATATCATAACTCTTATCATATATTCGGTAGATTACAATTTGGCGATAAGAGGATTAGGATTTTATAGCGGTTCTGAGGAACAGGCTGATGCTATGTCAGAATTTAATATGACTTTACTTCTGCTTGTTGATTATACTGGGGGATTTATTGGAATGCTTATTGTAGTGTTGATTACGCAAACAGGAAAATTCTCCAAAGCGAAGCGTAGTGCAAATTTCAACTTATTTATTCTTCCACTTTGTATCCTGATTAGTTGGACATCTATACTATTTACATTTTTCTTCCCCAAAGTAATGTCATGGATCAGGCCGTTGGTGGCTCTTTACATTCGGTTATTGGACAAAAAGAGCTAAAGTTTTTACTCTATACAGCCATCGTGAATAATTCAGGTTAAATATATTCTTGAGGATTAAACAATTGCCAAAAATCACATCCTATTGTTTCAATACTGCTTCTGAATTTTTTATTATACGTATTTTCATCAATACCAATACTATTAGTCCATCTTTTCTTTACTGAATCATAGGGCAAATCAACTTTTTCATCTGACAAATTATCAGAATACCAACTGATGAAATCATTGTAGTTCTTGATTGTAAATATCTTCTTATCCAGTTTTAGTGCCTTTATTAGATACTCATAAGGAACCCTTGCATGGAAATATTCCGAAAAATTGCTCAAGAAATCATCATCATCATCCTCATCACTCGGGCGAGAATAGCTGTATTCATAATATCTGCCTTCTTTTAATTCGCATTCAAATTTTTGCGTATCATAAGTACTTTCTCCCGTAACGATGACATGAAAGTAAGAATCAGGTGCGGCAGCCTTCATCTCATTGAAACAAGGGCACGCACTAATCTGTTGGTATATAAATCCAATGGGAAATTCCGAAGCAATAAACACGGATCCACTTTTAATAATTTTTGATACTTCATCAGACTTTGTAATTTCAGAAATGTCTGTAACATCTTCAAAGTCAACTGGACCAATAAATTTTCTATCACACTGTCCAGAGATATCAAAGTGTTTATAATAATGGATAATAATATTGATTAACTTCAATATTTGCTCATCTGTACCAGTTATTGTAATCTGGTTATCGTAACTCGCGTCCATGATTCTCCTTTTCTTTTTAGCCCAAATACCTTGTCTGTTTACCCTACTAATGCTTTTTTATAGGTTATTAATCTCCGAAAAGTTCGTCAGCATATGGCCCCATAATAATAATATCTTTTCCAGTATTAATATCGCAGCATGGAAGATCAGGTCTCTCTTTATCATATACAATTTTAGCACTGACCTGTTCACCATTCTCATCTCCAGTGAGTATCACACCTACACCTTTCGAAACATCTCGTAATAGTGTGTCGACATATCCAATACTAGTTAAATACCTAAGCATTTCACTAAATGCAAACAAATATAATACATAGGGATGATTTTCAAGATCTCGAAGTTCAGAGGGGTCAATTTTCAATGATCCAACTTTTTCCCCGGATGATATTGTTTCCCACTTCCCTTTTGGTAGAATAAAGGCGACCAAACCAAACATTCAACCAAGAAAGAAGACCCTATGTCTAGTATAAACGAATGCCGCCTTGAAAACAACAGCAATGTTAAGATTACCTTCAATGGAGGCGATTTATCCAGTGACGGAGGCCTGCTTCTATTGAAGAAATTCCTGTGTAAGTTTGGAATTCCCGAACTGCTTAACAAAGTATTGATTCCGAAAGATCTCCGCAGATCTCCAATCCACAGAAACGGTGACCTGCAGTAGAAAAAAATAAAATGTCAAAGGACGAATATCCGGACCCGATTGAAGTCAGAGAATGTGGCTTCAAAAACTTTGTGGCTTTCGATCTTGAGACAACCGGAGTAAGTACGAATATTGACGCTATCACGGAAATCGGTGCAATCAGAGTAGCAGATGGAAAGGTAGTGGAATCAAAGGAGTTTATCTTTAACGAACTGGTACATCCCTATCGAAAGAGGATTCCAGAAGAGGTTGAAGAAAAGACCGGTATTACAAATGAAATGGTGAAAGATGCCAGAGACATGTGGGATGTATTTTCTGATTTTGCTGACTTCATCGGTGATGACATTCTGGTTGGTTATAACTGCATGAGGTTTGATTCCAGATTTCTGGTACGCGCGGGGAGATATAGCAGGAGAATTATATCCAATAAATATTTTGATGTAATGCAAATGGCACAAAATATTTTTGGACAAAATATGAACCTTGAGGAATTGTCAAATGACTTGCAGATAGAAAACTCACAGGCACACAGAGCACTTGCGGATGCAATTACTACCGCAAGAGTATATCTGGAACTTCTGAATAAGACTGATGACTCAACAGAAGAAACTCTGGAAGATTTCCTTTCGGGACTCGAAAATCTATAACTTCTTCTGCATTACCTGAGATAGACAGAATATGTCTAAGTCGATATATTAATATGGAACTGTACATCAGAAACCGATGATCAGGAAGGATGTTTCGATATGGATAAGAAAGTCGAACGCATCATTAATCTTTATAACAGATTAGCTGAAGGGGAGACGATCAGAAAAGCTGATGAAGCTTCTCATTTCGGTGTTAATGAGCGAACTATTCAGCGTGATATTGATGACATTAGAGCGTATTGTGCTGAAAATGATGGTTCTGATCGGGAACTGATTTATGACAGAGCAAAAAATGGTTATCAGCTGGTTCAGAAAGAAAGGAAGAATCTTACAAACAGCGAAATCCTGACAGTCTGTAAGATTCTTCTTGAAAGTCGTTCTCTTGTAAAAGAAGAGATGTATCCGATCATTGATAAACTTCTTCAATGCTGCGTCCCTTATGACAATTTGAAGAAAGTGAAGACTCTGATCTCAAATGAGAAATTTCATTATCTGGAGCCACATCACGGGAAAAAATTTGTCAATGCTATGTGGGATATCGGAAGCGCGGTTTATGAAAGCAGATTGATGCGTATTCGTTATCAGAAACTGAAAGAACCCGATAAAGTGATGCGACTGATTCAGCCTGTGGGAATCATGTTTTCGGAATATTACTTTTATCTATGCGCATATATCTCAGCCAGTGAGGAGATGCCGGATGTTGTGAAACATCCATTTCCAACAATCTATCGTTTTGATCGGATCGCTCAGTATGAGATCCTGGATGAACATTTTCATATAACATATGCAGACCGCTTTGAAGAAGGAGAATTCAGAAAGAGGATCCAGTTCATGTTCGGGGGAGAGCTGCGAAGGGTCAAGTTCCTCTATAAGGGGTTAAGTATTGAAGCAGTCCTGGACAGATTCCCAACAGCTGAAGTCCTGAGCCATGATGAGAGTGGATATGTAGTCCAGGCAGAGGTATATGGAGATGGGGTAGATATCTGGCTGCGCGGACAGGGAAAACTCATAGAAGTTCTGGATTCCGGAAAGGAGAATGAAAATGTATCAGGATGACATTAATTACGAACGGTTAAGAGAAGACCTCTTCAGAGAAAGCATGGGTGCTGCCTTCGGAGGAGGATTCGGAGGTGCATTTATTCAGGCTGAAGAAATAAAGAAAGCTTCAGAATCTGAACTGTTAGAAATTGCGGCTGATAATGGAATAGATGTCAAATCATATGTTTTTTGAGTGGATGAAAGGAGGACATTCAGTATGAGCAGCAAAATTAACTGCAAGGGGAAAACTTTTGTACTAACAGGCATCCGTACAGATAAAGAAGAAAACTGATCTCGGATTATATTATGGGAAACGGCGGGATTATAAAGAGCTCTACGGTCTTAACTACAGATTATCTTATTTATGATACGGAGTATGGTACCAATACTACAAAATATAAGAGAGCTATGGAGCTAAATGGAAGAGGGAAAAATATCCAGCTGATCCCTAACATTGATTTTATTGCACAGATCAGGCAGGAAAAAAGCGGGAGAGTTTTTTGATGCAGATGGTAAGGTTGTGTATGAACCAAAGGCAGCGGAGCCTGTGGTGAAGGTGCCGTTTCTGGTGAGAGTCAGTGTGCCGGATCTCAATATCAGAACGGGTCCCGGTGTCGATCATCCGAGAACAGGGAAGTTCACAGGAGTCGGAACATTTACGATTGTAGAAGTTCGGGAAGGAAGGGGTTCCTCAGAAGGCTGGGGAAGGTTAAAGAGCGGTGCGGGATGGATCGCGCTGTCGCTGGTGAAGAGAGTTTAATATGGTTTAAGGGTGAGCCCGCGGTTGTCTGACGGAATGTCGGATGGCTGCGGGCTTTTTCTTTTTGCAAGTTGCACGATAAAATCATCACAAAACCAGAATTAGTGTACAAATTACACAACTTTATGATTGACAAAGTTCCGTTAGGGGTATAGAATATAAATTGGATTTTTGTATTGCTTTTCATGTACCTTGAGACGGATTTTTAAGATAGGAAGTGCGGATGATTAAAGGTTATATGTCGATTAAGGAAGTGGCTGAAAAGTGGGATGTTACGCCGAGGAGAGTTCGTGTACTGTGTGAGACCGGGAGGATAGAGGGGGCTGCAAAGCTTGGACGCGAATGGGCTATCCCAATCGATGCAGAGCGTCCTGTAGATGGACGGATTACGACAGGGGAGTATAAAAACTGGCGAAAACCCAAAGATCAGAATAACGGCGATTAGATCACGGACTTTAAGTTTTCGAAAATACTGAAAAAACCACCTCACATAGACACATTATGGCTATGTGCTATTGGTATAATCTGGTTACAGTTATCAAGTGGCACAAGGGTTTGAAGGGGATAATCAAAACACAATGATTGGAGGATACACTGAATGAAACTGATGCACGTTGGAGATTTGCATTTAGGCAAATCGCTGGGTGATTTTGATCTGACAGAGGATCAGGAGTATCTGTTAGATCAATTGCTGGGCATAGTCGAAAAGCAGTCGGTGGATGCTGTTTTAATTGCGGGAGATGTCTATGATAAGGCGATACCGAGCGAAGCGGCGACTAGAATGCTTGATTATTTTTTGAGTAATCTGGCTAAACAGAATGTCTATGTATATATGGTAAGCGGAAACCATGATTCTGATGAAAGGCTGAATTATGGAAGCAACCTGTTTGAAACGAATCATATTTTTATTTCCACAAAATACGATGGAAATCTGTATAAACAAACCTTAAAGATAGGCAAAGATGAGGCGGATATATATCTTCTGCCGTTTGTAAAGGCTTCGCAAGTCAGACATTTTTTACCTGATGCAAAGATAGAGTCATATGATGATGCGGTTCGAGCAATTCTTGAGAAGGCAGATATTGATGAATCAAGGAATAATGTACTCGTTGCGCATCAGTTTGTGATGGGAAAAAGTGAAGATCCGGAGCTTTCCGGCTCGGAGAGCCTCGGAACACAAAGCGTAGGAACCGTTGAGAAAATCGGATACGATTGCTTTGATCAGTTTGACTATGTGGCGCTCGGACACATTCATTCCCCGCAGCAGGTTGGACGTAAGGAGGTCAGGTACTCCGGATCACCTCTCAAATATTCGCTTAGTGAAGTGAATAATGAAAAATCAGTATCTCTGATCACGGTGAGCGGTAAGGGTAAGGTTGAGATTGAACTCATGCCAATTAAGCCCATGAGAAATATGAGGCATTTAAAGGGAAAGATAAAAGACCTCTTAGATAAAGCAAGTGTTACTGCTCCGGAAGATTTTATCTATGCAACGCTCACTGATGAGGAAATTGTAAGTGATGCGATGGGCATATTCCAGCTGGTTTATCCAAACACGGTAAAGATAGATTACGATAACTCCCATACAAGAGAAATAGAGCAGGTTGATATATCAAAGATCGCCGAGAACAGATCATTTGCTGAATTGATCAGCGACTTTTACAGACAAATGTATAGTTGCGAAATCAGTGAAGAGGAAATGGATGTTATGAGAACCGTGGCGAGAGAGGCAGGTGTATTACATGAAGCCGATTAAATTGATCATGAGCGCATTTGGACCATATGCCGGAGAGATGCCTGCGATAGAGTTTTCCCAGTTTGAGGACAAAGGCCTGTTTTTGATATCCGGTGATACGGGAGCTGGAAAGACAACAATTTTTGATGCTATCTGTTTTGCATTGTATGGTGAAACCAGCGGAAGGTTCAGAGATACAAAAAACCTCAGAAGTGAATATGCAAAAGAATCGACGGAGACCTATGTTGATTTTTACTTTACGCATCAGGGCAGAGATTATCATGTTTGGAGAAGACCCGAGTACGAGAGAAAGAAACAGCGTGGTACGGGAGTAACATCGATCAAAGAGAATGCGATCTTCTATTCAGGGGATAGTACGCCAATTGAGGGAAAAACACAGGTTAATGAAGCCGTAAAAGAGCTCCTGCATATTGATGAAAAGCAGTTCAAGCAGATCGCAATGATTGCGCAGGGAGAGTTTTGGGCATTGCTCAATGCCAAGACCGATGACAGAACGAAGATATTGCGTACCATCTTTCAGACAAGCGGATACAACAATATTGAATATCGGCTAAAAGATCGAATGGATGCCAGCTATAAGTTAAAAGCGAAAACAGAAGACAGCATTGTGCAGTATTTTGCTGATGTGTCTGTGGATTCGGATGACGAACTGGCTGAGTCATTGTCTGATCTGCAAGCTCGTGCAAAGAGATCCGGAAGTGCATGGAATCTTGAAGAGATCATCGATATGTTAAAGTCCGTGATCGAGGCAGATAAAGAAAAGCTTGAAGGCGCGGATTCTGATCTTAAGGCTGTTGAAAAAGAGTACGACAAGAGCAAAGAAGCCCTTGCAACAGCCGAAACGAATAATGGATTCATTACAAAACTTGAAGGCCTAAAAGAAAAAGAGAAGGAACTAAAGGAAAAGAAGAAAGAAATAGATGACAAGGAGGCTCTGTTAACCAGACAGAAACTGGCAACCAGAGAGGTTAATCCTGTTTATTTGTCGTGGAAAGAAAAAGAGACATCTGTAAAAGGAATTGAATCTCAGATAGAAGAGAAAAAAGAAGGAGTAAAAACTGCGTCAGATAAAGCAGATGAAGCCAAGGAAACGTTGGCAAAAGCAAAGAAAGAGCAACCTGAGGCAGATAAACTCCAAAAGCTGATAGACAAGATTGAAGAAGAAGAGAAGAAGTATCAGCAAAGAGACGAACTCGTTGGTGAAATCGCGAAGCTAGGAGAAGATGCGGAGGGATTCGCGGATGAAGAGAAGTCGTTAGAGGAGAGAGAGAAGGCTCTTAAAGATGAGATCAAGCAACTTAAGGAAACCATCAAGGCGCTTAAGGGTACTCCAGAAAAACTGACGGAAATCAAATCTTTGTGTGAGAGGTATCAAGATCTGCTGGATAGCATAGATGCAATCATTGAAACAAAAGTGCCCGAAAGAGAGACTAAAAAGAAAGACCTTGAAAAAGAGCAGAAAGCTTATAAAGAAGCATTTGAAGCTTATGAAAAAGCAAATAAAGAAAGAATAGAAGCCGAGAGAATTCTTGATGATTGCCGCGCGGGAATATTGGCTGAAGGCCTGGAAGAAGGACAGAAATGTCCGGTTTGCGGATCAGTACACCATCCGGAGCTTGCGAAGATTCCGGGTGAGGCAATTACCGAGGAGGCTTTCAAAGAACTAAAGGAAAAGGAAGATACTCTACAAAATAAGAAATCTAATGCGAATACAGCTGCGGAGACTGCTAAAACTGCGCTTTCAGAATATGAAGAACGTCTGCGAGTGGATATTCTTGACTGCCTTGAGGATAAACTACTTGGCACTGAGTGTACCGGTAAAGGATTAGAAGATCTGATAAAGGAAATAAAAGATGCGCAAGGTATCGTAAAAGACAAGATCAAAGATAATATAAGTCAACAGAATGCTTTGGAGAAAGACAGCAAAACTCTTACAAAAGCTGAAAAGGATCTCGAAGATGCACAAGGTCCGAAAACCGAAAAGCTGGCACGAGACAAAGAAGACTTTTCTAAGAAAAGACAGAATGTAGAAAAGGAGAGGGCAGAGAAAGAAGCTGTACTGAAAACGCTGTCAAAACTGAGCTTCGATAGCTGGGGAACAGCAGAGTCTGAGAGAGATAAAGCCCGGACAAAGAAAAAGAGTATTCTGGACAGAATAGAGAAATCCGACGAAGAGAGCAAAAAAGCAGAAAAAACTCTTGCATCGGAGAAGTCCGCGTTAGAGACGCTGGAGAAGTCTCTTGCTAAAGAAAATAAAGAGGAAGAAGAAAGAAAGCAGAAGCTTGAAGTTGTAGTGAAGAAGCATCAATTTGAATCCGTTGAAGAGATGCTTGGATTTGTCTTGTCAGAGGATGAAATAGCGGAGTCTGATGATGAGATCAGCAACTATAAGCAGGAAGTAACTACGAATAAGAAGCAGCTGGAAGATGCTGAGAAAGATGCTAAGGGTCGCAAACTTATTGATGTTGATAAGTTGAAGGAAAAGTGCGATACACAGAATGAAGAAGTATCGAAAAAACGCGAGATAAGCAATTCCATAAAGAACAGGCTTAAAGGAAATGAGGAAAAGCTTGAGAAGATTTCATCGCAGGAATCTGAACTGGAAAGAGCGAGAAAAGAAAACGGTATATGTACCAGATTATACAATCTCGTAAAAGGTACGACCGGTAACGGAAAGATTACACTTGAACAGTATATTCAGGCAGCAGGTTTCGATGGAATCATTGCAGCAGCAAACAGGCGACTTTTACCTATGAGTGATGGTCAATATGAATTGTATCGTCAGGAAGACTCACTTGGAAAGAAGAGCAATACATTCCTTGATCTGGAAGTCCTTGATAACACGACCGGTCACAGACGACCTGTTGGCAACCTGTCCGGTGGAGAGAGCTTTAAGGCTTCTCTAAGTCTTGCTTTGGGATTATCTGACACCGTTTCGATGAACCTGGGTGGTATTCAGATGGATGCCTTGTTTGTTGATGAGGGATTCGGAACATTGGATCGTAAGTCTATAGAAAATGCAATGGATATCCTTATTAATCTGTCCGGCACCAGCAAGCTTGTGGGAATCATAAGCCACAGAGAAGAATTAATGGAGAATATTCCTCAGCAGATACGAGTAAAAAAGACTAAGGATGGAAGCAAGTTGACAATAGAAACCGGATTATAAAAGCCAGCGAAAGGAGAACGAAGCTATGAATGAACTGCAGATCGTTAGCTTAGAGAAAAATGATATAACTACATGGGATTTCGCTATGATCAAAAGCGAACTGGAATCCGCCCTTGCGATATATAAAACATCGGTATATACCGATGAAACGATCAAATCTGCGAAAGATGACAAAGCCACACTTGCTAAAGCTAAGAAACTGGTTGAGGATCGCCGTAAGGAGTTTAAGGAAAAGTGCATGGCTCCTTATAATGCGCTTGAACCGCAGATAAAAGAACTTGTGTCGATGATCGAGGAGCAGCGTCAGCAAATAGACGACGTTGTTAAGGATTATACAGAACGGCAGAAGCAGGAAAAGCTAACGGCTATAAAGGCATACTATGACAAGAAAGCCTTTGTTTTAGGAACAGATGCAGAACGTTTATTTGAGAGATTGCTTGATCCTAAATGGCTCAATGCATCTACAGCCAAGAAAAAGTATGAAGAAGAGATTCAGCTTGCCATTAATAAAGCTGCTGCCGATTTGGAATCTGTAAGGAAAATGAATTCACCATTTGTGGATACGCTTATAGATACTTATTGTGAGACATGCTCAATTGAGCGTGTTCAGCAAAAGCAGGATGAATTGCAAGTGGCTTATGACAAGGCAGGGTTGTCGAATCAAGTGGTAACAGAATCTGCCAAAGCTGATGTAAAGCCTGTAGCTAGCGATGCAATAACCGCAGATGCAAGCGATGGTGTGATGATCAAGGTATATGGAAGCAAGAATCAGCTCACGCAGGTAACGGACTTTATGAAGGCTATCGGAGTTAGGTTTGAGGTAATGGAGAATGTTTGATTTTGGGCTTGCAAACGAGGAACAGAAGCAAGCCATTCAAACAGTTGATGGGCCGGTACTGATCATAGCAGGACCCGGAACGGGAAAAACCTTTACTCTTGTTAAGAGGATCTCCTATCTGATTGTTGAAAAAGGGGTAAAGCCTCAGGAAATCATGGTTGTCACCTTTACGGAGAAGGCAGCCAAAGAGTTATTAACAAGAATCTCGGATGAATTCGTTCGGAATGACTTGAATCTGAATGTAAATGAGATGTATATCGGAACATTTCATTCAGTATGCCTTCGGATTCTAAAGGAGAATACAGAGAAGGCGGGAGATAACAGTAAAAGCAGGATGCTGGATGCTTTCGAGCAGACGTATCTTGTTTGTATGAACATTGATAATTTCAATAGATTACCGGGATTTACATCACATTTTCCGGCAAGACAGGGTGTTTGGAAACAGTCTTTGGATGTGTGCCGATATGTGAACCAGATGATGGAAGAACTGGTTGATATTGAGGCAATGAAAGAAGATCAGGATGAGGATATAAGATTCCTGGGGAAGTTGGTGTCACGGTATCAGGAACTCTTGGATCGAAACGAAGCAATGGATTTTTCGTCTATACAGACGAATACATATGAAATGTTATCCGAAAACCCAGAGGTTTTGGAAGAGGTTCGTGAACGTATCAAATACATTATGGTTGACGAATACCAGGACACTAATTACATCCAAGAGCGGTTGGTATTTCAGATAGCCGGTGACAGGCAGAATATCTGCGTTGTTGGAGATGATGATCAGGGGATGTACCGTTTCCGCGGTGCCACAATTAGAAATATACTCGAATTCCCCGAGAAATTTGAAGACGGTAGTTGTAGGATTATCCATCTTGACAAGAATTATCGCTCTGAACCGGGTATTATCGATTTCTATAATTCATGGATGGAAAACGTGGATGGAATAAACTTATTCAATTGGGATAAGTACCGCTACGAAAAGAATATCCATGCTGAAAAAGAGACAAAGGAGAATGGAGATACAGTATTCGTTTGTGGCGGCGATGATATAGAAATTGAAAAGCATGATGTTTTATACCTGATAAGAAAACTTCAGGATAACGGGAACATTACAGATTTGAATCAGGTTGCATTTCTTTTTAGATCGGTCAAGGGAAATGAAGCAGTAGAGCTTGGACATTATCTTGAGGAAAACGGTATCTCTGTTTATTCGCCGCGATCTGAGATGTTTTTTGAGAGGACAGAGGTAAAACAGATCTTTGGATGCATCATGATGTGCTTCGGGTCGTATCTCAAAGATCTGAAGCAGAATGTTTTTCGATATCCGATACCGGACAAGCTGCGGGAATACTATATTTCATGCGTAAAGGCAGCAAATGAAGTGTACAAGTCTTGTGCCGGACTGAATGAATATATCAACCGGCAGGCGAAAGACATTTTAGATTTAAAAGAAACAGCAGATTATGGGCTGCTGGATATTTTCTACAAGATCCTTTCGTTTGAGCCTTTTAATGAATGGCTAGGTTGCAGCTTTCAGGACAATGTGATGAAGACCAGACCGGCAAGGAATCTTTCTGAAATATCCAGGCTGATTGCGAGATTTCGCTTTCTTCATGATATGCATGATCTCAGTCCGTTAAACAGATCTTCAATGCCGGAAGAATTATTCAATATCTATGTAAAGTATCTGTACATAGACGGTATTGGAGAATATGAAGATGAATCAGAATATGCGCCGAGCGGATGTGTTTCCTTTATGACCATTCATCAGTCAAAGGGATTGGAATTTCCGGTTGTCGTTGTAGGTTCACTCGGAAATGTGCCTAAGAAGAACTCTGATCCGCTAATGATGACTGCGGAGTTCAGATTTTTCCACAGGAGACCGTTTGAACCTCTTGAGAATATAAAATACTTTGATTTCTGGAGATTGTATTATACAGCATTTTCCAGAGCACAGAATCTATTGGTTCTGGCTACGAAAAAAGAGGACAGCAAGTACTTTTCTGAAAGTATATCAAAACTGCCAAGTATTCATGCATTTGAAAGGCAGGCTGTTTTCGATAACGTCAAAAAGGTGAATTATAAGCGGATGTACTCGTTCACGTCGCATATAGCGGTGTATGACGGATGTCCGACACAGTATAAGTTTTATAAAGAGTATGGATTTGTTCAGAATAAGATGTTCCATACATCGGTAGGTTCACTTGTTCATGCTACTCTTGAAGATTTGAATAATTGTGTCATAGACGGTCATGTAGAGATGGTCAGCGAGCAAGCTATACGAAATTGGTTTGATCTGAACTATAAATCGATGCAGGAACAGACAGGGTACTATCTGACTGAAGATCAGCGAGGCAGCGCCCTCAATCAAGTAATCCGGTACTTCCACCACAGGAAAGAGGAACTTGGGAAGGTGTGGAAGGCAGAGGAAGAGATCAACCTTGTTTTGCCGGACTATATTCTACAAGGAGTGATCGATCTTGTTGAAGGTCAGGGTGATACGGTAGAGATTGTTGATTATAAAACCGGCCCTAAGCCGAATATTGAAGGGCATCCTGAACGCGTAGAACACTACAGAAAACAGCTTGAGATCTATGCCTATCTCATTGAAACGAGATATAAGAAAGCAGTGAGCCGGATGCATCTGTATTATACGAGCGTTTTGGAAGGGAATCCTATCATCACTTTTGAATGGAAGCGTGAAAACATAGATCACACCGTGGATGAGGTATCGGATACTGTTCGAAATATTGAAAACAAGGTTTTTAATGATAAAGCACGGAATAACTATGCATGTAGATTTTGCGACATGAAGTATGTATGCGGCATAGAAAAAGCATAGAAGAGAGGAGATAGAAGTATGCCTTTGTGCGTCGTTTGTGGAAAAGAAGCTGATTCGTGCATTTGCGAATCCTGCAGGAATAAAGAAGATATTGAAAAACTTTCCATGGATATTATACGGTACAATCCCGGATTCGGTGGAAACGGGCTGTGGGATAGTATCGCAGGCCAAATGACATATACATCGAATTTTAAGAATATTGTATTTTCGCTAACGGCAGATCTGCCTTCTCCGAGGAAAGAGTATATCAGGATTCTTTGTGTTTCAGGAGATGGTGCTAATGTGCCCAAAGCAAGTCGCCCTTGGTTGTATGAAGTCTATGAGGTTTTAAAGAAAACGCCGGGGCTTACCATAGATGAGAAAAACCGTATTCGAGGGATCCTGTTAGGAGCACTATATATGGATTATCGATACGAGGAAGCTGATGCACTTGCTGGAAGATTACTGGAACAGGAGCGCTTGCCTGTCAAGGCATATTACAATCTGGCTGATTTCTTCCTGAAAACAAGAAGATATGATGAGGCTGCAGACGCTATTGGAACAGCACGAGATAATTACGGAAATGAGCCGGGTGTATCGGCTGAATTGACAAAGCTTTCCGAGCAGAATGAAAAATATCGAGAAGCAGAAGCAAACGGCAAGAAGGAGTATATGCCTAATCCCAAAGAGGATAAGGATGCTGTGCGTAAAGCATATGTGGATTTTCTGGCATCGATAGGGATTGAAGCTGAGCCTCCAGTATCATCAACAGTAAGAAAATCCCGTTATCCTAAGCCGATTCCGAAGGATCAGTATCCTAAAGTGCAGGAAAAAAGGGAAGCTGATTTTGACACATTCGTGGCATATGATGTTGAGACTACCGGCCGCCAAACAACAATTGACAGCATCATTGAAATCGCAGCGGTAAGGGTAGTAAACGGAGAAGTCAAGGAAACGGCAGAGTTTACATTCCAAGAGTTGGTTAAACCGTTCAAGAGAAGTATTCGACCGGAGATTACAGAATTGACGGGGATAACAAAGGAAGATGTGTCCGGAGCAAGGCAGATGTGGGAAGTTACTCCGGATTTCGTAAAGTTCATCGGTGGCGATATATTGGTTGGCTTTAACAATATCCGTTTTGACAGTAAGTTCCTTGCGAGGGCAGGCAGATATAGCCAGATTGTGATTGATAATTTGCAGTTTGATGCGATGCGGTATGCTCTGAGCATCAAGGACAAATTAAGTCTAGGAGAGAAGTTCTCTCTCGAGGTATTGTCAGAAAAACTGGGAATATCAAATCCCAGAGCACATAGAGCGCTTGCAGATGCTATTACAACTGCAAAAGTATATCTTAAGCTAAAAGAGATGGGCGCGGGTGATGCAGGTGCTGAAATTGATGATATTCTTGCCGATTTGGACGAATGGTAAAAAACTGGAAATAATTCTTGGCATAGACAGATTCCGTCTAACTATGTTTGATATCATATAGACATAAAGAGAGGAGGATAACCTCTTGGACAAAAAAGTTGAGCGAATCATAAATCTATATAACAGGTTAAATGACGGAGAAATCCTTGTTAAAGGAGAAGAAGCAGCAAGGTTTGAGGTGAATGAGCGATCCATACAGCGAGATCTGGAAGATATCAGGGCATATTTTGCCAATGATCCCGAATCAAACCGTGAGCTGGTATACGACCGCACAAAAAAGGGCTATGTGTTGGTTCAGAATCAGAGAAAGAGCCTCACAAACAGCGAGATACTGACAGTTTGCAAAATTCTGCTTGAAAGCAGGTCGCTTACAAAGGCAGAGATGTATCCGATTATTGACAAACTGCTTCAGTGTTGTGTTCCGTATAAGAATTACAAGCAGGTATCGGATCTGATCAGCAATGAGAAATTCCATTATCTCGAACCACATCATGGGAAAAAGTTTGTTGATGACATGTGGGATATCAGCAGTGCTGTTTATGAACATAGGTTGATGCGGATTCGCTACCAGAAGCTTAAAGAACCTGACAAGGTCATGCGCATGATACAGCCGGTTGGCATTATGTTTTCAGAGTACTACTTCTACTTATGTGCTTACATTTCCGTAAGTGAGGAAATGCCGGATGTACCGAAGCGTCCGTTCCCAACAATTTATCGGATTGACCGCATTGCTGAATACGAAGTTCTGGATGAGCATTTCCATGTTCCATATGCTGAAAGGTTTGAAGAAGGGGAGTTTCGGAAACGCATCCAGTTCATGTTTGGCGGAGAGCTGAGAAAGATTCTGTTCCTGTATAAAGGACTGAGCATAGAAGCGGTACTTGATAGATTCCCTACCGCAGAAATAGTACGGCACGATGAAACGGGATGGCTTATAAGTGCGGAAGTCTATGGTGATGGCGTAGATATCTGGTTAAGAGGCCAAGGGGATCAGATAGAAGTTGTTGATGGAGGTAAACGGCATGGATGATGAAATGATTACGATTGATGTTGATGAATTAAGAAATGATCTGCGTAACGAATGTCTCGGAGCATTTTTTGGCGGCGGATTTGGAGGGGCATTAGTTGAGTCGTTCGAAGTAGATAGGGCATCACCTGAAGAACTGGTAGAAATGGCACAACGCCAGGGAATTGATTTGAGAAGATATCAGGTATAGGAATGGTATATGGCAATTAGGTGGAAGTTTGACGGCAATTATTCATTCAAGGACGAGCGGTTTGCACGTATATATAGGTTTTATGTGATAGAGACGCCTGTTTCCGGGGTAAGTGCCAGAGCCAAAACTTTTAAGTTTCGACAGATAAATATGAATTCCTTAAATGCTGCATTGAGAAGAGAGTCTCCATTTCTGAAGTCCGGGTGGATAGTAAAGCCTATAAAAGAGATTGAAGAAGCGTGTAAGGAACAAGGATTAGATAAAACGGTCAGATTTGCGGACGAGATTGTGATACATACAGAGAATCAAAAGTTATGTACCGGCAAGACAGATTCATTGTTTTATGCAATCAGGTGTGCATTCGCTCATGGATCATTTGCAATCCATGAGTACAAGAATCACATGTACTATGTCTTGGAGAACAAAGACAGTGGTACGTTAAAGGCAAGAATGGTTTTAAAAGAGGACACGCTAATTAAGTGGATAGAGCTTATCGAAGCGTTTCCTAAGGCAAAAAATAAAGCGTCAAGGAGGAAGAAAAAATGATTAATGTTTATGTTGATGGAGATGCAATGAGTGCTTTGGCTGAACTTGAGTCAAAGGTTTCACTTGAGTCGAAGCAAGATGTTACTGTGGAGTTTATAGACGCTGCCCCCTTGACAGCTGTCATAGCTTACGATGGGGATAATGCTGAAATCTCACTGTATGTTAGAGATGAAATGCATACGAATAGCAGAATGGCACTTCACGGAACGGCAACGGGTGATGAGGTTACGGTTGATGAAGGCGATGAAGATACTGTCAAGATAGCTTACGCTGTAGCCGAGGGTGTAAACAAATACCTTCAGGAAAAAGGAATGATAGAAGAGTGCTCTGATTTGGATCCGGAGCTGCAGGGTATCCTTTTTGAGGTAAAAGGTGATGATGAAATAAAGGTAAAAATAGTTGAAGGGAAAAAGAGACCGGCATTACTTTGTACAGCCCTCTTTGGTGCACCGCGAATGGTTCGACCTTACTCTGATGAGATTATGAATCAGTTCGCTTTGGAAAATCTTTCAATGGAAGATATGGAAGAAGCGGCTAATGATGGTGATCCGAGTGCTATGGAACAACTGGCAATGGCGTATCTTAACGGAGATGATGAAGTGGATGAGAATCCTGAAAAAGCATATTACTGGTTTGTTAAACTTGCGGAGACCGGAGATGACCAGGCGATGTTTAACGTAGGGCTTTTCACTGCAAAAGGGTTTGGAACTGACAGGGATTTTGCCAAGGCTGCTGAATGGATGCAGAAAGCTGCAGATGAAGGTGATGAAGATGCAGAGGCTTGTGCTGCTGAATACCGTAAGCTGGCAGAGGCAGTTGTGAAAGCCAAGGCAGGTGATGCACAGGCACAGGCAGATCTTGCGGGCGGACTAATGAAATTGGGTGGCTCACTTGAGCAGGCAGGCGAAGGAAAAGATTATGAAGAAAGCGTGATGTGGGCCGAGAAAGCTGTGAAACAGGGGAATCCAGACGGATATTGGACGTTGGCTTTAGCATATCATCATGGTCGTGGCGTGGATGAAGATATGGATAAGGCAATTGAGCTTTATCAGAAGGGCGCGGATGTAGGAAGTCCTGCTTGTCAGCATAATCTAGGATGTGAATATATGTCCGGCTTGAATGTTAAAAAGGATGCACACAAGGCATTTGAATTGATAAAGACTGCGGCAGAACAGGGATATGGATTGGCAATGAGAGATCTTGGAAGATGTTATCAGTTTGCTAATGGTACACCTGGTAATATGAAGACGGCGGTGGAATGGTACGAGAAAGCCTTGGAAGTAATCGATGATCCGGAACTCGCACAGAAAACTGCAATGTTCAAGATGATGGCTGACATGGATCCATCTTTTGGAGAGGATTATCCAGAAGACGATGAAGACGACTCTTCCGGTGAGATAGAAGATGCGACCGATATGATCCGAGAAGGGCTTAAAGCAAGCGGAAAAGAATTTGATGACGACGCTATAGGAAATCTCTCTATTGAAGAAGCATATGCTGCCCTTGCAGCGGGAATGGATAGTTCCGAAGATAATGAGAAGAAATCACCAAGCGAAGGCGATAAAGCAAAGATGAAGGAATTCTTTGCTGGAAAGAATTTTGTTTTGTCAGGTTTTGATTCTTTCACGGAACCGCCAATTAGGGAAGTAATAGAAGAAAATGGGGGTGTGGTTCGCAGCTCTACGGTCATGGATACTGATTATTTGATTTACCACGAGCGTTTTGGTGTTGGAACGAAGAAACACGAGCGAGCCCTGGAACTTAATAAAACAAAAGGAAAGAATATAAAAATCATTCCTCTTCAGCAGTTTAACCGTATGGTGGATAGCTGTGATTTCACAATTTAAGGATGCTCTGTAAACAATGAATAAAACACAAAGGAGACAGTAACATGGCTAAAAAAATGGATGTAGCTACAGGCGAGGAAGTGGAAGTATCTGATGATGAGATGATGGAAGCCCTCCATAGTGGTCAGGGTTTTATTAAGCAGATAGCAACGCTTCCTGATGGCACTAAAAAAGAGGTTGCTATTTGGGGCGGATATGAGATGGATGGATATGATCGCACACTGAATGTGTTTATGAATCATGCTGACATTTCGACATTTATTCATATTGTTACTGAGAATACAATAGATCCAGAAGGTCTTGTGGATCCTTGCGAAGCTGAAGAGGGTACACAGGTTACAGTTGATTTTATGGACATGGCAGCCACTCTTATATATAGAAGAGGCCAGGGGAAGCTTTCAACTGAACTGTATGTAAGAGATGAGAGAAAAACATGTCAAAGTGCAATTGAGTCGGGTACTGGAGAAATTGATCTGAATGAGGATGGTGGAATTTCATTAGACGCTGAAACGTTGCAGAATAATAAGTTCCTTGTTTTTGCGTTGGCAGTACTTGGTGTTCGTAGGTATTTGCTTAAAGAAGGTATCGTTAAAAAACTGTACGATATGTTTGATGAATCCGCAGGTGTTGTAGTTAAGGTAGCAAATCCGGCAATATTTCCGCGAAGATTGTTAAAGGAATGGAAAGACCGGATTTGCCATGTGATGTTTTCCTTTTTGGCGAGCAGATTTGCCGTCCTTATATTGATGAAATGCTGGGCTTGAAATCATCTGGTGTAAGAAAACCCAGAGATCCCGAACTTGCTGCAAAATTGGCCGAGGCAGACAAAGTGGCTAAGGAAAAGGCAGAGGCAGAGAAGAAGAAAAAAGCTGAGGAAGCTAAAAAAGCCGAAGAGGAAAGGATAGCCAGAGAAAAAGCCGAAGCCGAAGCGGCTGAAGCTAAAAGAAAACAGGAAATGGCTGAATGGGAGAAGAAGGTTGCGCAGTTAAAAAGCGATAGAAAAAAGGAAGAACAGGAAAGAACTGAGCAGATTAAGAAAGATACTTCCGATCAGAAGGCGAGACTTCTCCGAATAAAAGAGGATAAGACTGCTAATTGTGAAAAAGAAAGAGGCTTCTGGCACATGTGTGAGAGCCCTCTAGCCTCTCTTTGATGTTATGGCTGTTTGTGCAGCCTGGTTACCGAAGCAATCTCGAAGGGGGATCACCTCCCGTTCTTCCCCTTGAT
>Ga0256404_1005319_pt1 | contig 22986 bp, 27 predicted proteins | sample RumenRJG_01DNA_FD_185990 | JGI IMG/M metagenome (GOLD analysis project Ga0256404, IMG submission 185990) | Bovine rumen microbial communities from Lethbridge, Alberta, Canada - RJG_01 | ecosystem: Host-associated > Mammals > Digestive system > Stomach > Rumen | place: Canada: Alberta | collected... | reverse complement strand
TTTTAAAAACAACAATTTGAAATATGAAGTTTCAGACGCAACTAATTTATCTAGTATAAAAGATAATTATTTTGATGTCATAGTTTCTTTTGAAACATTTGAGCATGTAAAAGACGTAGATAAGTTTTTAAAAGAAATTAAAAGAGTGGCAAATGCCGATGCTATTATAATTATAACATGTCCAAATGATTATTTTTATTATAAAGAAAATGAATCTAATCCGTTTCATTATGCAAAATATCACTTTGATGAATTTAAAGAAAAGTGTGAAAGCTATTTGGGTAACAATGTAAAATATTATGTTGGAATACACTGTGAGGGTTTTTTAAATTATGATTGTACAGCTCTACAGAATAATACTAAGCAAAAAGATATGATATTAAATAATTATAATTCTTCATCATTTATTGTACCATCAGAAGAGAAAATAAATTATGATGATTGTAACTACTACATAGGTATATGGAATTATAAAAAATTTGAGTCAAATAATGCATTATACCCAACTAATAATAACAAAGATGTTTTATCACTTATAAATAGTTTGAATGAACAAGTAGATGTGTTTAAAAATGATTGTGAAAAATTAAACAACAATATCAGCGTACTAAATAATATAAATACAGATTTAAAACAACAATTATTTGATAGCAAAAGTAACAATGAAGAATTAAATAACAAGCTAGATGCAAATAAATCCAAAATTGAAGAATTAGAAAGATATAAACAATTATATAATTTAACTAGAGAAGAACTTATTCAATTAAGAAAGTACAATCTTGAACAATATCAAGCAGTAGAAGAACTAAAGAAAAATGTAGAAGAATTACGTAAAAGCAATGAAGAATTAATTCAAAAATCAGAATATTGGGAAAAAATGTATAATATGATTGTTAATTCGAGAACATATCGTTATGCTAGAAAAATTGTAAAGTTGGTTAAAGGATCATGAATAAGATAACAAATTATGGAATAAGTATAATACCTTATGGTACTGCTGAAGGTCATATTTTAATGACAAATCCTGTTGGTGAAAATGGTGAAAATATTACAATAATGATTTTATCTTGTAATAGATCACAGTCCACAATAGATTTACTTTTGAGTATTAAAAATAATGTTTATGATTTTAATGGCGAAATTCTCATAATTGATAATAACAGTGTCAAAGAAGAAAAAGATAAATTAAAAAGTTTTATATCTCTGGAGATGAAAGATTATAAGGTTAACTTTGTAGAATCTGAAATTAATCGTGGAGTAGCTGGTGGAAGAAATTTTGGAATTGAATATGTTAATACCGAATGGGTTTTATCTTTAGATAATGATATTTATTTTACACAAAATCCTTTTAAAGAAATATCTCTTGCATTATCTACTCTAGGATGTCACTTTTTAAATTTGTCACTTTTAAATGAAGATGGTACTAGTTATTTTGCAGATGGAGGACATTTATATGTCGGTATCGATGACATTTCTATAGGTGGTGGTTCACTTTACAAACAAATGTCAATTGAGAATAATGATGAATTTACTATGTCATTGTCAACATTTTTATTTGGAGGAGCATCCTTATTTAATGTTGAAACATTTAAAAAAATGGGAAAATTTGATGAACGTTTTTTCATTGGGTTCGAAGACACAGATTTTTCAATAAGATTGTTTAAAGATGGATATAAAATTGGAAATTGTCATTTTCCTGCCCTAATACATAATCATAAGATACCTATTAGCGAAGCTGATAACAATTATGAAAAAATAAGATTTTCTTCAGATATAATTAAAGAATCCGCAATGAAATTTGAAGAAAAATGGCATTTTAAGGGTTGGAATCCTAATGTGGAAATGTGGTTATTTGAAAAACAAAAAGAATTAGGAATAATAAATAAAAATGAAGTTTTTGGTACAATTGAAGCTTCAAAAAAGAAAAAAATAGCGTTAGTTGTAGATGTAAAAGGTTGGGCTTTTTATAATATTGCAACTCAAATTAAAAATAATTTGTCAGAAGAATATGATATTGATATTATTGTTATGGATTATCTTAATGACATTTATAGTTTATTTATAGGTTTATATGATTATGATCATGTTCACTTTTTTTGGAGAGGTCACATTGCATGGCTAGAACCAAAAGAAAATTCTACATTCGTATATCAATATGGTATGACATATGATTATTTTTATAAAAAATACGTCAAAGAAAGAAAAAATAAAATTACTACTTCAGTTTATGATCATCTTTTTATTAATAATGATGAAGAAGTAGAATATACAAATAAAATATTATCAAAAGTGGGTGGTTACACAGTTTCTTCAAATAAATTAAAAGATATTTATGAGAAAGGGAACTTTGTTATTAAACCAGATACGGCAATTACAGATGGTGTTGATCTAAATAAATTTAAACCATTAAATTTAGAAAGATTTAATGATAGAAAAAATAAAAAATTAATAGTTGGTTGGGTTGGAAATAGTTTATGGCAAGGAAAAGCTAAAGATATTAAAGGAGTTAATACAATATTAAAACCAGTTTTGGGAGAGTTAAAAAATGATGGATATAATATAGAAAATTATTTTGCTGATCGTCAAGAAAGAATGATACCTCATGATGAAATGCCAGATTATTACTCTAAAATAGATGTATTAATTTGTACTTCAAAAAATGAAGGAACTCCAAATCCTGTCCTAGAAGCCATGGCTTGTGGTGTACCAGTAATATCTACAGATGTTGGAATAGTTCCTGAAGTTTTTGGAGATTTACAAAAAAATTATATTTTAAATCATAGAACTAAAAAATGTTTGAAAGACAAATTAATTGAATTATATAATAATCAAAATATGTTGACTCAGCTATCAAAAGAAAATTTAAATAGTATAAAAAATTGGGATTGGACTATAAAAACCAATCAATTTAAGCAATTTTTTGACAAATTTTTTAAAAAAAATGCAAAATAAGTTTGAACTGCACCCTTTAGAGTAGACATCATAAAAAAAGCAGTTTAAGAAAAGTGTTATAATACGCTTCCGAAAGGAGGTGTATTTTTTATGGCATTAAAAGGTCAAAAATTTAACAAATATTGTGATGACTTAAAACAAGAAATTATGAATAAAGTCAAGCAAGGAATGTCTATTAGATATGTGGCAAAACAATATAATATTCCATCTGGTACTATATTTACTTGGACTGACAAGAAGAATCATCCTGAAAAAGTTACAGGATTTAAAAAAGGAAGAAGAAATGAATCAAATTTAACTAAAGAAGATTGGAAAGAAAGATATGAAATATTAAAAAAATACCAGGCCTTCCTCAAGGCACAACGAGAGAAAAAGTAACATTTATAAATTTATATAGAAAAAATTATAAACTTACTAACATGTGTGCCGTACTTAATATAAGTCCTAAAACTTATTATAAATATAGAAACAAGGAAGATCCTGATTATTATGATTATTTAATAATTAAGGAAATATTTGATGATTCTAAAGGTACATATGGATATCGTAGGATTGTTGAAGGTCTACTCCAAAAATATGGTGTAATTATGAATGGAAAGAAGGTTTTAAGAATAATGAAAAAATATAATTTAATAGCTGAATATATAAGGAAATCAAAGAAAAAATATAAAAACGAAAGAATAGAAAGTAATGTTAAACCAAATTTATTAAATAGAAATTTTACTACTGATGCAACAAATAAGGTATGGGACACAGATGTAACTTATCTTATATTTAAAGGCTCAAGAGCTTATCTATCAACAATAATTGATTTATACGACAGACATGTAGTTGCTTATAAAATATCAAAACATAATGATAATAAGCTTGTCATGGATACTTTAAATGAAGCTTTAGACAAAGAAAAAGATGTACATGGACTAATCATTCACAGTGATCAAGGTTTTCAATATACATCTTATGAGTACAAAGCAATTTGCGAATCAAACGGAGTACAAATTTCTATGTCAAGAAAAGGAACTCCAATAGACGATTCACCAATAGAAAGCTGGCATGCTCTTCTAAAAAAGGAAACTTTGTACAACAATAATATTACATCTTTACAAGAATATATTCAACTTGTAGAAGAGTGGATATTATTTTACAACACTACTAGACTAAAGTCAAAAATCAAGAAAAAGAGAAAAACTTACACAAAAAGAGAAAAATAGTTTTTCTCTTTTTAATATACTGCTTTTTTTACAATGTCTCCCAAATGGGGTTCACATCATTGTGTGATTTTTGCTTTAATTTATGCGAATTGGAGCATCTTTAGTTCCATCTCCAGAAGAATAAGCTACAGAAGAAAGAAGATAAAATACAGGATAAACATATCTTTTTTGTCCTGTAACAGCAACATTACCTGTATAGTACAAAATTCCATTACTAACCGAAAAAACTTCAGTATCATTAGACAAATTGTGTGTTATTGTCCAACTATCAATTAGCGATAACCAATTAACATCATTAAAATTTCTGTAAGAATCCATTGTTGTTGTCCATGCACTTGTACTCGCTGCAAATCCAAAATCAGATACATATATCAATCCTATTTTTGATATTCCATCACTAGGTCCATAAGTTTCAGTAGCCTTTTCTACTTCAGCAGCATAAAATACACTTGGAGTAACACTATTTGTATTATATCCACCTATTTTCCACACAGTATCCACAATCAGTTCTGTCCATTTCGAACCTGTGTTTGTCAAAAAATTTGTATTCAAATTTATAGTATTTAAAGTTGAATATTTCCACAAATTACAATATCTATCAGCATCAGGGTTTCCGGCAGCTAAACTATTTTTTCTATTTGATACAAACATAGCATTATTTGAATTATCATTTATATAACCTGTGGTACTAGGACATGAATTTAAAGTCGACCAATAATACAAATTTCCATAACCATTTGAATAACCGCATGCGCCATTTGTTCCTAATAAACTACTTGATGCCTCTGTCGCTTTTATTAATTTAACTTGTCCATCAAATACCCCAATCATTCTATACAAGTTATCTTCCGGACATGTTGCTGCATCACTACCAAAACACACATAATTATTAGTTGTATCACTTGAACCAGCATATCTATATGAGTTATCCCCAGCCCCATTTTCTAAAGTGCTATCATGATAATAAATATTGTTATTACCTTGAACTCCATTATATTGTGAAATTACATAATCGGATAACGTAAAAATATCAAAATAGATATAACACTTATCTGATACATTACCACTCATAAGCACTCTTTTATTTATATCATCCCACGATAATTCTCCACCATTTTCACACTTTGACAACTCTGAATTAAACTTATACCCATCTGTTGGCCAACTTTCTCTTGTGGTAAGTTCATAATTTCCACTACCAGCTTTAGTTTCTAACATCATAGATAACATATCTTTATGTTTAATCTTCTTTACATTATCTGTGTCAACATTAATTTTACTTTTTAACATTATATTTTCTCTTACTAAAACAATTGACAAACTAACTAACCCAATAACACCCAAAACTAATAACTTCTTTTTCATTACACAACCACCTCATTTACTCACTTTATGAGTATACAGTTTAATTATACTCATTTTCTGAGTAAAAATCAATACAAATAAAGTGAGTAAGATAAAATTATATTGGGTGTTGTCAATGAACAGAATAAAAGAGCTTCGCGAAGACCGTGACTTGAGGCAAAAAGATGTTGCAAAAATACTTAATATTTCTCAACAACAATACGCAAGATATGAACTTGAAGAAAATGAAATGGCATATGGACAATTAATTAAATTAGCAGAATATTATAATACATCAATTGATTATATTCTTTATGTAACCGATGAAAGAAAACCATATCCAAAATCAATAATAGATAGAAAATAAAATAACATGAAATTGGCAGTTATCAACATATTTTAACATATTTACATCAAATTTATGTTGATAACTTGACTTTTCAGTTATTTTTTTATAAAATTAAATTGGTGATAAAAATGGACAAATTATATAAAAGAGAATTATATTTAAACAAAATAAGAGGTTTTTATAGCGATGCCGAAACAATAAAAGTTATAACTGGCATAAGAAGATGCGGAAAATCATCATTACTTGAAACAATTGTAGAAGAGTTGAAAGAAAAAGGCATCGAAGAAAAAAATATCATTGAAATTAATTTAGATAAAAGGCCGTATAAAAATGTTAAAACCCCGGAACAATTAGATAAACTTATTGCTTCACTTATTACAGACAATGATTTTAAATATATATTTATAGATGAAATCCAAAATGTAATAGGTTTTGAAGAAACAATCGAAAGTTATCGCAGTGAAAAAAATTATTCTATTTTCATTACAGGTTCCAATTCATACCTATTAAGTGGTGAATTAGTTACAAAACTAACAGGAAGAAAAATTGAAATTGAAATGTTACCATTAAATTTTTATGAATATATTGATATGAAAAAATTCTTAAATATTCAAGCAAAAGACTCTATATATGAAGAATTCGAACAATATATTCGCGAAGGTGGATTTCCTGGAGCTTTAAATTATAATAATGAACAAGATAGAAAACTATATGTTCAAAATATTCTTGATGATATTTTCATAAAAGATATAAAAGTAAATCAAAAAATTAAAAATTCAGAAAACTTTAAAAATATCCAAAGATATATTATAAATAATTTTGGTAGTATGATATCAGTTAGTAGCATACAAAAATATTACAATAGTATAAATATAGGTCTAGATATTAGAACAATAGAAAAATACATAAAAGTTTTAAGTGATGCAAAAATTATTTATCCTTGTGATACATTTGATATAAAATCAAAAGTAACATTATCAGGAGAAAAGAAATATTACTTAGCAGATTTAAGTATATATTTCCTATATAATACCGATAATAGAATTAATTATGGACCTGTTTTAGAAAATATTTTACATAATTATTTAATAAGCAAAAGTTATAGCCTAAGCGTAGGAAAAATTGGTAAATTAGAAGTAGATTTTATTGCGCGTTATCAAAATGATAATTATTTCTACATCCAAGTATCCAAAAATATTGATGACGACAAAACAGCAGAAAGAGAATATAGACCATTCTACGATATAAAAGACATGTACCCAAGATATTTATTCTTATTAGACTTAATAATAAAAGATAATATAGATGGCATTAAAAATGTTAACATCGCTAAATTTATAGCCAATAATCAAGACTTATAAAATTTATACCTCAGCAACGATAATTTTAGTAAACTTCGGTAGTTTTGTCATATTTGCCGACATTTACTAAAAATCAAGTCCTTGTGAAAATGTCAGTTATCAACATATTTTACTACATTTCTATCAATTTTATGTCGATAACTTGGCTTTTCAGCTATTTTAAAAACTCTGCATAATCAATTTTGCAGAGTTTTTTTATTATTTTACTAGATTATAATATTCATTTTTTAACCAATCAGACAAATAAGTAACATAAGTAATCTCAGAAAGTTTATATGAAAAAATTTCTTGATATGTTTCACTGCTATCATAAAATAAAACATCAAATTTATCTATAAATTCAGATACAACATTATATAAATCATTTCCATAACCTTCCTTATCAAATTTTAACGTTAACATACCTTTTAAATTAGAGTATAAACTTGTATCACTTTTCAAATTATGCTTTAAATCCAAAATATCTTTTTCTGTAACTTCATGTTTATTTCTATAATCAGTTATAGGATTATGATAGGTTTCATTATATTCAACTAATCCATAATAATATAAAGTAATATAACACCCTAAATTATTGAGCAAAGCTTCATAAGAGTCTTTTTTTTAATGTTATTCCTTTTAAATTACCACAAATGACATTTTCCTTCGGTTTATCCATCGTTTTATCCAGATTATATTTCATTTTAGTTAAATTTAAATCATATATATCCCACAACTTTGATGTACCATCTATATTTTCATTTTTTTTATGTTTTAAGTTCATAAAACAAAATATTAAAAGCAAGATTATCATCACAATTAACAAACATATTTGAATAACTTTAAAATTAACATTTTTCTTCACTCATCTTCACCTTTTCCTATTTATTTCTAAAATAATTATATCACAAAAAGATATAGATAACAACACTAAAAAAGACACAACGTGCCTTTTACATATTCAAAAATAATATTTAAAGTTTTGTTTTTCTTTACCTAAACTTGTCTTAGGTCCATGCCCAGGATAAACATCTATATCATCCGAATACTTGCTTATTAACTCAAGACTTTTCATCATATCTTCTTCACTTCCAGTTGGCAAATCACATCTACCAATTGTATGATAAAAGAGAAAATCACCAGTAAACATTACTTTTTCATTTGAAAAATAATAAGTTAAACTATCATCTGTATGTCCCGGTGTTTTAATTACTTCATAATCAAACAAACCACTTTTAACTTTTTCTTTTAATCCAAAATATTCTTCAACCTTTTGTAAGGCTCCAACATGGTCAAGATGATGATGAGTAACAAGTATTTCCTTTATATTTTTATCTTTGCAAGCATTAATTATTCTTTCTGCTTCATCACCTGGATCAACAATAAATGAATTATCCCCAATAGTAACAATATAACAATTTTCTTGCAAAGAACCAACCACTAATGTATCTATTTTCATATTAATTAAAGTACTGAGTTCTTGAATAGAACCAGCCTCCTCCTCCCGGATATCCTGGTGGCACAATACTGTAAGCCATAAATGTATTATAACCTTCATATTGATGTTTACTTACTTGGAAATGCAAGTGTGTACCAGTTGAACAACTTTCCCAAGACCTAGTCTGTGTACCTCCGCCTTGTTTCCCAATTACAGTTTCTGAAGTTACTTTCTGAGATACTGAAACATTTAAAGTAAGCAAATGAGCATATAAAATAGTATAATATTCACCCTTAATAACATACTGAATATAAACTTGATTACCACCACATACTTTTCTACCAGTTCTAGACATGGTTTTTTTAGCATCAACAATGCCAACAACAACACCATTACCGATAGAATACACATTTGTACCCTCTGCATTACCACCTAAATCAACAGCTTTATGTATTTTAAGCTTACCACTAATTGGGTCAATTCTTTGTCCGAATTTACTATTAACCCTACCTTTATTTAAAGGCTTAAGCCACGCATCATTACCAGCAATTCTAGAACAATCCTCTAAAGTTTGTTCACTTTTACAACCAATTTTATTATAATAATCAACAAGTTGTTGTTTAGAATTAATTTCATCAACTAAATCCATTCCAATTTCATTAAGACTTGCCAAATCATTTTGTAAAGCTTGAATATTATTTTTATAAGTTTGAATATTAGCTTCCAAAGTTTTTTCATAATTAGCTAAATCAACTTGAGTTTGTTTATTAGTATTAATTAATTCTTCAAATTCAGTTAATTTATCTTTATTATAATTAGATAACTCTTTAACAGCATCAATTCTCATAATTAAATCTGTCATTGATGAAGAACTAGTAACAAATTCCAAATATGAATTATTACTCATCATAACTTGATAAGCCTCCATTAACTGATTAGTTTTATCTTCAAGTTCTTGTATTTTTACTTCAGTTTGACTAATTAATTGTTTAGCTTCTTCAATCTTTTGTCTTCCACTATCAATCTCTTTTTCTGCATTATTAATATCATTATTTTTAGATGCAATTTGATTTTTAGTCAAATTCTTTTTATTATTATTAGCTCGTTGTTTAGCTTTTAAATCTGCAAGTTCTTGTTTTAACTCTCCAAAAGTATTTGCTTTAGCATATGTATCCGCTGGTTTAAATATAAAACAAGAAACAAATATAAATATTGCTAAAATGTACCTAACAAAATATCCACTTATTTTTTTTATACTCATATTTACACCTTCAAGTACTTTCTGACAGCTTTAATACTGCCATACATACCAACCAAAGCACCAATTGCAACCACAATAAGTGATACATTGAACACAAATGGATAAGGTTTAATAAGCATAATCATATTTGAAAATAATTTACCATGAAGTCTTGAATAAAGAATAACATAACCATAAATAGTAATACATATTGGAATAACTGAACCAATTAAACCAATAATTAAACCTTCAAATAAGAAAGGAAGTTTAATAGTAATATTACTAGCACCAACCAATCTCATAATTTCAATTTCACTTCTTCTACTAAATATTGTAAGTTTAATAGTATTACTAATTAAAAAACCAGTTACTAAAATCAAAGCAATTACAACAACTACAACAATTTTTTGAACAACATCAAATACAGATATTACTTGTTCAACCATTCCTTCACCATACTTAACAGTGTCAACTCCAGTTACAGCCTTAACATATTCACTTGTTTCACTTAATTTTTTAACATCATTTACCTTCAAAACAAAAGAATCTTTCAAAGGATTTTCATCTAAATAATCTAAAACTGTCTTAAACGAATCATCATAATTACTCATTTCAAGTTTCCATTCATCTTTACTTTTAAACTCTACTTCATCAATATATTTATAACTTTTTAATTCAGTCTTTATATTTTCAATTTGTTCTTCAGTTACATCCTTTTTAAGATATGTAACAATTGTAAGTTCATGTTCAATTAACTTAGTTGCATTTTGCACATTAGCAGCAGCCACAATAGCAACAGCCACCAAAATAAGAGTTATTGTTGTACACATAATTGATGCAAAACTCAAAGAAAAGTTTCTAACGACGCTTTTGAAAGCATCTCTTATACTTCTAAAAAATATTCTACATGCTCTCATTTGTCTTATAACTTCCTTTCGCATAATCACCAACAAGCACTCCATGATTAATAACTAGAACTCTTTTCTTCATTCTATTAACAATATCTTTATCATGGGTAGCCATAATTATAGTTGTACCCAATTCTTTATTAATATTTTCAATTACTTTCATAATTTCTTCACTAGTTTCAGGATCTAAATTACCTGTTGGTTCATCACAAATTAATAATTTTGGTTCATTAACAATTGCTCTTGCAATACAAACTCTTTGTTGTTCTCCACCAGAAAGTTCTCCTGGAAAAGAACGTACCTTTTCTTTAAGTCCAACTCTTTCTAAAGCATTCAAAACTTTAGGTCTTATTTCAGATCCTTTCATACCAATACATTCTAAAGCAAATGCTACATTCTCATACACTGTAAGCCTAGGTAATAATTTAAAGTCTTGAAATACAATACCTACTTTTCTTCTAAGCTTATATACTTTTCTATTTCTAAGTTTACCAACATTTAATCCTCCAACAAAAACTGTACCACTCGTCGGTTTTTCTTCTCTATAAAGCATCTTAATAAATGTTGATTTACCACTTGCAGTTAGACCAATAACAAAAACAAACTCACCCTTAGCTACACTAACTGTCATATCAGCTACTGCAGTAATTCCATTTTTATAAGTTTTATTAACATTTTTTAATTCTATAAACTTCATATGGTCCTCCACCATAATTATATCACGATTCCTGCTTCAAATAAATGCCAAATTTATGTAATTTACACGTATTTAACTCATGTTTACTTGAAACAAGTACATAATTTTAATATAATAACTACATACGGAGATGATATTTTTGAAAAAAAATGAATTTATCGAAGGCGCTCTAATAGCAACCATAGCCATAATTTTATCCAAAATACTCGGAGTACTTTATGTAATTCCATTTTATAATATAATTGGTGAAAATGGTGGTTCCTTATATGGATATGCCTATAATATATATAACTTCTTTTTAATTATATCATCTGCAGGTATTCCCCTTGCTATAAGTAAAATCACTAGTGAATACAACACATTAGGCAAAATGAAGGAAAAAACTTACATGTTTAAATATTCACAAAAAATAATAAGAATATTTTCTATTGTATCATTTTGCATTTGTTTCTTCGGAGCAAATCTCATAGCAAATGCTATAGTTGGTGATTTAACTGGTGGAAATACAGTATCGGATGTTGCATTTGTAATCAGATGTGTATCCTTTGCCATTTTAGTTGTACCACTATTAAGCATTTTCAGAGGATACTTACAAGGCCATCACTACATTGCTGCACCATCGATTGGTCAAGTAATCGAACAATTTGTAAGGGTCCTAGTAATTATAGTTGGATCTTACTTAGCACTAAAAGTATTTCATTTATCAACTGCCCAAGCTGTTGGTATTGCTGTATTCGGAGCTTGTGCAGGTGCCTTAGTTTCATATCTTTATCTACTTATTAAAACAAACAAAGTAAAAAAAGATTTATTCGTTCCATATGAAGAAGTATCTAAAGATGAAAAGAAAACAATATTTAAAAAACTAATTGGTTATTGCATTCCATTTATTGTTATTAACGTTGCCAATAGTATTTATAATACTGTTGACATGATATTAGTTATAAAAGGATTAAATTGGATAGGTTACCCAGCTGGGGACATCGAAACAATATCCTCAGTATTTACCACCTGGGGAAGCAAACTAGTAAGTGTAGTAACTGCAATTGCAACTGGACTTGTAATAAGCTTAATCCCAACAATTGTGGAGTCTTACACAAAAAAAGATATGAAAGAAGTAAACTCACAATTTAACAAAACACTTCAAGTACTACTTTACGTCATACTACCATTATCAATATTCTTAAGTATATTTTCAAAACAAGTTTGGACAATATTCTATGGCGAAAGCTTTTATGGTCCATTAATATTCAAATATACTATATTACTTGCCATATTAGACTCAGCTTACATAATGATATGTAGTGCTCTCCAAGGCTTATCAAAAACCAAACTAATTTACATATCATGTGGAACTGGACTAATTACTAAAACAATATTAGATATCCCATTAATATTCTTATTTAATAAACTTGGCATATATCCATTCTACGGAGCAATACTTGCAACCACAATTGGTTACATATTATCATTAATAATTCCGCTTTATACATTACATCATAAATACAACTTTAGTTATAAAGAAACGATTAAATCTATACCAAAACTTATATTAACAATAACAATATTAATAGCAATATGTCTAATTATTAAATCACTTATATTTAATCATGTCACAGGCAAATTATATATGTTACTAACTCTAGGACTTGTAGGTCTTACCTGTCTAATACTTTATTATCTAATGAATAAAGATTTACTTAACAAACTCCTCGGTGATAAACTATTAAACAAATTTAAAAGAAAGAAATAAAGTGAATTATGAACCTACCAAGATTAAAAGAAATGAGAGAAAATAAAAACTTAAAACAAGTAGATATAGCAAACGTCTTAGGTGTTAAGCAACAACAATATAGCGAATATGAAATAGGCAAAAGACTAATACCAATTGACTATTTATCAGCTTTAGCAGATTTTTATAATACATCTATTGATTATTTACTAGGTAAAACAGACAAAATAAAAATTTATCCCAAGCCAGCACTAAGAAATAATCCTTTCAAAAACTTTAGATTTGACAAAAAGCCACATTTATGATAATATGTATTTAGCAAAGAAAATTTGCATATAATAGAAAAAGGAACATCCAGTTTTTACGAGATTGGATGCTACCATATTTTGGGTTAAGCATCTAAATCAACCCCGTTGATTTAGATGCATTTCTTATTTTATAACTAACACCAAAATGGCAAATAGTTGTAATAAAATAATTATTAAAAGAAGTTTTATTAAATCTTCTCTAGCCCTCACAGGCACCACCTCTTTTCCATTCCATTTGAATTTGAAGAGGCAGCATCCAATCAAACTGGATATTCCATACATAAAGTATAACATTAGTAGTAAAAGAAAGCAAGCTTTTTTTAACATTTTTTTAATTCGATTTTATATGTATATACAAGTATATACATATTTTTATTAGCAACAAATTAACATGTACATTTAAATTATAGATGTAAATTTAATAACAAGCCAATACAAATATCATTTTTAAAACTTTTGATATACCATTTTTAAAATGTTTTTTGCCATATTTACGGTGATTTAAAATAGTATTTGGTTTTTATCTAAGTTTGATATACCATTTTTAAGATTTTTACCAGTCCGTTTTTTAAAACTCTCATTTCTGAGAGTTTTACATTTTATTGAAACATTTTTTTAGCAGTTCTAAGCATTTGAGCAGTATAACCATATTCATTGTCATACCAAGCAAGTACTTTAACAAGTTGAGAACCATCAGATTCCACAATATTTGTAGAAAGTCCATCAACTATTGCTCCAACTTTTTTACCTAGACAATCGCTTGAAACAATTGGGTCCATTGTAAATTTAATTGTTTCATTTTGATTTTCACTAAATAATTTATTAATTTCTTCTACACTTGTATTTCTATTTAATTCTAAAGTTAAATCCACAACAGAACCATCAGCAGTTGGAACTCTTAAAGCATTACCATCAAGCTTACCAAGAAGTTCAGGAATAACTAAACCAATAGCTTTTGCTGCCCCAGTACTAGATGGAACAATATTTTGAGCACATGCTCTTCCACGTCTTGATTTAATACCCTTTTTATGAGCTATATCAAGAGTTGCTTGATCATTTGTATAAGCATGAACAGTTGTCATAAAACCTTTTTTAATACCAATATTTTTTTGCAAAATATTAAGAACTGGAGCTAAACAATTTGTTGTACAACTAGCTGCACTAACAATAACATCATCATTTGTTAAAATGCTATCATTAACATTATAAACAATAGTTTTCATTTCACCTTTACCTGGAGCACTAATTAATACTTTTTTAGCACCTGCAGTAATATGTTTCATTGCATCTTCTTTTTGAGTAAATTTACCAGTACATTCAAGAACTAAGTCAACTCCAAGTTCACCCCAAGGTAAATTTGCGGGATCAGTTTCACTATAAACTTTAATTCTCTTAACACCTGCAACTACTATTTCATTACCTTCTGCCTTAATTTCATCTTCATGAAATGAACCATGTACAGTATCATACTTAACTAAATAAGCTAAATCCTCTGCACTTGTTAAATCATTAATAGCTACAATATCAAAATCTGTTTGTGTAACTATTTGTCTAAAGGCTAGTCTGCCTATTCTACCAAAACCATTAATTGCTACTTTAATCATTATATCTTCCTCCTATAAATTCACGCAATATTGATTCATCATTAACATATTCTCCCGGTATTGGAAAGAATTGTTTTAAAAAATCCACTAATCTTCTAGCTTCTTCATAATAAATGCTATCTACACTCACTGACAAAAGAAGTGGCTCAGCATAAACCTTCAAAACCCCAACCTCATATGGAAGTGCTGTATTAACTATTGTATTAGCTTGATGTATATATGGAAATATATATTTTTCTTCTCCATTTCTAACACTCTGCCAATTATCAATAGTTTTTATAACATCATATCCACGTGTTCTATTATCCCTAACTATTCTTCTAAGTAATCTTAAATCCAGTGTTGATACATAATTATATTTATCTATACTTAAAGGAATAAATGGGCTCAAATAAATTTTATATTTATATTTTTCATCAACATCCTTAGTAAGTTCATCATTTAAAGCATGCAAGCCTTCAATTAAAAAAATACTTTTATCAGTCATTTTAACTTCATCTTTGTAATATTCTCTAAGTCCCGTCATAAAGTTATATTTAGGAAGTTTAATACTTTCGCCTGCAAGCAACTTACTTAAGTTATCATTAAATAATTTAACATCCAAAGCTTCTAAACATTCAAAATCATACTTACCATTTTCATCTTTCGGAGTATCATCTCTATTTACAAAATAATCGTCTAAACTTATATTTATTGGATTATAACCCAAAGCTTCAAAATATGATGCTAACCTACTTGTTGTTGTTGTCTTTCCACTTGATGAAGGACCTGCAATAAGTATAAACTTAATATCTCTATTTTTCTCAATTTCTTTAGCAACATCTGCAATATTTAAATTAAACATGAGTTCACTCGATTTAATAAAGTTAATTATTTTACTATTACCAACATCTTTATTTAAATCTGTAACGTATGGCATATTTAAATTATCAAGCCATTTCTTTCCCTCAGCAAAACTTTCAATAATTTTATCATAATGAACATACTCAGGAACATTTCCATGACTTCTTGTCGTAGGAAATAAAAGTATTACTTTATTATTTCCTAAATAAACAAGTTCAAACTTACTTAAGGCTCCCGTACTATAAGGCATTAATGAATAAAAATAATTGAGTTTATTTTTAAGTTTATATAAATTAACAACCTTATCACTTATATTTTGGATATTATTTGCTTTTTCATACTCATTTTTATCTTTATAATACTTAATTGCATCCTTCGGAGAAACATTTAATTTAGTTATTATTTCATTATCATTAATTATTTTACACATTTTCTCTTTAATAAGGGAAATATCTTCTTGTGTAAGTATCCTATGCCCTTCAATAATTCCTAACATACCTCTTGGAACACTATGTTCAAATGAAACATCAAATCCATTAAAAACTTCTTGTAAAGCCACTAAAAATAAAAATTTTAAGCCTGCTTTATAAATTCTATTACCAATTAAGTCCTCCGTATTTATAAAATCAATTTTTACATCTTCAAGTATCTTATTATCTAAAGAAAATACTTCGTTATTTATCTTATAACCAACAATATTTTCCATATCAAAATCTTTACTAGCATCATAAAACAAAGTACCTATTCTGTACTCGTGAACAGTATTATCATTAAATGTAACTTTAACTATATCCATCTAATCTCCCTCTATTCTTATTAATTATATCAATTTTTTTACTATTTGTGAATAAAAAATAACATATTTTACTATTATTTATGTAGGTGATATATTTTGAACATAATTCCAACAGTAATTACAAAGAGTAACAATAAAGAATATGCATATGATTTATATTCTAGACTTCTTCAAGACAGAATTATATTTTTAACCGGTGAAATTGATGATGCTATGTCAAACATCATTATAAGTGAACTTCTTTATTTAGATAACATTAATCATGAAAATATATATTTGTATATAAATTCTCCGGGTGGTGCCATAACTTCTGGAATGGGAATTTATGACACAATGAGATTTATTGAAAGCAAAGTTATAACTATCGGAGTTGGTATGTGTGCTAGCATGGCAGCATTTATACTTTCAAGCGGAGACGAAAGATATGCTCTTCCAAATGCTGAAGTCATGATCCATCAACCACTCGGAGGTGCTCAAGGTCAAGCAACAGACATTAAAATAGCAGCTGAACGTATAATTAAACTAAAAGAAAAGCTAAACAAAATTTTAGCAGACAACACACACCAACCACTAGAAAAAATATATGAAGACACAGAAAGAGACAATTTCTTAAGTGCCATCGAAGCTAAAGAATATGGACTGATTGATGATATCATAAAAAAGAATGAATTTTAGTTCATTCTAATTATAACTTCCCCATCTTCAGAATACAAAAATTTTTCTTTTGCATATCTAAGAACATAATCATCATCTTGAAGTTTAGTTACTTCACTAACTAATTTTTCTTCTTCACTTAATAAATTATTGTATTTTTTATTCAAACTTGTAATTTTACTATTATTTTCCATAATTTTAGTCCAATCTCCTGCAACAGAACTAACCAAAGATATAATAAGCAGAATAATCACGGCAGATATTACAAAAAGCCGTTTTTTTTCTTTTTTTGTTTTTTTCATATCGGATCCTCCTCATTCTTCACCAAGATTATACAAAAAAAACTCAAAAATATAAACTATAATTTTTGAATTTTAATTTTTTTTACACAATTTTTACATTTATTATACATTTTTAACATAAAGAAAAAACCTAAAGCAACGACAATTACAAAATATGGATGAATAATTCCAAAATTAATTTTATACATTAAATAAATATATAAAATAACCATATTTATAACAAAAACAAGTGTTACTAACAACTTGATAACATTATTATTATTACTAAGCATAAATCTATTAAATCTTGCAAACAAATAAAATACTATTCCATAAATAAAAGATACTAAGAAAGAAAGTACTTGGATATAACTATTCATTTAAATAATTTACTTATAATACTATCTTCTTTATTTTTTGTTTTACCATCAATATACATAAATGAATTAATCTTTCCTTTTATCTTTACATTTCCATCAACAGTATCTAGTTTTAAAAGTTCAAGACCACTACCAAGTATTCTTAAATTTCCCATTACTGTTTCCATTAAAAATTCTTCATCATCAAAACTAACTATTTTATTAACTCCATTTAAACTAATACTACTTCTGTCAACAATTTTTACTTCTTGAGTACCATAAGTATTATCCATATTATCACCAATTAATTATATGAAAAAAAAAGATAATTTATAACTATCTGTTTGATACACGTCTACGTAAAAATAAACCATTAAGTTCAACCATTGGATCTGCAGGATCTAAACTTTCAACATAAGCTTTTTTAGCTGCCATTTTTTCCTTTACAACTTTATCTGTCGCTTTATTTCTATATGGTTGTAATGCATTTTCTAATGTACTAGCAACTAATTCTGATGATATCCAAGGAATAACTATATCATTTTCTCCAAGAAATTCATAGCGATTTAACTCAGGAAAATAAATAATACCAGAAGCATTTAAATTTTCATATCTAGTTTTTAAAATATCAGTATTAGTAACACCAATAGCATCAGCATTTATTTTATTTTCGGTTATATCTTCTAAAGTAAATTTCATACCAACATAAATTTCTTGTAAAAAAGTTTTATCTCCATCAAATCCTAAAACTTTAGCTCCAATTAAGGTCTTCTTTTTTCTACTATCTTTATCATAAACATATTGTATACTATATAACATTTGATTCACTCCTTTTTAAGCGACGTTTTTTAATTATACCACATATTTATCATATGTCAAGCTGAACTCTTTAATGATAATTTAAAATAGATTTTATCAAAAAAGAAGCCTTATTCAGCTTCTTCTGCAACTTTTTTATTATAAGCATCAAGAATAATTTTTTCAAATTTTTCTCTTGTTTCCTTATTTGTCGGGAAAACAACATTTTCTTCTTTGCCATCCTTATTTATTCTACCAGGCATTGAAAGAAATACTCTTGAATTGCCATCTATGATTTTAGCACCACGAATTGCTAAACAATCATCTAAGGTAAAGTCAACAAAAGCCTTTAATCTTGAACCTTCTTTTTCTCTCCTATAAATTTCTAGTTTTGTAATTTCCATAAATTTACCTCCTTATGATGTATTACATATTTTTATTTTAATGCATAATTAATTTTTTTGCAATGTATTTTTTTATTTTATAAATATTTTATTTTGACATCACCAGTTATAACATCTCTATAACAAAAACTTTTTTCTTCTCCATCCACCATGACCGTAAACAAATTTGGATAAATTTTATAAAGTGTTCCTTCCAGTCTACTAACTCTGTTACGCATACCATAAACAGAAACCATTACTTTACTATTAAGCTTTTTACTTATTTCTTCTTTAACTAAATTAATATTCATTATTCCCCCTTATCTAGGATAGCCTACATACATAAGTCCATTACATATAAGTCCTCCCATACCATCTTCTTTATATTTTGTTTTATCAAGTAACTTTTTTAAATCTATTTCTTTATTTCTTTCAGTTAGTGCAACGGTACTAGCGATAATAGCTGGATCCAAAGCATGAATATTAACTCTCTTGGGACTTGATGCAAAATTAGCACCAGCCTTAATTAATTCTTCATAATCACTTTGACAAGCTCCAGCAATTATAACTAATTTCTCATGACTTTTTTCATAATTTCTTGCTGCCTTAACTGCTTTAACAAAATATGACGAATTCTTATAATTTTTAATATCTTTAGCGTCACCTTTTTTTCTATAATAAGCATCGTGTCCAGTAATAACCACAATATCTGGTCTAAATTCTTTTAATAACATAGGTAATTGTTCATAAACATTCTTTTCATTTATTTTTTTGCCAACAGCCATTATGCCATTTCTTTTATAAAACTTTAGACATCTTGCAAGATACTCTTCATCAGAATCTATATGCAGTGCTTTCGCAGGCAAATAAAAGAACTCGCCTCGATCTAAATTATCATCAAGTAAATCAATATCATCAATTACATCATCCTCATGAATATTCTCTTCTTTCCTTAAATCCAAAATTTCAGCATCTGCTACTAATCTAACTTCAACACCTTTTAGATAGTATATTCCATCTTTTATATTAATAACTCTAAATACAGTATCATTACCATAACTATTTCTAGTTACATAATCACCTTTTTCTATATTCAAAATAATTATCACCAATAAAGTATATGAAAATTATCAAAAAAAATTACCCTTATTGGGTAACACTTTTATAGATATTCACTAATATTTCTTCATCTAAGCTTTCTGCTCTAACACTTAAATCCAAACCATATTTATTTAACGCCTGCAAGACCATATCTAAATCATATAAACCATTTAAATTATTTCTTAAATTCTTTCTTTTTTGTCTAAATGCATTTTTCAAAAACTTAAAGTAACCATCAGCATCAACATCTAACTTATCTTTTCGTGGCACAAAACTTACAACACTACTTTCAACTTTTGGTACAGGATTAAAAGAATATTTAGACACATCACAAACTTTACTAATATTAAAGTAATATTTAAGTACTAAAGTAATAAAACCATAATCTTTTGTTCCAGCTTCAGCCATAAATCTATCTGCTACTTCTTTTTGTATCATAATTGTAAATTTACTAAACTCAATATTTTCGTCAATAATATATTCAATAATTGGTGTAGTTATATAATAAGGAAGATTACCAACTAAATACAAATTATTATATTTAATATCTTTTATGTCTTCTTTTATATCACTTTTTAAAAAATCACCATAAATTACACGTAATTTATTATCTTCTAATTTACTTAATATATTACTTAAATCGTTATCAAGTTCATAAGCAATTACATTACAACCTTTATTCTTAAGTTTACTTGTAAGGGCACCTCTTCCAGGTCCTATTTCAATAATTAAATCATCTTTACATGCTGAAACTTCATCAATAATTTTATTGATTACATTATTATCAATTAAAAAATTTTGTCCTAAACTTTTTTTTGCTTTCATAAAAAAATTCGGGTAGGGTTTTATTCCCATCCGCTCCTTAAAACATCATATGTTATTTTACTTCTTCCAATATATTTAGAAGCATATTCTTCACTTGGTGTAAGTAAATCAAGTGCATAGCCACCGACACCACGGTCTAGAACTATAGCAAATTGTTCTCCTTCACCAACTCGATCGCTTTTAAATCTAATAATTGAACCACAAGCTATATTTTTACTTGAAGCAACAATTTTAACTTCCCCATATTCATAATCTTTATAAGTTGTTGTACCATCTTTAATATTATATTTTGGCATACAACCAAGTGTACCATTACATAATGGACAATTATAAGCATAACCAGTTAAATCTCCAGTATATGTAGCAACCGGTGTATATTTTATTGTATCTTCAACTTCAATTATTTTCATAGCCATCGTAGTTAAATTAACTGTTTTATTAACATTATTATTTTCAACTGTAGCAATTTTAATATCAGAACTACTTTTAGCAACTATAAACATAAATATAACAATTGACATTCTAATAAAGTAATTTACTACTTTCATATAGATATCCACTCCTTCTTGGATATCTAAATTATAACATTAATACTCTAATAAAGCAATTGACAATATTTTACATACATGTTAAACAATTGGGCAATCTCCATTCACTTTGTCTTTATCAGTATTATTAAAAATATAAGTAAACACATCAGATGAAACCCCTGCATCATCAACAACGTAAAAATAATAAGTTAACTCCCCTTTATAATCTGAGCTACAAAATGAACGCACACCAATACTAAATTCCGTAAAACTATCTTTTTTTACTTTAATATAATACCTAGATATGGGTCTAACAGTATCAATATCCATGCTTTTAATACCCCACGAACCAAAATATATATCAAAACTTACATTTTTTATAACAGGCTTAATAACTACTTTATCAAAATATACATAACATTTATCTGATACATTACCACTCATAAGAACTCTTTTATTTGTATCATCCCATGAAAGTTCTCCACCATTTTCACATTTTGAAAGAATTGTATTAAATACATAACCATCTGTTGGCCACCCATTTGCAGTTGTCATTTCGTAATTTCCACTTCCAGCTTCTGTTTCTAACATCATACTAATTGTATCATTATACCGTATAACTTCATTATTATTTACATTTTCATAGCTATCGTTTGAATTAGTTAAATAATTATAAAAAAACATAGAAAATGAACCTATAATTATCCCAAACACCAAAAATGCAATTTTTTTCATAAAATGCCTCACTTCTAATTTTTATTACAAATAAAATATAACATTATTAACCACAAAAGTCAACGGATATCCGTAATAAAGTTAAAAAATATAAGATAAAATGAAGTTATCAATAGGTGATAAAATATGAAATTAAATGAAGCAACAAGTCAAAGAATAATAGAACTATGTAACAAATCTCCATACACTTTAACAAAATTAGCAGAATTATCATATATTCCTGCTTCTACTTTTAGTGATATGTTAAACAATAAAAGAGAAAATCCAAGCTCATTAATAATATATAAAATTTGTAGAACATTAAACATAGAACTAAAAGACTTTTATAACTCAGATTTATTTAAAAACCTAGATGAATAGAAAAAATGTTACAAGTTATTTTGTAACATTAATAACAGATGATATAGGTATTATATAATTTTTGCCATCAAGTTTCATTAAATTATCATATAAACAAATTATTCCACCTGTAGCAATTTCTTTTTTACTTTTTTCTAAATATTTAAAATTAGATATCATTGAACTATTCGGAGAAGCAGTCTTCTTTATTTCAAATGGATA
>Ga0256404_1005318_pt1 | contig 22986 bp, 15 predicted proteins | sample RumenRJG_01DNA_FD_185990 | JGI IMG/M metagenome (GOLD analysis project Ga0256404, IMG submission 185990) | Bovine rumen microbial communities from Lethbridge, Alberta, Canada - RJG_01 | ecosystem: Host-associated > Mammals > Digestive system > Stomach > Rumen | place: Canada: Alberta | collected... | reverse complement strand
TCGGACGTTTGCCTGTGCTAACTTATTTAAACCCACTTGATCGTGATGCGTTGAGTAGAATTCTCAAAGAGCCAAAGAACTCAATAGTAAAGCAGTATAGTAAGCTCTTTGAAATGGATGGTATAAAACTGACATTTGCAGAGGATGCTCTTGATTACGTTGTTGATAAAGCTGTGGAATACAAGCTTGGTGCTCGTGGATTAAGAAGCATTGTTGAGTCGATGATGATGAATGCGATGTATGAAGTTCCGTCTCGTCGAATAAAGAAATTTGAAGTGACTCTCGATTATGCTCGTGAGCAACTTGCAAATTCTCGATTACAGAAACTCGAAACTGCATAATATATCATTAAGTCTGCTGATGATATGGTTTTATCGGCAGACTTATGCTACTAACTAAAATTCCTATCCCTTAATATCGTGATCGTGGAATAACCTATTAAAATATGGCGAAAGAAGTTAATCTTACACAACAACTAAAACATTACTTCGGCTTTGATACTTTCAAAGGCGATCAGGAAGCTATTATACGTAATCTACTCGAAGGCAATGATACTTTTGTTCTGATGCCTACAGGAGGAGGTAAGAGTCTATGCTATCAGTTACCGTCTCTTATCATGGATGGTACTGCTATCGTTATCTCTCCATTAATAGCATTGATGAAAAATCAGGTTGATGTCATAAATGGTATTTCTGAAGAAAGTGGAGTTGCACATTATCTTAACTCTTCATTGAATAAATCTGCTATTCTGCAGGTGATGGAGGATGTGAAGTCACGAAAAACCAAACTCCTTTATGTAGCTCCCGAATCTTTGAATAAAGAAGAGAATGTTGAATTCTTGAAAAATGACGCTAAGATTTCTTTTTATGCCATAGATGAGGCTCATTGTATTTCGGAATGGGGGCATGATTTTCGTCCAGAGTATAGAAATATCCGTCCAACAATAAACAAGATAGGAAATGCACCTGTTATAGCTCTTACGGCTACAGCTACGGATAAAGTTAGGACAGATATTAAGAAGAGTTTAGGAATTGCTGATGCAAAGGAGTTTAAAAGTTCTTTTAATCGCCAAAATCTATATTATGAGGTAAGGCAGAAATCAAAAGATATAGATACTCAAATTGTTAAGTTTATTAAGCAACATCCAGGTAAGAGTGGTATTATATACTGTCTTTCTCGCAAGAAAGTTGAGGAACTTGCTGAGGTGTTGAAAGCTAATGATATTAAGGCTGCAGCTTATCACGCTGGTTTGGATAGTCAGACACGTTCAAAGACTCAGGATGATTTCCTAATGGAAAATATTGATGTTATTGTTGCAACAATAGCTTTTGGTATGGGTATAGATAAACCAGATGTTCGTTTTGTTATCCATTATGACATACCAAAGAGTCTTGAGGGATATTATCAGGAAACTGGACGTGCAGGACGTGATGGTGGTGAAGGTATCTGTATTGCTTTCTATGCAGAGAAAGACTTGAAGAAACTGGAAAAGTTCATGGAAGGTAAACCTGTATCGGAACAGGATATAGGTAAGCAACTTTTGCAGGAAACTCAGGCATACGCAGAATCATCGGTGTGCCGTAGAAAGTTGCTTCTTCATTATTTTGGCGAAGAATATACTAAGGATAATTGTGGTAACTGTGACAATTGTTTGCATCCAAAGCAAAAATTTGATGCCCAACCAGAACTATTGATTGTTCTTCGAGCCATAAAGGCTGTGAAAGAAAATTTCCGTCAGGAGTATATTATTGAATTTGTTAAGGGACGTGCAACCGACGATCTTGTGTCGCATAAGCATGATCAACTGGAAGAATTTGGTGAAGGTGAGGATAAGGATCCTAAAATATGGAATCCTGTTATCCGTCAAGCTATTCTTGCCGGATATATTAAGAAAGATGTTGAAAATTATGGCTTATTGAAGCTAACAGCATCGGGTAAACGCTTCATGAAAGAGCCTCAGAGCTTCATGATTGTAAAAGACAATGAGTTTAGCGATTATGATGACGGAGAGACTGTGGAGGGACAGGTTTCTGCTCTTGATCCTCAGCTTTTTGCTATGTTAAAGGATCTTCGTAAGCAGATGGCGCAGAAACTGCAGATACCAGCCTATGTTATTTTTCAGGATGTGTCTTTAGATCAGATGGCAACAATGTATCCTGTAAACAATGAAGAATTGCAACAGATACAAGGTGTAGGAAGTGGTAAGGCAAAACGTTATGGTCAGCCTTTTATAGATTTGATAAAGAGATATTGTGATGATAATGCTATTGAGAGGCCCGAGGAGATGCGCATTCGTACAGTTCCTAAAAAGAGCATGATAAAAGTGCGAATAATACAAGCTATAGATAGACAGGTTGCTCTTGATGATATGGCGTCGTCATTAGGACTTGAGTTTAGTGAACTTCTTGATGAAATAGAAGCTATTGTTTATAGTGGAACAAAGCTGAATATTGATTATTTCATAGAGGATTATATTGATGATGAAGATAAAGTAGATGATATCTATGATTATTTCAGTGAGAGTGAAACAGATGACCTCGAAGAAGCTATAGAGGAATTAGGAGAATATTGTAGTGAAGAGGAAATTCGTTTAGTACGTATTCAATTCCTTTCAGAAATGGCTAATTAACGAACTTGCCCATCCAACCCAAATGGATGGGCAAGTTTGGTTAAATTCAATTAAAGGCAGCTATAAAAAGTCTGTAGTCTCCTTTATAACTCGAAAAATATTACTATATTTGCACGCAATAAATTTTTTAAAGTTACAATATGTCATCATTTGTTGCAGATAAAATTGTGTTGGACGGCCTTACCTATGACGACGTCCTTTTGATTCCAGCTTACTCTGAAGTGCTTCCTAAAGAAGTACAGTTGAAAACCAAGTTTTCTCGTAACATCGAGTTGAATGTGCCTTTTGTTACAGCGGCAATGGACACAGTTACCGAGTCTTCAATGGCAATTGCTATTGCTCGTGAAGGAGGTATCGGTGTTATTCACAAGAACATGTCTATAGAAGAACAGGCTCGTCAGGTTGCTATTGTTAAGCGTGCTGAGAATGGTATGATTTATGATCCTGTTACTATTCGTCGTGGACGTACAGTAAAGGATGCTCTTGACATGATGGCTGAGTATCATATTGGTGGTATTCCTGTTGTAGATGGTGAGAATCATCTTGTAGGTATTGTTACTAACCGTGATCTTCGTTTTGAGCGTCATCTTGATAAACTTGTTGATGATGTCATGACAAGTGAAAATCTTGTTACAACTCATCAGCAGACAGATCTTTCTTCTGCAGCGCAGATTCTTCAGGAGAATAAAATTGAGAAACTTCCTGTTGTTGATAAGGATAATCATCTTATCGGTTTGATAACATACAAAGATATTACTAAAGCAAAGGATAAACCAAATGCTTGTAAGGATGAAAAAGGGCGTCTTCGTGTTGCAGCTGGTGTTGGTGTAACAGCTGATACCTTGGATCGTGCAGAAGCATTGGTTAATGCTGGTGTTGATGCGATTGTCATAGATACTGCTCATGGACATTCTGCTGGTGTTATTGGAAAACTTCGCGAAGTTAAGACTTCATTCCCAAATATTGATGTTGTTGTGGGTAATATTGCAACAGGTGAGGCTGCTAAATTCCTCATTGATAATGGCGCTGACGCGGTAAAGGTTGGTATTGGCCCAGGTTCAATATGTACAACACGTGTTGTTGCTGGTGTAGGTGTTCCTCAGTTGAGTGCAATATATGATGTTTATTCTGCAATAAATGGAACTGGTGTTCCTTTGATAGCTGATGGTGGCCTTCGTTATTCAGGTGATATTGTAAAGGCTCTTGCTGCAGGTGGTACATCTGTTATGATAGGCTCACTTGTTGCTGGTACAGAAGAGAGCCCTGGTGACACCATTATCTATAATGGACGTAAGTTCAAGAGCTATCGTGGTATGGGTTCTCTTGAGGCTATGGGACAAAAGAATGGCTCAAGTGATCGTTATTTCCAGGGTGGAACTAAAGACGTAAAGAAGCTTGTGCCAGAGGGTATTGCAGGTCGTGTTCCTTATAAGGGAACTGTTCAGGAGGTTATCTATCAGCTTATTGGTGGACTTCGTTCTGGTATGGGATACTGTGGTGCTGGAAGCATAGAGAAACTTCATGATGCTAAGTTTACACGTATCACTAATGCTGGTGTGATGGAAAGTCATCCACATGACATACAGATTACCAGTGAGGCTCCTAATTATAGTCGCCCAGAATAACTTAGGTAAAGAATATCTATTACGATGAGAAAAGAAATTAAGTCTATAATAGCAATAGTAGCCATGCTCCTAAATGGGGGCATGGCTTTTGCTCAAGCTACTGATCCTGTTGTAATGACAATTAATGGTAAACAGGTTTTGCGTTCCGAGTATGAATATTCTTATAATAAAAACAACTCTGAAAACGTTATAGATAAGAAATCGGTAGAAGAATATGTGGACTTATTTGTGAACTATAAATTGAAGGTTCAGGCAGCTCTTGATGCTCATCTTGATACATTGAGTTCATTTAAGAAAGAGTTTGCCACTTATCGTAATCAGCAGATTCGTTCTACAGTTATTACAGATGCAGATATAGAGACTGAGGCGCGTAAAATATATAAGCGTACTCAGCATTATGTTGATTCGCTTGGTGGATTGGTGAAGCTTGCGCATATTCTATTGGTGCTTCCACAAAGAGCTTCTTCGGAAGTGCAGACAAAGGCCAAAGAGCGTATAGACTCAATTTATAATGCTCTGCTCAGGCATGCAGATTTTGCAGAATTGGCAAGAAAGTATTCTCAGGATAAGGAATCTGCTATAAAGGGAGGTGAATTGCCTTGGATTCAGCCAGGGGTGACATTCAAGGAGTTTGAAGACGTTGCTTATAGTTTGAAGAAAGGCGAGATAAGTAAACCGTTTCTTTCTCCTGCAGGTTATCATATCGTGATGATGAAAGATCGTCGTAATTATTTTGATTACGATTCTTTACGTGCTGATATAATAAAGTTTATTGATCAGCGTAATATTCGTGAACAAATTATTGATGCTCGTCTCAATGATTTGGCTAAGTTGCAACATTGTACTACTGATAAGGTGCTTGAAGATAAAACCAGTGTGTTGATAGAGAAAGATCCTTCGCTAAAGTATCTTGTTCAGGAGTATCATGATGGTCTTTTGTTTTATGAGATTTCAAATCGTATGATTTGGGAACGTGCGAACAAAGATGAGGCTGGCCAGGAAGAATTTTTTCGTAAAAATAAAAGACGTTACCGTTGGGATGCTCCTCGTTTTAAGGGGATGGCATATAATACAAAAGATAAAGCCGATATTAAGGCTGTAAAAAATGTGGTGAAGAAATTGCCTTTTGATAAATGGGCAGATGTTCTTCGTACAACATTTAATAATGATAGTGTCTTGCGGATAAGAGTAGAAAAAGGGTTATTCAAGAAAGGAGACAATGCTCTTGTTGACCATGATGTTTTTGGTGTTGATGCTATTGTGAAACCTATGGAAGGTTATCCTTATGGTGCTGTTTTTGGCAAGAAACTTAAAGCTCCTAAAGAGCGTGAAGATGTTAAGGCTGAGGTACTTGCCGATTATCAGGAGCAGCTTGAAAAGGATTGGGTGGCACAGCTTAGAAAGAAGTATAGCGTAGTTGTGAACCGCGAAGTTCTTAAGACTGTTAATAAGCACTAAGGTTTATTGTTTTGAAAATTAAATGTTATAACATATAAAGTGAAAAGAAACATGAGTAAAGTATCTAAAATATATGGCGGTCTTGCAGCCTTGCTTTTGCTTGGCGGAATAACTGCTCAGGCTGGACGCTCTAATGGTGTTCGTGCTTCTCAAGAAGGAGACACCACTAAAGTGCAGAAAGAGTTTTCTGCACCAGAGGGAAGTGTTATAGATGAAGTTATTTGGGTAGTAGGTGATGAGCCTATTTTAAAATCAGATGTTGAAAGTATGCGTATGCAGGGATTGCAGGAGGGCATGAGATGGGGGGATAATCCTGACTGTGCTATTCCTGAGCAGATTGCAGTGCAGAAACTTTTTCTTCATCAGGCTGCTATTGATTCTATAGAAGTGACAGAAAGTCAGGTGGCTTCTCGTGTTGATCAGCAGTTGAATTTCTGGATTAATACCGCAGGCTCGCGTGAAAAGTTAGAGGAGTATCGTGGTCAGACTGTAAGTCAGATACGTGAGGAACTTCATGATAATATAAAGAATCAGATGATTATCAAGGAGATGCGTGATAAGATTACAGAGAAGGTATCTGTAACTCCTGCTGATGTGCGCAGATATTTCAAGAATCTTCCTGCCGACAGTATTCCTTTTGTTCCAACGAAGGTTGAGGTTCAGATTCTTGTACGTCAGCCACGTATTCCTTTGGAGGAGATTAATAGAGTAAAGAATCAGCTTCGTGAGTTTACTGATCGTGTAAATAAGGGAGAGGCTTCTTTCTCAACTTTGGCACGCTTATATTCTGAAGACCCTGGTTCAGCACGCCAGGGAGGTGAGATGGGATTTGTTGGACGCGGTATCTTGGATCCTGCTTTTGCCAATGTAGCATTTAACCTTACTGACCCAAAGAAGATTTCAAAGATTGTAGAGTCTGAATTTGGTTATCATATTATTCAGCTTATTGATAAGCGTGGCGATAAGATAAATTGTCGTCATATTCTTCTCACACCTAAGGTGTCTGATGAGGCTATAAACGAGTCAAAACTTCGTCTTGACTCTATATGTATGGATATTCGTGATAAGAAATTCAGTTTTGAGACAGCATGTGAATATCTTTCGGAGGATAAGGATACACGTGGCAATCATGGTTTGATGGCTTATTCTGATGAGATGAGAGGTATCATCACTTCTCAATTTGAGATGAAGGACCTTCCTACTGAGATTGCTGCTGTTGTTGATACGATGAAAGTGGGTGAAATATCAGCTCCTTTCAAGATGTTGAACAAGCGTGGAAAAACTGTTGTTGCTGTTGCTAAGTTGAAGAGTCGTGTTGAAGGACATCGTGCCACAATCACAGAGGATTTCCAGGTTATGCAGGATGTAGTGAAAGAGAAGCAGCAGGCTGAGGTGTTGAAGAACTGGATTGATGATAAGATTAAGCATACTTATGTCCGAATGAACGACCGTTATAAGGATTGTAAGTATCAGTATTCTGGATGGGTTAAATGATGAGGTTGGATACCTTGAGTAAAATATTTTCTTACAGAACAGTATTGTTGCTTATATTATGTTTGGTTGGAATAAACATAGTAGCAACAAGTGATGCTGCACGTGGTAAACGTCGTGTGGTAAAGGATAATCGTGTATATCTTATTCATTCCGATGAGCTGAAATTTGATATGTTTGGTCCTAATCCTGGGGCGCAGATTGTAAAGGGAAATGTTCATTTCTCTCATCAAGGTGCACAACTATGGTGTGATAGTGCATATTTCTATCAGGAGTCGAATAGTGTGAAAGCCTTTGGGCATGTGCGCTATCAGCAGGGAAAGAATATGCGTTTAAGGGCAGAACGTGCATCTTATGATGGACAGGCTCAGCTTCTTGAGGCGCGAAAGAATGTAGTGCTTAATCATGGTAAGCAGGTGCTTTATACTGATAGTCTTGATTATGACCGTCTTTATGATTATGCTTATTTCTTTGATGGTGGTAGATTGGTAGATGGTAAGGATAATCTGTCGTCTGACTGGGGTGAGTATAGCACAAAGACGCATGATGCCACGTTCTATTATAATGTTCGTATGCGCAATGGTAATCGTCTTATCGAGACAGATACCTTGCACTATAATACAGAAAATAAAATAGCACACATCACTGGTCCTTCAAAGATAAATCAGAATGGAAGTATTATAAATACTGAGGATGGTTTTTTCAATACTACTACAGACAAGGCTGAACTGTATGGTCGTTCTACAATTGTAGATGCTAATCGTACAATCACAGGTGATAGTCTTTATTATAATCGTAAAACAGGGTTGGCCCAGGGCTATGGCAATGTGATTTATGTTGACAGCAAGAATAAGAATACGCTTACTTGTGAGCGCATGAATTATAATGAGAAAACAGGATTTGGTTGGGCTACTGGAAAGGCTGTTGCTAAGGATTATTTTCAGAAGGATACTCTTTATGTGCATGCTGACTCAATGAAGATTTACACATATAACATTAATACAGATTCGTTGTATCGCGTGGTTCATTGTTTCGATCATGTTAAGGCTTATAGAATAGATGCTCAGGCAATATGTGATTCTATGGTTATTACCACCAAGGACTCGTGTATGACAATGTATAGAGATCCTATTGTGTGGAATGGTGATAGACAGATTCTGGGTGAAGTTATAAAGGTTTACATGAGTGATAGCACAATAAGAGATGCACATGTTATAGGACAGGCTCTTTCTGTAGAATTGATGTATGATAAAAAGCATTATAATCAGATTTCTTCAAAGGTTATGGATGCTTATTTTGAAAACGGAAACATACGCCGTACGGTAGCTTCGGGAAATGTAAAGTCTATATATTATCCTGTTGACGATCAGGATTCATCTCTAATAGGTCTTAATTATCTTGAGAGCGATACTATAAAGATGTATATGGACGAGAATAGGAAACTTGAACGTATATGGGTGCCAAAACCAAAGGGTACAACTTATCCTATGACTCAGATTCCTGCTGGAAAAGAAAAGTTGTTAGAGTTTGCCTGGTTTGAGGATTTGCGCCCTACAGATCCTATAGATATTTTGGAGTGGCGTGGTAAAGGTGATGGACAAGGACTGAAAGAGATAAAACGTCACGATGCTCCATTGCAGCGCTTGCCTAAGAAAGAGATGGAAACTGTAGTTAAGGAGGAAGAGTAATGAGCTTTTTTCATCAACCCAAGCCTCGTCGTTTTCATCATCAATATATATATTATGACGAGCGACGTGAAAAACTGAAAAAGCTTGAAGAATGTGCCTATAGTGAACTTGGTGCAGAAAATTCAGACGAGGGAAAACAATTTAGAATCTCGTTCGCCTCAGATAGAAAGCGGAATATCCGTTACCGTCCGAGTATCAATTCTGCTCTCTTTATGATGCTTGTGGTATTGCTTTTTCTGTTGGCTATGTTTTTGTTTATTTAATGTATTCAGATGGCATTTGTTCTCATAAAAACTCTTTAAAAAGAAAAGACTTGTGCTTGAAGTGTAATAAATAATACAGGAATTTGACTTTAAAATCAATATAAGCGCATTATAAAGGCATTATAAAGGAATTATAGAGGACAATATTTAGGCGATTGTTAAGAATTAGGAAACTAAGTGTTATATAAATATAATAAGGTGTGAATTTATGAGTGATGTTATCCAACTGTTACCAGATTCTGTTGCTAACCAGATTGCTGCTGGTGAGGTTATACAGCGTCCTGCAAGTGTGATTAAAGAACTTGTGGAAAACTCTGTTGACGCTGGCGCACGCAATATAAATGTTCTTGTTGTCGATGCAGGAAGAACATCTATACAGGTGATAGATGACGGAAAAGGAATGTCGGAAACAGATGCCCGCTTGGCATTTGAGCGACATGCCACATCAAAGATTCGTAAGGCCGATGATTTGTTTGCGCTTCACACCATGGGATTTCGTGGCGAAGCTCTTGCTAGTATTGCTGCCGTAGCTCAAGTGGAACTAAAGACTCGTCAGGAAACAGACGAAATTGGAACAGATCTTACTATAGCAGGAAGTAGAGTAGTAGGGCAGGAACCATGCTCATGTCCTGTAGGAAGCAATTTTATGATTGAAAGTCTTTTCTTTAATGTGCCTGCAAGACGTAAGTTCCTAAAGTCAAACTCCACAGAACTTAATAACATCATCACCTCATTTGAACGTATTGCACTTGTTTATCCAGAGATATCATTCACGCTTCATAGCAATGGATCAGAAATGTTTAATCTAAAAGCATGTGGATTGCGTCAGCGCATTATTGATATTTTTGGCAAGCGCTTGAATCAGGTTCTACTCCCTGTTGATGTCGATACCACCATGTGTAAAGTACATGGCTTTGTAGGAAAACCTGAGTCGGCAAAGAAAAAAGGCGCACATCAATATTTCTTTGTTAATGGCCGTTTCATGAAGCACCCTTATTTTCATAAGGCTGTTCAAATGGCATTCGAACGACTTGTTCCTCAAGGAGAGCAAGTTCCTTATTTTATTTATTTTGATATTCAGGCAGAAGATATTGATGTAAATATCCATCCAACCAAGACAGAGATAAAATTTGAGAACGAACAGGCAATATGGCAGATTCTTACAGCTGCCGTAAAGGAAACAATAGGAAAATTCAATGACGTACCTTCTATAGATTTCGACACAGAAGGCTGCCCTGATATTCCAGTATTTAACCCTGACAATAATCTCGGTGCTCCAAAAGTGAAGATAAACACCTCATATAACCCATTCAAAGAAACAACAAGTGCGCAGGCTAAATCTTACAGTCAATGGGAAAATCTATATGAGGGCTTGGAGAAAGAAACTGAAACAGAAGGAGATATCTTTGTTTCACGCACTCTTCGTCAAGAAACACCCGATATAATAACACCAGAACCACAGAAAGAAAGTCTAATAGACGAAAAATCGCCTGCACATTATCAGTATAAAGGGCAATATATTATGACTGCCGTAAAGTCTGGGTTGATGATAATAGATCAGCATAGAGCACATGTTCGTGTGCTCTATGAAGAATACCTTGATAATCTGCGTGCAAGAAAGATGAACTCACAAAAGGTGCTCTTTCCTGAGAATATCCAGTTGTCTGCAGCCGAAGGACTCACTTTAGCCAAGATAATGCCCGAGATGCAGGATATGGGATTTGAACTAACGCCAATGGGAGGAAATGTCTTCAGTATAAATGCAATCCCCGCAGGACTTGATGGCATAAATCCAACCTCTTTGGTACAAGATATGATTATTTCTGCGATGGAAAAAACAGGAGACGTTCGTGACGAGATAAATCAGAACCTCTCACTTAGCTTGGCACGAAATGCAGCCATTCCGTTAGGACAAGTTTTGAGTAATGAAGAGATGGAAGGCATAGTAAATGCTCTTTTTGCATGCAATAATCCTAATTATACTCCAGACGGCAAGAATATACTTTGCATCATCAAACAAGGAGAAATAGAACAACTTCTAGGCTAATTTTTGTTGTTTTTTACCTTTTTTAATGATATTTCGGCATATTTCGCAACAAAAAGTGTTTTTTTTTTGTCTAAAATGAACAACCATAAGAAAAAAATATTAACTTTGTCGCAGAATTTGTTTGTCGAATCCTTTTGAATAGGAGGGCTTGGACAATTTTTAAAATAAGTTTTTTAAAGTTTTATAATACGACAATTATGAAAAAATTATTAATGGTTTTAGCTTTTGTTGGAGTTGCAACAACAACAATCGCTCAGGAAGCAGATCCTGTACAGAAGTACAGCGTTGCTACAAACTCATTCTGGTCAAACTGGTTTATCCAGGGTAACTACACTTGGACAGCTTTCTATTCTAACGAAGAAAGAGGCGCAGGTTGGTCAAAGAGTCCTTTCAAGGATTTCCGTCGTGATCAGGGTTTCTCTGTAGCTATCGGTAAGTGGTTTACTCCAGGTCTTGGTCTTCGTACTAAGTTCAACGGTATTTGGGGTAAGGATGTAGCTGGTACAGATAACGCTTGTCATTCAAACAAGTATTGGAACATTCAGGAGCAGGCTCTCTTCAACTTGAGCAACCTCCTTTGCGGTTATAGCAGCACACGTGTTTGGAACGTATCTCCATATGCTGGTGTTGGTATTGTTCGTAACTGCACTTATAATAACTATGAGTTGGCTGCAAGTGCTGGTTTGCTCAACCAGTGGCGCCTTTCTAAGAGATGGCAGCTCAACCTCGATGTACAGTACAACCTGATGGGTGATGACTTCGAGGGTGGCCGCGAGATCGCTGGTGCTGGTAGTGATCACTCAATCAAGAACCACGATCGTGCTCTTTCATTCGAAGTTGGTTTCACATACAACTTGGGTAAGTGCACATGGGAGAAGACTCCAGACGTAGACGCTATCAAGGCTCTCTCTCAGAGCCAGATCGACGCTCTCAATGCACAGCTCAACGATGCTAATGCAGAGAACGATCGTTTGAAGAACGAGCTCGCTGATGCTAAGAACAAGCCAGCTGAGAAGGTTAAGGAAGTTGTTACAACTCCAGTTTCTGTATTCTTCAACTTGGGTAAGTCAACTGTAGCTTCTAAGAAGGATCTCGTTAATGTACGTGAACTTGCTAAGTATGCTGCTGATAACGACTGCAACATTGTTGTTACAGGTTTTGCTGACTCTGCAACAGGTTCTAAGGACATCAACAACAAGCTTTCTGCAAAGCGTGCTGAGCGCGTAAAGAACGAGCTTGTTAAGATGGGTGTTAAGGCAGAAAAGATCACTACACGTTCAGGTGGTGGCGTTGCTGACCTCACTCCAGATTCTTACAACCGTCGTGCACTTGTTCAGATTGCTGAATAATAGCATACAGTTAAAAGATATTTGGCTGCATCTCTTTTGGGGTGCAGCCTTTTTTTTTGAATAAATTCTTTCTTAAATGTTTGGTAGTTTGAAATAAAGTCACTACCTTTGCACTCGCCTTACAAAGATAAGGGCGTTTAGCTCAGTTGGTTTAGAGCATCTGCCTTACAAGCAGAGGGTCGGCGGTTCGAATCCGTCAACGCCCACAGGGGTGTTTCCCTGTAGTCTTTCGGGATTGCAGGGATATTTTATCGGGCGTTTAGCTCAGTTGGTTTAGAGCATCTGCCTTACAAGCAGAGGGTCGGCGGTTCGAATCCGTCAACGCCCACAAAGAGGTTTTGAATTAGAGTTCAAAGCCTCTTTTTTTTGTTTTTTAACCCTCTTAAAATATTATTGTCGATTTAAAGCGTAATACTTTCAATATAAATAATTACCTTTGCAGCATTATTATAATAAAATTACGTAATTACAACTATGAGTCTTGATACATTGACAGCCGTATCACCTATTGACGGTCGTTACAGAAGTAAAACAGAACCACTTGCAAACTATTTTTCAGAGTATGCGCTTATACGTTATCGTGTACGAGTAGAGATAGAATATTTCATTACATTATGTGAACTGCCACTTCCTCAGCTTGCTGCATTCGATCATAACCTTTTTGAACGTTTGCGCAACATCTATCGTGATTTTACAGAAGAGTCTGCTTCTCGTGTGAAAGAAATAGAGAAGACAACCAATCATGATGTAAAAGCTGTAGAGTATTTTATCAAAGAAGAATTTGACAAGATTGGTGGACTTGATTCGTTCAAGGAGTTTATTCATTTCGGACTTACCTCGCAGGATATAAACAACACAAGCGTTCCTCTTTCTTTGAAAGAAGCTCTTGAAAATGTGTTCTATCCACAAGTAGAAGAACTTATAAGTCAGCTTCAACAGTATGCCGATGATTGGAAAAATGTACCTATGCTTGCAAAAACCCATGGTCAGCCAGCTTCTCCTACACGCTTAGGCAAGGAGGTAATGGTATATGTATATCGTTTGACAGAACAGCTTAATGCTTTGAAGGCTTGCAAGTTCACAGCTAAGTTTGGTGGTGCAACAGGAAACTTTAATGCACATCATGTAGCTTATCCTTCTTACGACTGGCGTGCTTTTGGCAATAAGTTCGTAAGCGAAAAACTTGGTTTGGAGCGTGAGCAATGGACCACACAGATTAGTAATTATGATTACCTTGGTGCTATTTTTGATGGTATTCGTCGTATCAATACAATTATCATAGACCTTGATCGCGACTTCTGGATGTATATTTCAATGGAATATTTCAAGCAGAAGATTAAGGCAGGTGAAGTTGGTTCAAGTGCAATGCCACACAAGGTAAATCCAATTGATTATGAAAATAGTGAAGGAAACCTTGGTATTGCCAATGCTATTCTACAATTCCTTGCACAGAAACTGCCAGTAAGCCGTTTACAACGTGATCTTACAGATTCAACAGTTCTTCGCAATATCGGTGTTCCTGTTGGTCATAGTGTTATCGCTATTCAGTCAACACTTAAGGGATTGCGCAAGCTTATCTTGAATGAAGCTAAGGTAGCAGAAGACCTTGATAATACATGGGCTGTGGTAGCTGAAGCTATTCAGACAATACTTCGTCGAGAGGCCTATCCACATCCTTACGAAGCTTTGAAGGCATTGACACGTACCAATACTGCGATGACAGAAGAAACAATTCATGAGTTTATTCAAGGATTGAATGTCAGCGATGCTGTAAAAGCAGAACTTATGGAAATTACTCCCCATAACTATACGGGAATCTAAATATGTAAATGGAGATACTTATGATATTTTCAGAGTATTAGCCCCAAAAACTTAATAGAGACTGTATAAATAAGAGTGTAAAGTAATATATTTAATACTAACCGCCGAGAGGCTTATTATTTAATTAAAATGGATTTAGAATTCGAAAACAAATCTCAGGATCAGGCTGCAGAGCAGCAGAATGAGAGTAGCCGTGAGGGCTACGGAAGAACAGCAGGTAGCTATTCATACCATGCAACAGGACGCCCACATCGTCCACGTATTAATTCACAGCGTGCTTATAGTAGCGATCGTGGCTCTGCTTCCAACACAGAAGGTGGATTCCGCCCAGAAGGTTTTGGCGCAGGACTCCAGAGTAATAACGAACGCCCACAGCGTGGTGGCTATCAGTCACGTCAGCAGGGTGGTTACAACAGTAATCGTGGCGGCTATCAGAGTCGTGGTGGTTATGGTAACTCTCGTGGTGGCTATCAGTCACGTCAGCAGGGTGGCTACGGCCGTAATGAGGGAGGTTATCAGCCACGTCAGCAGGCAGGTGGCTATCGCCCACGCTACAACAATGATGATAATCAAGGCTATCAGCCACGCCAGCAGGCAGGCGGCTATCGCCCACGTTATACCAATAATATAGAAGGCGGCTATCAGAGCCGTGGTGGCTATAATAACAACTCTCGTGGTGGTTATGGCAGTCCACGTGGCGGCTATCAGAGCCGTGGTGGCTATAATAACAACTCTCGTGGTGGTTATGGCAATCCACGTGGTGGCTATCGTCCTCATACAGCTGATTACGATCCAAATGCTAAGTATAGCATGAAGAAGCGTATAGAGTATAGCGAGGCTAATATCGATCCAAACGAGCCAATCCGTCTTAACAAGTTCCTTGCCAATGCAGGTGTTTGCTCTCGCCGTGAGGCTGATGAGTTTATTCAGGCAGGTGTTGTAAGTGTTAATGGCGAGGTTGTTAATGAGCTTGGTACAAAGGTAAAGCGTTCTGACGAGGTTAAGTTCCACGATCAGGTTGTTTCTTTGGAAAAGAAGGTTTATGTTCTTCTTAACAAACCAAAGGATTATGTAACAACAAGTGATGATCCACAGCAGCGCAAGACAGTTATGGATCTTGTTAAGGATGCTTGTCCTGAGCGTATTTATCCAGTGGGTCGTCTCGACCGTAACACAACAGGTGTACTTCTTCTTACCAATGATGGTGACTTGGCTTCTAAGCTTACTCATCCAAAATTCCTCAAGAAGAAAGTATATCACGCATTCCTCGATAAACCAGTAGCAGCTGCAGATATGCAGAAGATTGCAGAGGGTATCGAACTTGAAGATGGCGAAATCCATGCAGACGCTATTGAATATGCTGATGATCGCGATAAGAGTCAGGTAGGTATCGAAATTCACAGTGGTAAGAACCGTATTGTTCGCCGTATTTTCGAGAGTCTTGGCTATCGTGTGACGAAGCTTGATCGTGTTCAGTTTGTAGGTCTCACCAAGAAGAATCTTCGTCGTGGTGATTGGAGATTCCTTACTGAGCAGGAAGTAGAGATGCTTCGTAGTGGAATGTTTGAATAATATTGAATAATTGAATAAAGAAAAAATGAAAGTTTGAATATTACTAAAACAGCTAATGCATGGTAAACATTCATTCTTTCATTTTTTCTATCTTAAAATATTACGAACGTGAAAAGAACAAAAGTCATCGATGCTCTTAAAAGCACCGATTATGGAACTGATATAAATGTAAAGGGATGGGTTCGTTCTCATCGTAGCAGTAAGGCAGTAGACTTTATTGCTTTGAACGACGGTTCTACTATCAAGAACATTCAGATTGTTGTTGATCCTTCGACAATGGATGCCGAGGAACTTAAGAGTATCACCACAGGTGCTTGTATAAGTGTTGTAGGTGTACTTGTTGAGAGTCAGGGCGGTGGACAGGCTGTTGAGGTTCAGGCAAAGGAGATTGAAATCTATGGTCTTTGTCCAACAGACTATCCTATGCAGAAGAAAGGCCAGAGTTTTGAGTATATGCGTCAGTATGCTCACATGCGTCTTCGTACCAATACTTTTGGTGCAGTTTTCCGTATTCGTCATAATATGGCTATTGCTGTTCACAAGTATTTCCATGATCATGGTTTCTACTATTTCCACACTCCACTTATCACAGCTTCAGATGCTGAGGGAGCAGGTGAAATGTTTCAGGTGACTACTCTCGATCTTGATCGTGTTGCTAAGGAAGGTAAGGTAGATTACAGTAAGGATTTCTTTGGTAAGAAGACAAACCTTACAGTATCAGGTCAGCTTGAAGGTGAGCTCGGTGCAACAGCTCTTGGAGCTATCTACACCTTTGGTCCTACTTTCCGTGCAGAGAACAGTAATACCCCTCGTCACTTGGCTGAGTTCTGGATGATTGAGCCAGAGGTAGCCTTTATGGATAAGGACGAGTTGATGGATCTTGAGGAAGATTTTATCAAGTATTGTGTTCGTTGGGCTCTTGATAACTGTAAGGATGATCTTGAATTCTTGAATAAGATGATTGACAAGAATCTTCTCAATACACTTGAGAGTGTTGTTAAGGAAGATTTCGTACGTTTGTCTTATGGTGAGGGTATTGAAATCCTCAAGAAGGCGGCAGAAGATGGTAAGAAGTTTGAGTTCCCAATCACAGGATGGGGTATGGATCTTGCTTCAGAACATGAGCGCTATCTTGTAGAGGAACATTTCAAACGTCCTGTTATCATGACCGACTATCCTACAGAAATCAAGGCATTCTACATGAAGAAGAATCCTGATGGCAAGACTATGCAGGGTACTGATGTGCTATTCCCACGTATTGGTGAGATTATTGGTGGTTCTGTTCGTGAAGAGAGCTATGATAAGTTGATGGAGGAAATTGATCGTCGTGGCATGGGTGAACAGCTTTACGATTGGTATCTTGATACACGTAAGTATGGTTCTTGTCCTCATGCTGGTTTTGGACTTGGATTCGAGCGTCTCATTCTGTTTGTAACAGGTATGCAGAATATTCGTGATGTAATTCCATTCCCACGTACTCCTAAAAACGCAGAATTCTAATTATGGGAAAAATAATTCTTACAGGTGACCGCCCAACAGGAAAACTTCATCTTGGACACTATGTGGGCAGTCTCCGTCGTCGTGTGCTTTTGCAGAATGAAGGTGATTACGATCGTATGTTTGTCTTTATGGCAGATGTTCAAGCGTTAACCGATAATGCAGATAATCCTGAGAAGATTCGTCAGAATATCATAGAGGTTGCTCTTGATTATCTTTCTGCTGGTCTTGACCCAGAAAAGTGTACTCTTTATATTCAGAGTATGATTCCTGAGCTTGCAGAGCTTACCACTTATTTGATGAATATCGTTAGTGTAAGTCGTGTTCAGCGTAATCCAACAGTAAAGACCGAGGTAAAGATGCGTGGTTTCGAGGGCGACTCAATTCCTCTTGGTTTCTTCTGTTACCCTGTGTCTCAGGCAGCTGATATTGCTGCTTTCAAGGCAACAACAGTTCCTGCAGGCGAGGATCAGAGTCCAATGATTGAGCTTACTCGTGAACTTGTGAATCGTTTCAACAATATCTATGCTCCTGTGTTGGTAGAGCCAAATATCATGCTTCCTGAGAATGCAACCCAGCGTCGTTTGCCAGGAACAGATGGTAAGGAGAAGATGTCAAAGAGTCTTGGCAACTGTATTTATCTTTCTGATGATGCTGATACAGTATGGTCAAAGGTAAAGAGCATGTACACTGATCCTACTCATCTCAATGTTAGTGACCCTGGTCACGTTGAGGGAAATGCAGTGTTCACTTATCTTGATGCTTTCTCTTGCGATCAGGACTTTGCTGATTTTTGGCCAGAGTTCAAGAATCTTGATGAGTTGAAGGCTGCCTATACAGCAGGTGGTATTGGTGACATGAAGTGCAAAAAACTTCTTAATAATGTAATCAATCGTATGCTTGATCCTATTCGTGCTCGTCGTCACGAATATGAGCAGGATATTCCTGAAATCTTCAATATTCTCAAGAAAGGTTCTGAGTCCGCTCGTGAAACAGCAGCTCAGACAATGTCAGAGGTTCGCAAGGCAATGCAGATAGACTACTTCAATGATGCTGCTCTTATTCAGCAGCAGGCAGAAAAGTTCAAGAAGTAGGCATTATGCTTTTACGATGTTGAAGAAGAATACTCAACAGGTCAAAATAATTAAGGGCATTCCATTCGGAATGCCTTTTTTTTATTATCTTTGCGCTGTTTAAATTATTAATCTTCTTATATTATGAACCGTTCATTACTAATATCATTATTGCTGTTTCCGTTGACAGCTATGTCACAAACTTTACTTCCACTTCCTCAGCATTTCACAAAGACGAATGGAAGTTTCGATGTTTCCTCGTTTTATAAATTTGAAAACACAGTGGGCGATGAGGCGAAAAATCTGTATCTCGACAATTTTTTCCGAAATAATGGCGGTTCTACAAAGGTATTCCTAATAAGAAAGGCAGTCTTGAAGAATAGCTCCAATGAAGCATATAGACTGCATATTTCAAAGGATTCTGTTGTTGTTGAGGCTAACAGTCAAGAAGGTTTCTTGCGTGCAGGTCAAACCTTGATGCAGCTGAAGCAGAAAAACCGCATTCAGGCTTGTGATATAGAGGATGCTCCAGAGTTATCGTGGCGTGGTTGTATGCTCGACCTTTCACGCCATTTCTACCCTTTGAGTTTCTTAAAGAAGCAGGTTGATCTCATGGCTGCTTTCAAGCTTAACAAGTTTCATCTTCATCTCACAGATGGTGCAGGATGGCGATTGCAGATAAAGCGTTATCCACGTCTTACCAAGATAGCGGGTTGGCGCACACAAAGCGACTGGGTGAAGTGGTGGCGTAATCATGACAGACGCTATGTTACCGAAGGCACAGATGGTGCTTATGGTGGGTATTACACTCAGGATGAAATGCGAGAACTTGTTGCCTACGCAAAGGAACGTGGCATTGAGATAATTCCTGAAATAGAAATGCCAGGACATTCAGAGGAAGTGCTCACCACCTATCCCGAGATTGATTGTCGTAATGCTTACGATTCCAACGACAGTTCGCTTCCTATGACAGGTTCTATGTGTCCCGGAAACGAGGGAACATACAGTTTTCTGGAGAATGTGTTGAGTGAAGTGCTTGAAATATTCCCTTCAAAATATGTGCATATTGGTGGTGACGAGGCTGATATGAAGGCTTGGAAAACCTGTCCGCTTTGTCAGCAGAAAATGAAAGAGGATGGTTTCAAGAAAGAAAATAAGCTTCAGGCATATCTTATTCGCAGAATAGCAGCATGGCTTAAGGCTCACAACAAGCAATTGCTCGGATGGGACGAGATTATTGCCGACAGTCTTGGTTCAAATGCCTCTGTAATGGTGTGGCGCACTCAGGAATATGCTGCTGATGCTTTAAAGAAAGGTTACAATGTAGTGCTTGCTCCCAATAGTCATTGTTATATCAATCGTCAGCAAGATGCTCCTGAATTAGGCTCGGCAGGCGGTTATCTTTCACTCGAGAAAATATATAGTTTCAAACCTCTGAAGATTGATGGCATTACTGCTCAAAACCGCAAGAATGTGCTTGGTGTGCAGGCTTGCCTATGGACTGAGTTTGTGAACGAAGCTGCTGATGCAGAATATATGATGTGGCCCCGACTGCTTGCTATGAGCGAGATAGGGTGGAGGGGTGAAGCTCCAGAGAAATTCACTAATTTCCGCAAGCGCGCTCTTGTTTTTGCTGATGCAATAAGAAAACAAAAGGTAAATGTTTTTGATTTGCGTAAAGAGAAAGGCGAACGCAAAGAGAGTTTGAAGCCTGTAAAACATCTTGCTGTTGGTGCGAAGGTAACATATAACCACCGTTACTCTAATGCTTATGCAGCCTCAAAAGAAGCAACACTTGTTGACGGGCAACTTGGTGGATGGAATCATTCTGATAGACTTTGGCAAGGATTTATTGGTAAAGAAAGTCTCGATTTTGTTGTTGATTTAGGTAAAGAGATGCCTATTAAGAGTGTAGCTATGGAATTTATGCAGAATGCTGGTCCCGATATCTATTATCCGGCCACACTCACTATATCGCTCTCTGCTGATGGCAGCAACTATGAACAGGTGTATCGTCAGGAGCAACCTGAAGTGAAGGATGGACTTCAGTTTAAAACATGGCAATGGAATGGTAAGAAACGTGCTCGCTACATTCATGTTGTTGGCACTCAGCCACGAAGCAATATGTGGATATTCACAGACGAAATCATTGTGAAGTAATGTCATTTCACGATTATTTGTTCATCTATCTCGACGAACTGATGAGAGGTTTTTCATCTCTAATTCGAGACAAAAAATATATCGAGATAAAAAATATAACTCGAGATTAAAAACGAGAAAAAGATAAACTTAGAAACAAAAATAAAAAAGATTGTATGAAATGTATGTATCGCTCAGCCTTGTTGCTGATTGTTCTTCTCTTTGGTATTAGCTCTTCGTTTGCACAGCTCACTCGTCAGCGCCATTTTCGTCGTAGTGTTCCAGCTGGAAACTATAGCGGTTTGGCAAAGATAAACGACACACTCTATGCTGTTGTTGATGACAAGATAGCACGCGATGGCTTCGCTTATTTGAGTATAAAAACATCTCCTGTTACAGGCGAAATAGAGAGTGTTGACACCGTTGGAGCTGTGTTCTCGGGTATTCCCAATCGTGATGAAGAAGGTATTTGCTATGTACCATCTACAAACACGCTGTTCATAAGTGCCGAGAACGATAACAAAGTGCTCGAATACACTCGTGAGGGCAAACTCACGGGACGTGAACTGCAGATTCCTGATGACTTGAAACGAGCAAAAACCAACTATGGTCTTGAGTCGCTCACCTACGACACTATCCGTCATCGTTTCTATACTGTTTCCGAGGCACCTCTAAAGGGCGATACACTACAGTATATTCTTGAATTCAACGACGATTTGCAGTTTGTGCGTCGCATACCTTATCTCATGGATAAGCCAAAGGCTAAGCCTGGAAAAAAGGCAAACTATCTTCATGGCATATCAGACATTCTTGCCCTTCCCGACGGTCGTTTACTTGTTCTTGAGCGCGAGGGCTTTTTCCCACGCATAGAGTATGGATCATGGGTTAAATGCTATATTTATTGCATCTCGCCAGATGAATACAAAACAGGAATAGTGAGCAAAAAACTCCTTACCAACTGGGAAACTCACATGAATATTCTTCATCAAGACTTGGCAAACTACGAGGGAATGGCTCTTGGCAATCCTCTTCCCGATGGTCGTCAGGTGATTATCCTTTGTGCCGACAGTCAGGCTCAGCTAATGGGCATCCTTCGCGACTGGTTCAGAACATACGTTTTATTTCTCTAATCAAGACGAGTTGACGAAAACAAAGTTTGAGTAATTAGAGACGAGTTGATGAGAACTATGTTCGAATAATTAGAGAATTTAGGCTTGCGCCCTTGAGTTTCTAATTAATTCTACTTGAATTCATAAGAATTATAAGACCATGCAAGGGCGCAAGCCAATTCTCAAATTCCTGTAATTCTTGATAATTATTATCTTCAAGTTTCGTTTTATTTTTAATCAAGAATTAGAGATAGAAAAAAATCATCAACTCGTTGTGGTGATAGTTATATAGTTGCTTACGTAGACGCAAATTGTCGAGAATTAAACGCGAATTATCATAAAATATGCAATAAAAAGCACAATTTTTTCTTTATTTTGCGTTATGCATATATTGAAAATAAAAATTAATCATTATGAAAAGAATTATTGCAAGTTTGTTATTTGTTATTGTTGCAGTGGGATGCTATGCTCAGACAAAGCGTTATTTTTGCGAGGTACAGAGAGTAAAAAATGATGATTTCCTTACTTCATCAATCACACTTGAATTTGGGCGTAATATTCCTCAAGACTTTTGGAGAGGTGTTGAGTTTGTTGATGAAAAAACGGGGAACGTGATAGACTTTGCAACTATTGTAGATGCAGCAAATTACATGGCTGAAAAAGGTTGGAAATTCTTGCAGGCATATTCAAGCAATAGTGGTAAAGAACATATAGAACATTGGATTTTCTGCAAAGATGCTGAGAACTTTGAAAAAGCCAAAGAAGGTTTGACTACAAGAGATGAATATAAAAAGCGTAAAGCGCAAAAAAGTTCAGAAGATAGAGGAAGTTAAAGGGAGTTTTGCCGCTTTCAGCGGTGGAGATAGAGGACAATACCACAAAACATTTGGCTTCTATCTTCTTTTATCTTCGCAAGCAATCGGAGCTTGCGAAAGTTGAATAATTCAAAATTGAATAATTCATAATTGCCCTTTTGGGCAACTAATTCCACATTCTACATTCCAAATTCCAAATTATTTTATACCTTTAGATAAGTTACAATGCACTCAGCATAAAAAATAAACGAGTTTATTTTGTTCTGCCTTCGTTTTTATGTAACTTTGCCAACAATATGTTTAATGTGGCACAATACTTTCCGATTACTGACCCAACGTTGATATTCTTTGTGGTCTTGCTGATAATCCTGTTTGCACCGATTATCATGGGAAAGTTGCGCATTCCACAT
>Ga0256404_1005317_pt1 | contig 22989 bp, 14 predicted proteins | sample RumenRJG_01DNA_FD_185990 | JGI IMG/M metagenome (GOLD analysis project Ga0256404, IMG submission 185990) | Bovine rumen microbial communities from Lethbridge, Alberta, Canada - RJG_01 | ecosystem: Host-associated > Mammals > Digestive system > Stomach > Rumen | place: Canada: Alberta | collected... | reverse complement strand
ACGACTATTTCTTCATTTGGCAGACCACGCCCACCGTCATCCTCGGGCGCAACCAACTGCTCCGTAATGAGGTGAATGTGGACTATTGCCGCAGCCACGGAGTCTACATCTCCCGCCGAAAGAGTGGAGGAGGCTGCGTATATTCCGACGAGGGCAATATCATGTTCTCCTTCATCAGCCGCGAGCCCAACGTGCAGAAGATGTTTGCCCACTGCATGCATCTGGCCGCTGAGGCCCTCCACAGCATCGGCGTGCCGGTGACTATTTCGGGTCGCAACGACATCCTCCTCGATGGAAAGAAGGTCTCGGGAGCTGCTTTCTACCGCACCGGTGACCGCAGCGTCATGCACAATACGCTACTCGTCAACTCCGACCTCAGCGTGCTGGAGAATGTCATCACCCCCGACAAGGCAAAGCTGCGCAGCAAGGGCGTGCAGAGCGTCAGGCAGCACGTGGGCAATATCGGCGACTATACTTCCATGTCGCTGGACGAACTGAAGGCTTCTTTCCACAAGGTCATGTGCGGCGACAAGTTCATCACCATCACCGAGGAGATGATGCCCGAGATTAGGCAGCTGCAAGCGACCTTTGCCTCCGACGACTTCATCTATGGCAAGCAGCCGCTCTTCCAGCTCACCCGCAAGCACCGTCTGCCCGGCGTGGGCTCCATCGAGGCCTGTCTCGAAATCAAGGACAACCAGATACGCGGCATCGACCTCTTTGGCGACTATTTTCTCACGGGCGACCTCGACGAGGAACTGCTGCCGCGCCTGCGCAACATTCCCTTCACGCGGGAGGCCGTGGAGAAGGCACTGAAGGGAATCGACCTGAACAATATCATCAGCGGACTGACCACAGAGGGATTGCTGCGTGTACTCTTCGGGCGGAAGCCCCACGTGAAGAAGCCCGACTGGCTGAAGATAGACCTCAGTTCGGACCAGCAGAGCGAGAGCACCTCGGGAATCATTCATAGCCGGCGCCTGCATACCATCTGCGAGAGTGGTCTCTGTCCCAACCGTGCCGAATGCTTGCGCCTGGGAACGGCCACCTTGATGATTGGCGGCAACATCTGTACGCGCCATTGCCGCTTCTGCAATACGCCCAGCGGCCGGCCCCTCCCCCTCGACCCTGGTGAGCCGCAGCGTGTGGCCGAGTCGGTGAGGGAGATGAACCTCAGATATGTCGTGCTCACCTCCGTCGACCGCGACGACCTTCCCGACATGGGTGCGGAGCATTGGCGGCGGACGGTAGAGGCGGTGAGAGCAATGAGTCCGGCCAAGATAGAAGTGCTCTTGCCCGACTTCCAGGGACGCGACGAATTGATGGACATCGTCTTGAGAGCCCATCCCGACGTGGTGGCCCACAACATCGAGACCGTGCGCCGGCTCACGCCATCCGTGCGCAGTGTGGCCACCTACGAGGGTAGCCTGCACGTGCTCCGCCATATCCACGACCGAGGCTTCGTTGCCAAGAGCGGACTCATGCTTGGACTGGGAGAGACGGAGGAGGAAGTGCTCCAGACGCTCCGCGACCTTCGCGAGAGTGGGGTGGAGCGGGTGACCATCGGACAGTATCTCCAGCCCACGGCCCATCATCTGCCTGTCGCGGCCTACATCACTCCCGAGAAGTTTCATTGGTATCGTGAGCAAGCCCTGCAGATGGGCTTCCGCTCCGCAGTCTGTGGCCCGCTTGTCCGCTCGTCGTTCAAAGCAGGAATGGAGTGAAAGATATACGTTCTTTAAATTGCCGACGGCCAAATTATTTATTCATCATAGTGTGCTGAGGGCAAAGAAATCAGTAACCCCGGTCTGCGACGTTAAGGCGCAGACCGGGGTTACTGACTAAAATATATTTACGCTTTCTGAACCGAATGTTACGGAGTGTTGAGAGAAGTAGAGGTTATATGCCCCGTTTAACACTCCACTAGCCTGCATTATTCATGAACATTAAACGCTACTTTTTTGAACATGAATTATCACAAATTACCCATAAATTATTCGTAAATGATTATATTCATGAGAAATTTATGGATAATTTATGGATATTTGTGTGAAAAATAATCTCCATGAATAATGTAGGCTAGAATGTGGCTTTGTGCTGGGGACAATTACCACCACCACGGAATATCGTGTACATGTGGATTGTTCATATAGTTCGCGTACGATTGCATAACTAACCCAATGGGGAAACCTATAATTGCATAGAAGAAGAGAAAAACGTCGAAGTCGGTAGCAGGACTGGGAGAATGCCATATCTCCAACGTGTGTATGCCAGCAGGGATACTGGTAAGGATAATGATTATTGCAAAAAACGATATCACCTCGTTCTTCTCCTCAATCTTCTCAATGGGATCCTTTTCTTTTTTCTTCCGGTCTTCACCAGGAATTCTGTCGGGTATAGGAAGATAGCTGTTCATAGTGAAAGAGTTTTGATATCTGCTACAAATTTAGGAAAAAAGAATGAAACGCGTAACGATTATTTCATATTTAACATACGTGATTTAGACGTAATCCCCGTTCTACGTGTCGGATGTTCCTACTAGTCAGCTGTAGGAGCGTTTTAGGAGCGTCGTCAGGAATGACGCCCCTCCTACGTCTACCCACGAAGTGGGTTGCGTCAACATAGCGAGGGGATGAGGAGAAACAAGGTTTCGACGATTCCCCTCGTAGAGTGTTCGCGGGTGTTTATCTACCCCCGGACGGGGGTTGCGTAAATCGTTGGCATCAATCGAATATTAACGCAACCCCCTGCCGGGGTAGCTCAATCGGGGGGACACTGCTACGAGGGGAATCGCTATGTTGACGCAACCCCCTGCCGGGGGTACCAACATCACTCGGAATTTGCTATTTGATGTTTGCGCCCCCTCCCTACAGCGGAGGGGAGAAGCAAGCAATGTAAATGGTAGGAGAGCATAGGAGGGCCGTCAGGAATGACGACCCTCCTGCCATTCGGATTCCTTTGCTGTTATTCATGACCATGCGTGTTGTTAAAATCCCATACGTGAGAATCGGGAAACACCTGTTGCTCTCCACAGAGGTCAGCTCATCATGGTTATGCCACACGGAAAATCAGGATGTATATCAAAAAGGTTTCATCCGTTGATGTATCACCAACGGATGAAACCTTATGAATATCTGTATGTTTGTTGCAGCCTTGAGATCAGTATTCGTTTGCTCCAGCTGAGATTTCTAATCTACTGGAAGAACTGTTGCCCTCTTGAATTACTCTAATCTGAACAGGGATGCGTTCCCGCAGTTCATCAACGTGGCTGATGATGCCCACGTGCCGTCCTGATTTGGAGTGAAGCGAGCGCAGGGTCTCAATGGCTTTCTGCAAAGGCTCGCCGCTGAGCGTGCCGAAGCCCTCGTCGATGAACAGCGTGTCGACTTGCCAATGCTGTCCGATGTCGCTCAGCGCAAGTGCCAAGGATAGCGACACGAGAAAACTCTCACCACCTGAGATGGTGCTGGCTGCCCTCGTGACGTAGCCCTGATAGGCGTCTTCGAGCATGATGACAAAGGTGCCGGGCTCAACCTTCAGCGTGTATCGGTTGCTGAGGGTAGCCATGTAGCTGTTGGCAGACTGGATGAGATTGGTCAGGATGTAACTCTGTGCAATCTTTCGGAACTTGCTGCCTGTGGCATCGCCAAGAAGATTGTTGAGATTAGCCCACTTCTGATAGACGGCTTTCTTCTCTTTCTCCTCTTCGATGAGTGCGCCGAGCTTGAGCTTGTTCTCCTCGTCGGTTTTCAACTCTTGGTTGATGGAGCCCTTCTTCTCGCCAGTCGTCTCGATTTCCTTATCATTCTCCCTGATACGGTCCTGTAATCTGTCGGCTACATCATCATCGGTCATGCTTGGCTTCTCGCTTCGGAGTTTCTCCTGCTGTCCCTTCTTATCATCCAGCAGGGTCTTTTTTGCCACTACATCCTCACGGTCTCGCTTCTGTTCGTTCTCAATTTGTACGATGTCTTCCGCCGTGTAGTTTTGCAGGTCGCGCAGCCGCTCCATCGTCATCGTGGTGTTGGAGCCAAGAAAATCATCGAGTCGAGTCTTGTTGTCCTTCATCCGTTCTTGTGCCGCCGTCAGGAGAGTGTTGTCCTCAGTCAGACGGCTATTGAGATCGGTCGTCTTGCTGAGCAGCTTTTCCACATTGCAGGCAGGCGCAGCCTCGACTGTCGACCAGTCAGGCACAGTCTGCAAGATGGCATCTATCATGGAGGCCACATTCCTGTTGCTCTGACTCATCTTCTCGAGATCTGCTGACAGCTGCTGCAGTTTTTTACAATTATCGTTGTATTTTCTTGCAGCCGCAGTCAGAGCCTTGCTGAATTGCTTGGGTGATTCGTTCCAGTCGATCGTCCACGAACAGTCGGATAAGAGGTCTTTGACCCTTTGTGACGAAGCAGCCTCATTCTTCTCAGAATTGGCGATGAGTCGTTTCTCCGTCTCGATATTATTCTTGCAGTCAACAACGGCCTTGTCGGCATCCTGGGCTTTCTTCTGAAGGGTCTCACTGTTGCGGCGCGCGTCATCCATTTTTTTGCGCAGCTGCTGGATTTGTGCATTCACTGCTTCTCCCTCTTTGATTCTCGCTTTAAGATCTTTGATGGTGGAAAGAGTAGAACTCTCCTTCTGGTCAAGTTCATTGATAATATTTTCCGTCAACCCTACGAAACCACAGACCTGACATGCCTCGACAGCTCTACGCTCGGCTTCCTGAAGGGACTTGTCCTCGTCAAAGGCTTTCTTGTCACGCTGATAGGCCTTCGACTCTGAGTTGATCTCTGCGGTGAGCTTGATCTTTGCGTCGTTGAGTTGCTTGTATTCCTTTTCGGCATCATCGTAAGCCTTCTGAAGACCATTGACAAGAACGGCAAGCTCCTCTTCATGAGGCAGTTCTGTAAGGATCGTCTGCCGGCAGACTGGGCAGGTATCGCCGATGTGCAGGTGAAGACGCAGGGTAGAGGCAAACTTATTAACGGTATCCTTCTGTTTGTCGAGGTCCTCCTTCTTCACGTTCATTCTCAGTTCGGCGTCGTGGAGAGGCGCGTCCATCTTTGCCAACTCGTCCTTCTTCTTGTTGAGAGCTGTCTGCTGGTTGGCGAGCGTCTTCTGGGTCTCCTCCCTCTGCTTCTTCTTGTCCTCCCATGTGGCAATGCGCACTTTTGCAGTCTTGATGTTGCCCGCGAAGGTGTTTGCGGCAAGAACCTCATCGTTGAGTTTGGGCAGTTTGCTGACTTGCGGCTGCTGCTCAAGTTGCTTTATCTCGTTGTCGATCGTTGTCAGCGTCTTCTTAGCGTCTTCAGCCTTTTCTTTTGCTTTGTCCAAAGCCGGCGTCAACTCTGTGTTGAGCTTCTTCGTGCTTGTTTCAATATTTTTCTTGCTCTGCGCGATCGTTGCACGCTCATTGCTGATGGCTGACAGCAGACTGCAGATGGTCTGCTCTTGCTCATAGACGGCGGATTTATCCTTTTCGCTGTCGATCAGCTTATCCAGTGCGTCTATCTTTCCGGCCAGTTCCCTTTCGGCCTGCACTGCATATTTCTGACCGCCGAGGATATCTGCGTAGTCTTTTTTCATCTTGTCAAGACTTCTTCTTTGGCAGTCCTGGTCTTTGGCGGCCTGCTCGGCGTCTTTCATCCAGTGGCGGGCATCATTGGTAGCTTTCCAGTCGCTGATGAGCAACTTGTTCTTGCCGAAGGTCTCATCTTGAGTGATTGCGACGGCTTTGCGCCAGTCGGCTTCGGCTTTGGCAGTCTCCTGGTCTAACTGTGCATCTTTGTTGATCCAGTCAAGTTTCTCGCGTTCCTTGTCACGCTCGGTCCGCAACGCTGAAAGTCTGTCGTCGAGCGCGCGGATTTGCGTCTGTCTGTCCTCGCGTTCTTCTTCCGTAAGCGTATGCACGCCCTCTATCATCTTCTGGGCCTCTTTCCATTCCTGCTCCTTCTGGCGGGTGAGCTCAAAGACCTTTGCGCCGATCTTGGAGTAGATGTCCACGCCGGTGATCTTCTCCAGAATCTCTGCCTTCTCGTTATCCTGGCTGTTCAGGAAGCGCGTAAACTCTCCTTGAGCCAACATGGTGGTGCGGCAGAACTGGTTGAAATCCAATCCAACGGCTGCGCTTATCTCTTTCTTGATCTCGTTGTCTTTGGTGAGCTTTTGGTCTGTGTCGCAGTTCTTGAGTGTCCACGACTTACTCTTAATGTTCCCGTTGACTTTCTTGTGGGCTCTAGCCACGCCCCAAGTGGCTTCGTAGTTGATGTCGTTGCTGCCCAGAAAAGTGAGGCTGACGTAGCACTCGGCGGTGTTGCGCCGCATCAGTTGGCGTGGATCGCCGATTGTCACAGCCGTCTTGTTATCATTTGTGGCTCCTTGCATTTGTGTGTCGTGGAGTCGGGGAGTGTCGCCGTAGAGCGCCAGGCAGATGGCGTCGAGAATCGTTGACTTGCCGGCTCCTGTCTTACCCGTGATGAGGAACACCTCGCTGTCGGCCAACGGCTCTGCTTCGAAGTCGATGACTGCATCCTCGATGGATGCTATATTGTGGATAGTAAGTTTCTTGATCTTCATATGTTTTGCTTCTTCTTCAGGTTTTATTGTCGGCTTTCTTGGTTGACGTCTGTCAGCGCCTCTTCAAACAGTTCTTTCATGTCGTCGTTAAACTCAATGCCCATGTCCTTGGCATATCTCTTGGCTATATCGATAGGATGCTCAGTCTTGAACTCCTGAACCGACATTGTCTGGATGTCGTTCTTCCGGTCGGCCTTGCGCTGTACGTTGATAAGGCAGAAACGGCATTTCTTCTTTTCTGTCAGCATGTGAGCCTCGTTGTTGGCCTCGACGGGAAGAAAGTCTTCTACCTCAACGTTGAGACGGATGTAGGCCTCTTCGTCGTCAGGAAAGTCGGCAAGCAGTTTCTTGGCTTCCTCCCATGTGGCAGCACCCCTTGCCGGAAGCGTCACCAGTGGCCTCTGGATCGGGATCTCGATTTCTCTGACTTTAGGCTGTTCGCCATGTTTGTCCACCTCAACGATGGAGACAGTATGTTTGAATGTCTCGTCGAAACTGATGGGAAGAGGCGTGCCCGAATAGCGTGCCCGGTGATCGCTGCCTTTAATGAACTGTGCATGGTGGATATGTCCCAGTGCCAGATAGTCGTAGCCGGTGCCCATCTTTTTCAGGTCGTAGTAATCAATGCCGCCTACGGTATAATCCGTTGTGTTGTCATTACCCGTGTAGTCACAGTTGCTGACAGTGGTGTGGGCAGTCATGATCACGGGAAGATTTTGGGTGTTGCGCTCGGCTACATCGTCCAGCAGTTGTTGGAAGAGTCCCTCTGGCAGGTTTCTCTCGTTGACATATGGCACGGCGATGACAAAGCCCTTTCCTGGGATTTCGACGATCAGGTCGTCTCTTCGTTCGGCGGGGATGCTGCCTATGGTGTAAACGTGCAATGCTGTCCAGGGTACGCGGAAGATTTCATGCTTGGAACTGCTGTCGTGATTGCCGGCAGTGATGATGATGGGCATCGTGGGATTGGAGTCATGTATCTTTACTACGGCATTGGCAAACATAGTCTGTACGGCAGCAGAGGGCTGTGAGGTGTGGTAGACATCGCCACAGAGCAGAAAGACGTCGGGCTTTTCCTCCCTAACAATATCCGCCATCTTAAGAAGCATGGCGGCTTGCTCTTCCGTTCTGTCATAGTTGTAAAGCACATGGCCTAAATGCCAATCGCTGGTGTGGAGTATTTTCATATAGTTATGGTTTAAAGACAAGCAAATATAATGATTTTTTATTATAACACATGAGAATGAGCTAATTTTTTCATTCAAAATAACCGGAGCACGGCAGACGCTTCTTGACGCCAACGCGCTGCCAAGGCGGTGCAAAGCACTCACGCCAGATAATGGAATGTGCTGACCGCTCTTCCGAACCAGCATCCCTGGTTGGACATCAATTGACGATGATGGTGACAACTGACTACCATTATTTGCGGAGTAGGAGCGTCGGCATTCCTGCCTTTGCGCTCCGATGTTTGCTCCCCTCCCTCTGTAGGGAGGGGTTGGGGGTGGGTCTTCTCTCATCCTTGGTCATCAGGAATGACTACCCTCCTACGTCTACCCACGAAGTGGGTTGCGTTATCATAGCGAGGGGATGAGGAGAAACAACGTTTCGACGATTCCCCTCGTAGAGTGTTCGCGGGTGTTTATCTACCCCCGGACGGGGGTTGCGTAAATCGTTGGCATCAATCGGGGTATTAACGCAACCCCCTGCCGGGGGTACCAACATCACTCGGAATTTGCTCTGATGTTTCACCCTTCCCTACAGCGGGAGGGGAGAAGCAAGCAATGTAAATGATAGGAGTGCATAGGAGGGCCGTCATTCCTGACGGCCAAGAAAGAAGGACCGCTTGCTCATCACAATTAAATCCTTGGTCGTCAGGAATGACGACCCTCCTACGAACACTCCTATGCTGGCTCCCCTCCCTCTGTAGGGAGGGGTAGGGGGCGAGTCCGCTAGTTGTGGGGCTTCTCTTTCTTGCTTGGTCGTCAGGAATGACGACCCTCCTATGACGAGCAATTTGCTTGTGATTCGCAATCAGAGTACGGGCTTGGTCGTCAGGAATGACGACCCTCCTAAACGGCCCTACTTTTGCTGAAAATAAATGGACGCGTCCGCTTAGGGAGAACGAATGGAGTGTATCTTTGCGGCAGAATAAAACTCAAACTTAAAACTAACCTGCATTATTCATGAACATTAAACGCTACTTTTTTGAACATGAATTATCACAAATTACCCATAAATTATTCGTAAATGATTATATTCATGAGAAATTTATGGATAATTTATGGATATTCGTGTGAAAAATAATCTCCATGAATAATGTAGGCTAAAGATTATGCAGAAAAGAAACGTTAGAATGTTGACTGTGCTGGCCCTCGCAGCCTGTCTGGGGCTTACTTCCTGCAAGCAGCTCTACTACCAGGTGTATGACGTCAAGGCAGATGCCATGACTCAGCAAGACAACTCCTTGGTCTATGAAAACGGCGACATGAAGGTGATGTACAACCTCTGGGGAGAAAAAGAAAGTGTAGGATTCATCCTCCAGAACAAGACTGACAGAGACTTGTTTGTGGATATGGACAAGACGTTCTTCATCCTCAACGGTGAGGCCAACGACTACTTCAAGAACAGCGAGTTCACTTCTACGACAGTAGACGCTGCATCCATGGGCTATGGGGTGAGTCAAAGCTATTGGGCTACGACTGGCTTCTGGCCTACACAGTACTACGTGCCTACAACGGTATCGGGATTGGCTAAGCTCATGAAAGGGCACACGTCGGGCATTACGACAAAGGAAAAGCAAATCGTCTGCATACCGGCCCATGCCTACAAGGTCATCAGTGAGTATAAGGTGTCGCCCAGATTCGTCAAGACCTGCGAGAGCTCCAAGGACTTTCCCCACCACACCGCTACCGTGGCCAGCTACTCTGAGGGCAACTCGCCTGTGAAGTTCAAAAACCACATCGCCTACTCTTTTGACTCAGATTGCCGAAACTTGCAGCACATTGACAACAGCTTCTATGTCTGCGGAGTCACCAATTACTCAAAGAAGGCTGCCGTTGAGAAAGTGCGCGAGAAGACCGACTGCTACAGCAACCGAAAAGAGAAACACGAGTATTTCAAGATTGGCGGACCTAACAAGTTCTACAGAACCTATTACCGCCAAGGCCTCAATGGAGACTCGGAAATGTTTGAGTAATAGTGAATTTGATAGAACAAACCGAAAAAGCACAGGCAGATATACGACTTTGAGAAATAAATCGTATATTTGCCATTGTAAAACTTAAAACTATATCGCTATGGGAATGAAAGACAAAGCTATGTTCGCTCTTTATCTTGCGGCTAAGAAACGCAAGGCTAATAACAACAATCGTCAAACGGACAGCAACAATATCGACGGTTTCTATGATGATGATTGTCGCGACTACGATGAATAGCGGAGGGGATCGCTTATGAAAGTAGGATTCAGAAAACCTTCGATCAAGAGATGCATCAGTGCTCGCACAACGGGACAGCTCAAAAGGGCTGTAAAGCGTGAGCTGATTCCTGGCTACGGCAAACGTGGTATGGGCATACTCCATCCCAAGAAAGCACTGTATAATCGGGTGTACCGCCGCACTACCTTCGGGTTGGGCGACATCATCAAGGCGCTGTTCAAGTAAGCCCTACCTGCTTTGAGTAGGCTTATTATGTCCCGAATGTGGATACCCGGATATTATCGTCTATGATGACGGCACATGTGAGTTGGTGATCTAGGCAATATCGGATATTACTCAATGAAAAAATACAAAGTTTCGGCGAGAACAAAGACACTTGTACAAAGAAAGGCCGATACCATCACCTAAGGCTGCTGATACCGACCTTGAGTATTATGGGGTGCTTTGTATGTTATGGTTTGTCGTTAAGTAAAGAAAAAGCGTCGCTGAATTCTCTGATTACCTGTTTTAAACGTGGATGGTCTTGGCGTATGATAATGGCAGCATAGGGCGCTTTAGAGTTGATTTTGTCTATATCTAGAATCATAGCACTTCGATATAGTTGGCCTTCATGCCGGTTCCTTTTTCGTATTCGTCTGCCAGCACTTTCTTCATTCGCTCAACCGTATCTTTTTTGTTCTGCTTGACATCTTTCAGCCATTTCTGGGCTTGCTCTTTCGTCATTTCCATATCTATTGCTTTTTGTCATACTAATATCCTATCCAAAAATAACATTATTCTTTGAACATTCCAACATTATTCTATATTTTTTATTTCCCAAAATGTAATTGGATAGCATCAACTTTATTGCTTCAATTTTGGACTATTTCAAGTACTTCAGCTTTCGTTGCCGAGGATTCTGGTTCCGTTGTAACTTCCATCTGCCATTACAAACAGCGGTATATCCCTCTCAATCTCTATCTCATGCCCTACACCATCTGCGTTGTGCACGCTGTAAAAAAAGAAAATAGCTAAATCGCTTATTGCCAGCAATTTAGCTATTTTGTTATGTCGGGGCGACAGGATTCGAACCTGCGACCACCTGGTCCCAAACCAGGAGCGCTACCGGACTGCGCTACACCCCGCACTTTTTAGTTTGCGGGTGCAAAGGTAGTAAAAAATCTCCTTAGCGCAAAAAGATTCTCTTGATTTTTTGTCGGCGATTGTTCTTTCAAGCGTCTTGGGCTTCCGTTTCTGTGGTGGGAAAATGTTGTCTTAATGGTAGGAGCGTCGACATTTCTGACGACGAAGGAATATAGAAGACCCACCCCCAACCCCTCCCTACAGAGGGAGGGGAGAAGCAAGCGGTGCTTCTCTTTCTGTCTACCCACTAACGGAGGTACCAAGATCAATCGAAATTAGTTTTTTACTGTATCCCCCTTCCTTTGTAGTTGATAGGAGCGTCGTCAGGAATGACGACCCTCCTATGTCTACCCCCCTGCCGGGGATACCAACATCAATCGAGTTTTATCGCTCTATGTTGACTCCATCTCTTCTTAGTTGTTAGGAGCGTCGTCATTCCTGACGACGAAGGATTAACTTGTGACGAAAAAGCGAAGTACTGGCTTGGTCGTCAGGAATGACGACCCTCCTATGCGCTCCTACCATTTACTCCCGCTTGATTCCCACCCATCACTACAGAGGGAGGGGAGCTACCATTTCTTTCTTGGCCGATTTCTTGGGATTTCTTTCCCTATTTCAAGAAAATATCTGTAACTTTGTGGCACGATGGCAAATGCATTCACTCTAGACCCAGACAACAAAGAATTCCAGGACGCGCTCAATCTCGTGAAGTTTACTAATCAGTGTTTTTTCCTCACCGGAAAGGCGGGTACTGGAAAGTCGACCTTCATCAAATATGTCTGTGAGCATACACGCAAGAAACACGTTGTGCTCGCCCCGACAGGCATTGCTGCCATCAACGTGGGTGGGGCGACGCTCCATAGTTTTTTCCACCTGCCGCTTCATCTTCTTCTGCCCGACGACCCCAACTACAGCCTTCGCCACGGCAAGATCTTCGAGTCGCTGCGCTACAACCGCGACATGCGCAACCTCATCAATGAGGTGGAACTCATCATCATCGACGAGGTGTCGATGGTGCGCTGCGATATTATCGACTTCATCGACAAGGTGCTGCGCGTCTACTGCCGCAGAATGCGCGAGCCCTTCGGAGGCAAGCAGGTGGTATTCGTGGGCGACGTGTTCCAGTTAGAACCCGTTATCCACGGCGACGAACTCGAGATTCTCCACCGTTTCTATCCCAATGCCTTTTTCTTCTCGGCCCGTGTCTTCCAGCAAAGACCGCTGCTCAGCATCGAGTTGAAGAAAGTCTACCGCCAGCGCGACAAGGCTTTCATTGCCGTGCTCGACCGCATACGCACCAACACCGTCACCCCCACCGACCTGCAACTGCTCAACCTTCGCCAGACCTCCACACCCCAGGAGGGCGGACTCTGCATCACGTTGGCTACCCGGCGCGACAAGGTGGACCTCATCAACGACCAGCACCTGAGCAGCATCGACGACGATCCCGTGCGCTTCAAGGGTGAGATCAAGGGCGAATTCCCAAGAACCTCTCTGCCCACGCTCGAAGAACTGGAGCTCAAGCGCGGTGCGCAGGTGATGCTGCTCTACAATGACCCCGACCGGCGCTGGGTCAACGGCACGCTGGCCAAGGTGAAGGACTTTGGCGACGACTTTGTCAAGATAGAGACTGAGGACGGCGAGGAACACGACGTGGAGCGCGTGATGTGGGAAAACATGCGCTACACCTACAACGAGAAAGAAAAGAAGATAGAGGAACAGCAGCTCGGCACCTTCACGCAGTATCCCTTGCGGCTGGCCTGGGCCATCACCATCCACAAGAGCCAGGGACTGACGCTCAACAACGTCATCATCGACCTCTCGGGCGGTGCCTTCGCTGGCGGTCAGACCTACGTCGCGCTGAGCCGCTGCAGGTCGTTGGAAGGCATTCAACTCCTCGAGCCAATCAAGTTTTCGGATGTCTTCGTGCGTGGAGAGGTCACTCAGTTTGCCAGAAACTTCAACGATCAGAAGCGACTCACGCAGACGCTCTCGCAGTCGAAGGCCGATATTGAGTATGCCGCCACAGTGAAGGCTTTCGACGCAGGCGACTTCCAGACGGCGCTTGACCACTTCTTCGTGGCCATTCATGCCCGCTACGACATCGAGAAGCCACTGGCCCGCCGGTATATCCGCCGTAAGCTGAACGTCATCAACCGGCTGCGCACGCAGAATCGCGACATGCGCCGTCAGTTGCAGTCACAGCGCGAGATGCTGGTTGGCCTGGCAAAGGAATACTGCCAGATGGGCGACGAGTGCTTTTCGGCCTATCACGATGCCACCTCGGCGCTCGCCAACTATGGCAAGGCTTTGAAGCTCGATCCCTCATCGCTCAGCGCCCTTGTGGGCAAATGCCGGGTACTGCTCAAGACGAATGCGGCCGAAGCCCTGCCATGGGCTGAGCGGGCCGTGAACGTCAGTGCCACGCTGCCGACGATTCTGCTGCGCGGTGAATGCCAAATAGCCGTGGGCGACATCAAGGCGGCCCGCGAAGATGCGTCGCTGGCGCTGGACCTCGACGTGGAGAGTCTCGAGGCCCACGAGCTCATGGCAGCCGTCCTCACACGCGAGGGCAATGAAGACCAGGCCTCCATCCATCAGGCCATCGCCGAAGAACTGAGAAAAAGACGGGAAAAGAAGCATAAAAAATAACTTTCCCAGGCTGAAAACGCAATCGGATTTCGCGTTAGAGTAGGGGAGGCAGGACAATAACAGAACTATAAATAAGCGAAGATGATCATCAAACTTTATTCTAAAAACAACAGTCAGCGCATGCTCGACCGTATAACATCGGTGCTGCAGGACGGCGGCATCATCATCTATCCCACCGACACCACGTATGCCCTAGGCTGCTCAGCCTTGAAAGAGCGGGCCGTGGAGCGTATCTGCGAACTGAAGGGCGTGGATCCGGCAAAGCACTATCTCTCCATCGTCGGACCCGACCTGAGCAACATCAGCGAATATGCCAAGGTGGACAACGCAACGTTCAAGCTGCTCAAGCGTTATACCCCCGGACCTTTCACGTTCATCCTCAATCCCAGCAGCCATCTGCCCAAGATCTTCCGCAACCGCAAGCAGGTGGGCATCCGCATTCCCGACAATCCCATCGCCCGCGAGCTCTGCCGGCAGTTGGGCGCGCCGCTGCTCTCGACCACCATCCCCTACGATGAGGACGACGACATAGAGAACCTGACCAATCCCGAACTCATCCACGAGCGGCTGGGAAGCGAGGTCGACATCGTCATCGACGGAGGTATCTGTGGCTCAGAGCCTTCCACCATCGTAGACTGCACCGAGGGCGAACCGCAAATCGTGAGGGAAGGAAAAGGCAAGATGTGAAAATCCGCAAAATGTTTTGAGGAATAAAAAGAAAGCTGTACCTTTGCACGCAAATTACAAGAAGGAGACGCCGGGTATTGCTGCAGCCCTCAACGTAAAATACTTCTTATAATGAATTATTCTATTTCTCCTCGCATCGGACTGTACAGTTTCTTGTCCGACGAGATGGCAAACGCGGGTTCATCAACGATTTACAGTGAAGACTTTTGGGAAGAGCTCTTTTCCTTCTGTCCGTGGCTTGTCATGCTTGTTTCTCTTTTCAGTTTGCGCCATAGCTTTCACGATTGGAGATAGACGGGGCAATCAAACTTAGGAGCGCGTAACGGCTTCCTATCCAAAAAGGTCGCATTGGGAATGTCCCAGTGCGACCTTTAGTGTTACCGGGTATTTTTATTCTCCACCATCATTTTTTTGCTGTAACCGTTTTTTTCACTACCTTTGCACAAGAATACTTAATCAACAATATTGTTATTATGAAACAGACAATTCTTGTTACTGGAGGAACAGGTTTTATTGGTTCCCATACCAGTGTTGAACTCATTGAGGCCGGCTATAAAGTCGTCATCGTCGACAACCTGTCCAACTCCAAGATAGAAGTGCTCGACGGAATAGAGAAGATCACGGGCGTTCGTCCTGCCTTCGAGAATGTGGATCTTCGCGACAAGGAAGCTACAGAAGGCGTATTCAAGAAATATCCCGACATCGAGGGCATCATCCACTTCGCTGCTTCTAAGGCCGTCGGCGAGAGCGTTCAGAAGCCGCTGCTCTACTATCGCAACAACATCGTCTCGCTGGTGAATCTGCTCGAACTCATGCCCAAGTACAATGTTCGCGGAATCATCTTCTCTTCTTCCTGCACCGTCTACGGTCAGCCTAAACCCGAGAATCTGCCTGTCACAGAGGACGCTCCTCACCAGAAAGCCACCTCACCCTACGGAAATACCAAGGAAATCAACGAGCAAATCATCTACGACTATATTCATAGCGGTGCCAACATCAAGAGCATCATCCTGCGCTATTTCAATCCTATTGGCGCCCATCCCTCTGCTCTCATCGGCGAACTTCCCAATGGCGTGCCTGCCAACCTCATTCCCTACGTGACGCAGACCGCTATCGGAATCCGCAAGCAACTCACCATCTTCGGCAACGACTATGATACGCCCGACGGCACATGCATCCGCGACTACATCTATGTGGTAGACTTGGCAAAGGCCCACGTGGCTGCTATGCGTCGCGTGCTCGATGAGGAGACGGAACCCATCGAATACTTCAACATCGGTACGGGCCGTGGCAACTCTACGCTGGAGATTGTCGAGACCTTTGAGAAGGCTACAGGCGTGAAACTCAATTGGAAGTACGGTCCCCGTCGTGAGGGCGACATCGTGAAGATCTGGGGCGACTGCACCAAGGCCAACAAGGTGCTGGGCTGGAAGGCCGAGACTCCGCTTGAGGACGTGCTCCGCAGTGCATGGAAGTGGCAGTTGAAACTGCGTGAAGATGGAGTGATGTAAGATAAGTTTTATAAGTTATGAGTTTGTAAGTTATGAGTTAATTAAGTTAGGAGCTAGAAGTTTCTGACTGTCACTTAACGTAATCATAATCACTAACTTCTAGAAATAACTCGCTCACTCTGAGAAGCAACTTGCTCACTCACGAAATAAAAAACGCTAACCACAAATCAGTGGTTAGCGTTTTGAGGCTCATTGCCTGTCGTCGGCTTGCTCTTGTCGTTAGGGTCGGGCTTGGGCACGGGCTTCACTTTCTTCTGTACGTCGAGAAGCGTGCGCTCGCCATGCTCATTGTGGCCGAAGACGACGTTGATGGTATCGCCCTCAACAAGGTTGCCGTGAATCTGTATGGCGTCGTCCTTCTCGAAGATGGTGTCGCGCAACGAAGGCATCAGTTTCACTTCCATCGTCGTGGCGGCATCGGCAAGGAAGATGAAGGTCGACTCCAGGTCGTGGCTGGTGTTCTCTGGTGCCAGGCTGTCGATGGAGTCGCGTGGCTCAAAGTCCTTTGCCGGCACGGTGTCGCCCAATGTCAGCTGGTTGGTGGGCTGACCCTGACGGCTGCATCCAACCGTCGTGGCGGCCATGATCAACATTATTGCTGTGAATGATTTGTTTCTCATATAGCTGTTACAATTCTTTATTCATATTCTTACCATTCGCTTTCGGGGTGCATGGGCTAGAAACCTTCTAACTCATCGCCATGATCATCTTTACTAGCCTGATCTCGCCGTAGGAGTAGTCGTCGCCCAAAGCTTCCTTGACGGGCTTCAGAGCTGTGTCGGGTCCCATCTCTTGAAGCTTTTTGCGGATGACGGCGGCCTTGTTTTTGGATACAAGCCGGTCCATGTCGAATCCCTCCTCGCCATAGTGGCTGCTGATGTGCTCCCATACGGTGCTGATGCTCAGTCCGCGAGCCTTGGCAATCTCCTCGACACTCTGTCCCTGCTTGAAGAGCATGAAGGATTGCATCGACGAGGGCGTCTTCTTTTCCTTGGACTTCTTCTTGGCGGCAGGCTTCTCCTCCGGCTTCTTCACCTCCTTGGGCTGGGGCTTCTGCTCCGGTTTGCCCAGTATAGCGTCGGCCCGTTCCTGCTGATAGATCTGCAGACTGAAACCCTTCTGGCTGATGTTCTTCAGCAGTCGGTAGGCGATGGTGTAGTTGGTCTTGAGATTGTCGTAGTCGTTGTTGAGCTGTTTTGCCAGGGCATTGTTGCTGACGTTTGTCTCACTGGTGTGGCGCAGCACGTCGTCGAAGATGCTATGCAGGTTGGTGGCGAAGTATTTGGCGCTGTCCTTCACCCGCTGCTGGAAGTGATCGCTCTTGAGCTCGTCTACCGACTTCCGACCGATTACGGTCTGCCACTTCACAGCCACCTCCATCACCTGCGCCTGCATGGTGTCGGCCGCCTTCTTGTGGAGGAAGGTCAGCGTGCCGTATTGCTTCGACAACGAACCGATGAAGAGCCGCATCAGCTGGTCCTCGGCCTGCTGTATGGGCTGGAAGTCGAAGAGTGAGAGCAGCTGTTCCTTATAGTAGTTCTGCTTCAGCCGTGGCAGGTCGTCGATGCTGCGCTGGGCAGCGGTCTCCTGATTGCTGATGTAGCTTTCCACGCGCAGATCGTTTTGTATGGCCGAGCGGGTAATCGGCGTGGCCAGGACAATGCCTTCCAGCGTGCGGCAGCGGCTCAGCGCTACGTAGACCTGTCCGCTCGTAAACGCGTAGCCGGCGTCGATGATGGCACGGTCGAAGGTGAGGCCCTGACTCTTATGGATCGTGATGGCCCAGGCCAGACGCAGGGGAATCTGGGTGAACGTTCCCTGCACGTCGGCCACGATCTCGTTTTTCTCGTTGAGCTTGTATTTGGCATTCTCCCACGTCTGGGGCTCGACGTTGATGAAGCCACTCGTGCCCTGGCATTCCACCTCTACCTCGTTGTCGCCCGTGATGCTGTGCACGATGCCAATCTTGCCGTTGTAGTAGAGTCCGGCAGGGTCGTTGCGGATGAACATCACCTGCGCTCCCACTTTCAGCTCGAGTTTGGCATCGGTGGGGTAGGACATCTCGGGGAAGTCGCCCTCAATGTCGGCGTTGAAGGTATATAGACGGCCTTGCAGGCGTTGCAACTCAGAGCGGTTCAGGTTGTCGGCCATGCGGTTGTGAGTGACCAGACGGATGTATCCTTCCTTGTTGTTGGGGCGGAAGTTGGGATTGAGCCGCATGTTGAGCAACTGCAAGTCGGCATCCGTGGGCTTTCCGTCGCGGATGTGGTTGAGGATGGTGAGGAAGCGCTGGTCGTTCTGGCGATAGACCTGCTTGAGCTGGATGGTCACGTAGGGCGTGCGCTTCAGGGCATCGGAATCGAAGAAGAAGGGCGACTTGTAATACTGGCTGATTACGGCCTCGTCCTCGGGCGTCACCACGGGACAGAGCTGGTTGAGGTCGCCAATGAGCAGCAACTGCACACCGCCAAACGGACGCCGGTTGCGGCGCAGACGTCGCAGCACGTTGTCGATCTCGTCGAGAAGGTCGGCTCTGACCATCGAAATCTCGTCGATGACGAGCATGTCGAGCGTGGAGATGATGCGCCGCTTCTCACGCGAGAAGTCAAAGCGCTGTTGTATCTGTGCTCCAGGTATGTAGGGCGAAAGGGGAAGCTGAAAGAAGGAATGGATCGTGGCGCCACCCGCATTGATGGCCGCAACGCCCGACGGGGCAACGACAATCATGCGCTTGGTGGAATGGTCACGCACATATTTCAGAAAGGTGGTCTTGCCGGTGCCTGCCTTTCCGGTGAGAAATATGCTGATTCCGGTGTGCTCCACGAAATCCCAAGCCTGGTTGAATTCTTGATTGAAGGTCATAATAGCGATGTGTTCCTATTGCTGTCCTGCAAAGATACAACAATTTTGAATCGTAGCGAAGACAATGGTGATATTTTTTACGCGCCATCTGCGCAGATTTCTGTGCTGCGGATATTTTCTGGGATTGGAATGGATACGCGTTTATGGTTGATCAATGTGACAGCTGTCGCGAACGAACGTGACAGTTGTCGCGAACGAACGTGACAGTTGTCGCGAACGAACGTGACAGTTGTCGCGAACGAGCGTGACATTTGTCACGAACGAGCGTGACATTTGTCACGAAGAAACGTGACAGTTGTCACGCGTGATGGTCGACACGAATGAACGTGATGACCGTCACGAACGAGCGTGACGTTCGTCACCGAAGGAACGTGATGGTCGTCACGTAGTAACGTGACGTTCGTCACGAGAGATCATGTCTAAGAAAAATATAGCCAACGCCCGGAGGAGTATGCTGAATTCATCTAGATAGACATACGCTTCCAGGCATTGGCCATAAGTTGCTCGGGGCTATAAACAATTTTGCGGAGCCATGGAAACCATGACCCCGCAAAATAAAGAGTATTATGTTATTGTCTGTGCCAGTTTATTTCTGAGTCAGCAAGTTGAGCTTCATCGAAGGATTCAGCACGTTGTGTACTTTCTGCTTGCTGCCCTTGAGCTTCAGGGTTGCAGTGCCCTTGATGTCGCGGCTTGAAGCACCCACCTTGAAGGTATAGACACCGGCGTCTGCCACCCAAGCGCTCTGCTTGGTGTTGAAGGAAGCGAGTTCGCTCTTGTCGATGTCCATTGTCACGGTCTGGCTCTCGCCGGGCTGCAGAGTGCGGGTCTTGGCGAAGGCCTTCAGCTCCTGTGCGGGCTTCTCAACGGCGCCCTTAGGTGCGGTGACATAGACCTCAGCGACTTCCTTACCAGCGTGGCTGCCCGTATTGGTGATGTCGACGCTGACAGTGACCTTGCTGCCGTTTTCTGTAGCCTTAACATTGTTGTAGCTGAAGGTGGTGTAGCTCAGACCATAACCGAAGGGATAAGAGACATTCTTGTTGAAGGTATCGAAGTAGCGATAGCCAACGTAGATGTCCTCGTCGTAGAGCGTGTAGCCAACGTTCTTTGTGTTCTTCCACTTCGACATGTCGCCCATGATGCCAGAGCCAGTTCCGTCAGAGGGGAAGTTCTTTGAAGAGGCTGCGTCCTGATAAGCAATGGGCCATGTCATAGGCAGCTTGCCAGAAGGAGTGAGCTTGCCGGAGAGCAACTGTGCAACAGAGTTACCAAACTCCTGACCGCACTGCCAAGGCAGAAGGATAGCGTCGGGGATGTTCTTCCAAGACTTAGACTCGATGACGCCACCGATGTTCAGCACTACGACAACCTTCTTGCCCTGTGCGTGGAAGGCGTCGGTGACCTTGTTGAGAAGCTCAAGTTCCTTGCTGTTCAGGTTGAAGTCGGTAGCTGTACGGTCGGCACCCTCACCAGAGAGGCGCTGCAGGGTGATGATGGCAACGTCATCGTTCTGAGCCTGCTTCTGAAGATCTGCGTCGCTGGGGACAGTCTCTGAGGCCAGAGGCTTCGGCATCCACCATTCGATGTTCATCTTCTTAACGGCTTCGTCGTGATCGCTCAACAGCTTGGTATAGGCACCAATCATGGACTCGTCGACCGTGTATCCAGCGTTGCGCATACCCTCAACGAGAGAGACGGTGTAGCGGCGGTTTACATCACCCGAACCGGTACCACCAGCGATAGGACGATAAGCGGCAACACCATAGAGAGCCACGGTCTTGATGCTTGAGTTAAGAGGCAGAACACCCTTGTTCTCGAGCAGCACGGTACCCTCGGCGGCAGCATTGCGCGTTACGAGAGCGTGAGCCTTGAGGTCGGGATCGTTCTTATACTGATAGCCTTTGAAGTGAGGAGTCTTCACGATGTACTGCAGGATGCGCTTCACGTTCTCGTCGATGTACTTCACGTCGAGCTTGCCGCTCTTCACGGCGTTCTCGATATCAGCGATATCATCCTCACCACCCGGCTCGATAAGGTCGTTGCCGGCATACATGTTGGCAGCACGGTCGGGGATGCCATTGAAGGCTGAGAGTCCTACATTTCCGGGATGCGGGCGACGGATAGGATCGCGGCCACCGCCCCAGTCGGTCATCACAATACCTTTGTAGCCCCACTCATCGCGCAGGATAGTGGTCAGCAGGTCGCGGCGCTCACTCGTCATCTTGCCATCTACAAGGTTGTAAGACGACATCACGGTCCAAGGCTGAGCCTTCTTGATGGCAATCTCGAAGTTCTTCAGATAGAGCTCGCGAGCAGCACGCTGGCTCAGCTCAGCATCGTTGCCGAGACGCTGGGTCTCCTGGTTGTTGAAAGCGAAGTGCTTGATGGAAGTTCCTACACCCTGGCTCTGGACACCGTTGATATAGGCAGCGGCGATATTACCAGAGAGGACAGGATCCTCAGAATAATACTCGAAGTTGCGGCCGCAGAGCGGGTTGCGTTGGAGGCAGACGCCCGGTGCGAGGAGTACGTCGACGCCGTAGCGGTGAACCTCATCGCCGATAGCAGAACCTACGCTCGTAACGAGGTCGGTGTTCCAAGAACTTGAAAGGCATGTGCCAATGGGGAAGTGGGTGCAATAATAAGTATTGCTGTCGTAGGGACGGATAGGCTGGATACGCAATCCGGCAGGACCGTCGGCAAGAAGAGTGAAGGGGATGCCCAGACGGGGGATACCGATTGTGGCACCGGCAACACCGGCGACTACATCGGCGTACTTACCGCCCTGACTCGTGTCGGAAGCGCGGTGGGTTCCAACACACAACTCAATTTTCTCTTGAAGGGTCATTGCCTTAACAATCTCGTCGATGTTGTTGGCATTGAGCTTCGGAGCCTGTGCCATAGCTACTCCACTACAGGCAAGTAGAGCACAGGTGGCTATTAGACTTTTCATATAGTAATAATTGTTTGGTATAAAAGTTTCGTCAACTTAGTTTCGGTATTGCAAAGGTAAATAAAATCTTTATACCTTATATAATATAGTAAATCTAAACAGTAAACTGTATTATTTTATACTTTCCTTATAATCAAGAGCTTATGCAAAAATAAGTTTTTGAAAAAGTAAATAATCAACGTCTTTAATTTTAGTGGAAATGTCCTGCGCACAACGTGTTGGTGTGGCCATTCCGGTCACGGAGTTCAGTAAGGGTGGCGCAGTATTATCCCCAGTCTGCGCTCCTATCGTCGCTTGACTGGGGCTACTGAGCGTCAGCTCCTTCTGGGCTGGCTATTGTGATTTGCAATCTGCGTAAAATAGCTGTGAAACGTAAGATTCGGTGTACGCTGTTGCTCCAAATGCGGAATAACGATTAGGGTTGGCAGAGAATTGTACACACACGGTCTTGAAAGCGGCGGCCGTTGCGACCGTTCATCACGCCCTGATTGATGATGCTGAAGCACAGCTCGTGGCCGTTGGCAGCGCGGCAATAGCCACACAGTGAACTGATGCCCGTCACGGTGCCGGTCTTGGCGTGCACGTTGCCATTGGTGAACGACCCCCGCATGCGGTTGCGCAGCGTGCCGTCGACGCCGGCAATGGGCAGCGAGGGGTAGAGGTGGAGGTAGATGTTCTGGTTTTTCCAGGCGTAGGTCAAGAGTCTCACCTCGAGTTGCGCACTAACATAATTATAGAGGGAGAGGCCCGAGCCGTCGGCAATCTGGTAGCGTTTGGGGTCGAGACCCACCTTCTCAATCAACCGGTTAACGACGCGGCGCGCGTCGGAGGCTGAGGCAGGTCGCTCGCCCGTGGAGGCGGCTATCTGATAGAACATAGACTCGGCATAGAGGTTGTCGCTCTCCTTGAGCATCTTCATCAGAATCTGGTCGATGGTGTGGAAACGCGTGATGATGCATTTGGCTTCGGCGGGCTTGCGGCCCGTAGAGGTGAAGGCGTCGACATAGATGCCGGCCTCCTGCAGCTCGCGGCGGAAGCGCGACATGAACTCGTCCTTGCGTGCGAACACCAAAGGCGACAGCACGGGATTGTCGTCGTCCCAGCACCAGCCTTCGCCGAGCAGCTTGTCGTCCTTCATCGAGCGGTCGGCATAGAGCGTGCCGCGGATGGTGTCGACGCCCATCTTGTGGAG
>Ga0256404_1005315_pt1 | contig 22991 bp, 20 predicted proteins | sample RumenRJG_01DNA_FD_185990 | JGI IMG/M metagenome (GOLD analysis project Ga0256404, IMG submission 185990) | Bovine rumen microbial communities from Lethbridge, Alberta, Canada - RJG_01 | ecosystem: Host-associated > Mammals > Digestive system > Stomach > Rumen | place: Canada: Alberta | collected... | reverse complement strand
TTTCTTGTTTTTTCCTCATAAAAAGTGCATTTTCTTTTGAAAAAACACTTTTTATACATAATTGCACTTAATTGTGCACTTTAGATTGAGTCAACGAAAATTTTTTTTAAAGAAAAAACGAAACAGATTTTAAATCCATTTCGCTAAATATTTATTTAGTAATAGTAAGTGCATAATACTGACTACCGCCATCATTCGTAGTTGTTGTATAAACACCCGAATTCATAACTAAAACTACTCTTGTACCTCCTTTTTTTTGAGAAGTAAGTATATTATATACATAATCTTTTGTATAATTTGTTCCTCTACTATTGCCATAACTTACAAATGTAGCATAACTAGCATATGCTTGACTCGGATAAGCAAAATAATCACATTTAACAGTTCCACCAATTCTACTATAGGTTGGTACATCATTTTCTTTAATAGGACTAGCAGAATAAACCATATTATAATTTTTATACCCCTTAGCAATAGTATCTATCTTACCATTTACTGCATCTACAGAAGATTTATCTTTCGGCACAAGAACTGCACCACTACCAATGCAATCCGCTGACACAAGCGTTGCTCTACCAGTTGATCCACTACCTGATTTAGAAACTAAACGCCATATTTTACTATTATAATTAATATAAGCACCTAATGAATAATCAGCTAAATATTTAGATATTTTTAGATTGTTTAAAGTATATACAGGTCCTTCATTACCAGCATTATCAATTGCTTTAATGTACATTGTATTATTTCCAACTTTATCAACTTTATAATTTTGATAAGGTCCATACCAATATCTATTATCAAGTGAAAACATAAAACCAGCAATACCACTCGTATCAGAACCACTATAACTAGGAACAGCATATAAAGGTTCCGGAGACCAATTACCACTTGAAAAACTAGATCCAGTAGCACTCCCTTTTCTCACATAAACAGTATAAATCCTTCCCGGAGCAGTTTTATCATAATATAAATTGTAAGCACTCGTAGCTTTACCCGCATTACCAGCATTATCAACAGCTCTAAAATAAACAGTAATTTTACCTTCTTTAGTATTTGTAAATGTTGTACTACTGACATCACTCCAAGAACTATTATTATAAGAATATTGATATTTTGCTATACCACTAGAATCTGTTTTAGAATAACTAAGAGATGCTTTAATTTGACCATTTACCCAAGTCTTTTCTTTATATGTAAGATTTGAATAATTTTTATAATAAGTAAGACTTACTGTTGGTGCAGCAGGTATATCATTATCTATTTTTATTGTATATTTACTAGTTGCAGTACCAGTATTTCCAGCTCCATCAACAGCTCTAAATAAATATTAGTTGTACCACCACTAGAAATATACATCCTATCATTAGACATATCAGTCCATCCATAATTATCATAAGAATATTGATACTTAGCTATTCCGCTTACATCAGTTCTACTATAGCTTAAAATAATATAAACATTATCGCTTGTCCAAGTATTTTTAGTATAAGAATCTCCATAATACCTAGCTTTATACATTGTAACATTCGGAGCTATAGGGCTAGCTTTATCTAACTTAGCAATATAACTTGATGTTGAACTACATACATTAAACGCATTACAAGCTTTAACATAATATGTTGTACCACTTGTTTCACTAGTAATACTTGTACTTGTTCCCCTACTAGTCATAGAATTTGTTCTCGTACCATAATAATATGTTACACCACTTGTACTTGTTGAACCACTAAAAGTTAATGTAAAATTAGACTTATGCCATCTATCACTTAAAATTCCATCACTTGCAGTTATCGTCGGAGCTTTAATAGATGTTGTTTTATCAAGTTTCGCAATATAACTTACAACATCACTACATACACCAAATCCATTACAAGCTTTAGCATAATAAGTTGTGCCATTTGTTTCATCTTTAACACTAATATTACCAACATATTCTGTATCCACATTATTAGCATTTAAACTATAATAATATTTAATTCCACTCGGAGCACTTGAACCTCCAATAGACAAAGTAAATTCTCCTTTATGCCAATTATTACTTGTTATTCCATCACTTGCTGTAAAAGAAGGAGCATTAGGTTTTGCACTATCAATCTTAACTACATAACTACTAATATCACTACACAAACCAGTATTATTACATGCTTTAACATAATATGTTAATCCATTTTGGGTAACTGTAACACTACCACCCGTATTATTTAAATCATTCTCACTTGTTCCATAATAATATACCGCAGGACCCAATCCTTCACCAACATAACTATAGAAACTTAAAACAAATTTACCTTTATGCCATTTACCACTTTCTACATTATCATCAGCAGTTATCGTAGGTTTTTCAGGTTTAAAATTTATATTATCAATTTTAACACTATCTGTTTCAACATTACCAGCATTATCAATTACACATATTTTATAAGTACCATTTTTAGTGACTTTAAAACTATTACTAGTCTGATACTTTTCACATGTATCACTATTAAAACCATATCCTTTAATACCAGAACCATTCATATCAGTTGCTTCAATAGTTACTGTCTTTTCACTACTCCACTCTTTATCAAATGATACACTAATTATTTTAGGTTTTTGTTTATCTATTGCAATAGACTTACTTGCTTCTCCATGTACATTACCAAAAACAACTTCACATTTATACATATTATGACTTATAAGTTCAGTACTAGTTTTAACCGTAGCTTCATTACTTGTAAATCCATTCGTACTACTCCAGTCATAAGTTACATTATCACCAGAAAGTACTGCATTTCTATATTTAACCCCTAATGTAACATCTTTATTAAACCATTCATTATCACCAATAGATTTACATGTATCACCATCGAATCTACATATTTCTATATCAGACACTCTAGTATACGTATTACACGTTCCATCATTACTTACCCCCAAATTTTCAGAAAGTTTAGCTTTATATCTTCCATCAACAAAACTAGATTTAATAATATAACAATTCATACTTTCTTTTGTTTCTGGATTATAAATAGCTTTTCCATCATCCGGAGTAACATATCCTTCTTTTATTAAATCCTCAACACTAATTACAATAATTCCTGTATTATCAGCATATTCTTCTGCTTTAGTTTCCAAATACAAAACTAAATCCTCATAGGCTTTTTTCAAAACATTTTTTCTAACATTTATAAATACAGCCGTAGATATTGAGATTAACAAAGAAAGCACAACAATAACAGCAATTAATTCTATTAATGTAAATCCTTTTTTACTTCTTACCACTTTATCAACCTCCATATATTATAAGGATAACATTATTATAGAAAAAAAGCAAATTATTTCTAACTTGCTTTAGTTGCATTTTTATAACACATTCCATCTGCAATTGTCCAACCATCATGACAAAGAATTGGAATATTTACACATTTATCACACATTGTAGGTACACAAACTTCTTTTTCTTCATACTTAGAACAATACTCATAATATTGATTACATGCTCCACCTGGAAAACAAATCTTTTTTCCGCCATACATAGTAATACAAGTGGTTGAATAGCTTGTACAAACTTTAGTTGTTTGTAAACATTTAGAAGTAAGGTATTTTGAACACGACTCTTTACAATGATCCCAAGGACCATATGTACAACTTTCTTTAGTAGTATAGTCAGGTGGAACAGTACAAATGTATCCTAAACTAGGATGGTTAACAAGAGTCCCTTCACTACAAACATAAGCAGCTTCGACAGTTAAACTAACACTTGCAAAACTAGATAAACCATTATTTCCTGTCGCTGTACAAGTAACAGTATGAGTACCCAAATTAAGAAGGGCAGTATCAACTGGATTACAAGTAAGACTTCCACCAGAAACCCCAAAGACAGGGTCAATAAATAATGTTGTTGAAATTACCTTTTCTCCCTCAGGAATTGTTACACTAGCATTTTTAGCTATAATCGTTGGCTTTACAGTATCAATAAGAACCTTATAACTAGAAATTCCACTACAAGAATTTACAATATTACATGCTTTTACATAAATAGTTTTATTATGATAAGTAGCATCAATACTAACTTTATCACCACTTACATTCAAATTATCTTTAGAAGTACCATAATAATATGTAATTGTACTAACAACATTTTTACTACTAAATGAAAGTGTAAAATTTTGAGAATGCCATTTATCTTGAGTTTTACCATCACTAGCAGTAATATCAGGATTCTTAGGAATTTCACTATCAATTTTATCAATTTCTACATAATCAAATGTTTCATTACCAGCTTTATCAATAACACAATATTTATATTTACCAATTTTATTAACTACAATCTTATTAGTATCTTTATAATTACAACTAGCATTTTCTAAAACTACACTATATTTATCAACACCAGAACCATCCTTATCTGTTGCATCTATAACAACTTCTTTTTCTTTTTGCCAATTTCTATCAAAGCTAACACTATTTATAATAGGTTTTTCTTTATCAATATTTATAACACTAATTGCTTCTCCAATTATATTATCAACATCTATTTCACATTTATAAGTATTTTTACTAACAGTTTTAGTTTCAGCACTTATAGTATCCGAATTACTCGTAGAACCATTTGTACTAGTCCAAGAAAATGTAGCATTAGTTATTCTAGTATCACTATTTGCATATTTAACACCTAAAGTAATATCTTTATTAAACCATTTATTATTAGAAATAGACTTACAAGTATTACCACTAACCTCACACATTTCAAACATTCCAGTTTTATCATAAGTTTTACAAGTCCCATTAATTCTATCCAACTTTTCACTTAGTTTAGCTTCATACTTTCCACTTTCAAAAATAGATTTAATAATATAACAATTCATATTCTCATTTGTTTCTGGATTAATAATGTTTTCTCCATCATCAGGAACAACATATCCTTCTTTAATTAAATCATCTACACTTACAGTGGTAATATTTGTATCACTTGCATATTCTTCAGCTTTAGCTTCTAAATAAAACACTAAATTATCATAATCTTTTTTCAAAGCATTTTTCCTAACATTAATAAAAACAACCGTAGATATTGATATAATTAATGAAAGAATAACTAACACTACAATTAATTCTGTTAAAGTAAATCCTTTTTTATTACTCACATTATCAACCTCCATATATTATATAGAATAAATATTTTCACATTAAAAGTCAAGAAAAATTCTTAACAATTTATTAAATATTAAGAATTTTAATTTTATCTATTCAACAATCAATGACTCAGTACCTTCCATTTCTTTAGGTATCGCTATATCCATATAATCAAGTATAGTTGGTGCCACATTAACTAATGAACCTTTATCTTTTAATTTTATTTTATCGTCACAAATAATAAATGGCACTAAACTAGTTGTATGAGTTGTACATATACTACCATCTTCATTAATCATTGTATCAGCATTACCATGGTCAGCTAAAATTATAACTTTATAAAAATTTTCTTCAGCTTTTTCCATTATTTTACCTAGACACATATCAACCGCAGTACATGCATTCGTCGCAGCATCCATATTACCAGTATGACCAACCATATCTGGATTAGCAAAATTAACTAAAATAAAATCATAATCATTTTTCATTGACAAAATAACTCTTTTAGTAACTTCAACACAACTCATCTCAGGTTTTAAATCATATGTTGCAACACTTGGTGATGGAATATGAAACTTATCACAACCTTTAATTTTGCCATCAATACCACCATCAAAGAAGTATGTAACATGTGGAAACTTTTCGCTTTCAGCAATTCTAGCTTGCGTAAAATCTAGTTCACTTAAATAAAGCCCCAAAGAATTTTTAACAGTTAAAGGTTCAATCAAATTATATGTTTTAATCTTTTTATCAACAGGCAAAAAACTAAATACTAAAGTATCTTTCATATTTTGCACACTAAATCCTTCAAAAGAATTCCAGTTAACAATAGATGAGAGTATTTGTTTAGCTCTATCAGCTCTATAATTCATCCACATAATTACATCACCATTTTTAATAGTATTATTACTACATTTAATAGGTTTTATAAATTCATCAGTAATACCTTTTTCATAACTACTTTTAATACTTTTTTCAATATTTATAGAACTAGTACCTTTACCACTTACTACTAAATCATAATATGCTTTAGTTCTATCCCAATTTTCATCTCTATCCATAGCATAATATCTACCAGCAACAGTGGCTATATCACCACATTTATTTTTCTTAATAGCACCTTTTATCATATCAATATATTTATTAGCATCCATAACACCAGTATCTCTACCATCAGTTATCAAATGAAAATGTATTTTAGTAAAACCATTATTTACTAAAAAATCGAACATTTTTAAAAAATCATCTATACCAGCATGAATATTTCCATCACTACAAAGTCCCATTATATGAACATCTTTATCTTTATTTTCTAATAGTTTCAATACATTCTTATTTTCCATATCAGGATTTACAAAAAAATCATTTACTAAAATTTCATTTTGTTTTAAAAGTCTACCAGCCCCAATAGTCATATGTCCAACTTCACTATTACCAGCCTGACCATGTGCAAGACCAACATATTCTTCACTAGCACCAAGTAGTGCATGAGGATATTTATTCCAAAGTTCATGAAAAGTATTCATATGAGCTGCTTTAATAGCATTACCCTTTTCTTCTTCCCTATAACCGAAACCATCTAATATAATAGTTAAAATCTTTTTCATTTTTTCCACCTTCACTATCAAAATAATAGCACACTTAAAAAAAAATTACAATAAAAAAGCCTTGAATAACAAAGCTTACATAACAAGTTCTTTAGTATCAATTCTAAACCTATCCGCTATAGTAGACAAAAATTCAGCGTTAGTTGGTCTACTCCTATCAAAATCAATACTATTACCAAATAAATTTTCCATAAGTTTAATATCGCCTCTTGACCAACTTATTTCAATTGCATGTCTAATGGCTCTCTCAACTCTTGAAGATGTTGTTCTATATTTATTAGCAATCTTCGGATATAGCTCTTTAGTAACAAGCGTTGCCATACCACCTTCAGCGTATAGCATCATAACTCCTTCTCTAATATATTGATAACCTCTTACATGAGAAGGTATACCTAAATCATGTAAAAGTGAGCTCACTTTCATTTCAATTTTACTTGCCCCGACGATGTTTATTTCTTCTTTATGAGTTACTAAATCCATAATTCTACTATTAACAACGTCCATATCAACAGGTTTTAACATAAAATAACTACCACCTAAAGCTTGGACCCTTCTAATTGTAAAATCATCTTTAAAACTTGATAGAACCATTATTTTTTTACTAATCTTTTTGTGATTCATCTCTTCAATAATTCTGATACCATCAATACCAGTTAAAATTAAATCAAGCATTAACAAGTCATATGCTTCAGGACTAGACAATAAGTAATTTAAAGCATCCTTTCCATTAGTAAAACCCCCAACTACATTCACAATTTCGCTATTTTTAAAGTACTCTTTAACACTCCTTATCACTGCCTCATTGTCATCTACTACAACTACTCTTACTGTTTTCTTCATGTGTTTTTTCCTTTCAAAATATATCTTATTCTTCCACCCACAACTTCATTATAAGATACAATATTCCAAAAAGCTACAAAAACTTTTGTCGAGCAATGTCAACATGCGTAAACAATTGACACTTTATGTCGAATGCTGTCACAAACCAAAGAAAAAAGATAAAACAATTCTATCTTTAATAATATTACCTATGGTTTTAACGCCGTTATTGGAAAAACATATATTCCATCTGGCCTTTTTACAACAGCATCATAAAGTCCACAAATAACACACATAAATTTTGGTTTAACCTCTGCTAAATTATAAAATCTATTTAAACTTTCAACAGCTTCATCAATCTTATTTGAACCAAGCTTAATTTCAATCGCACCATATTCACCATCGGATAATTCAACTATAGCATCAACTTCTACACCAGTATCGTTTTCTCTATAATGATATAGTTTAGCGCCAATATTTTCAGCATATATTTTTAAATCTCTTTCACTTAACGCTTCAAAATATAACCCCATGGTTTCCAAATCATTCATAAGTTTTTCAGGTGTTATATTTAAAACCGCACAGCCAAGTGATGGATCAACAAAATGTCTTTTAACATTTTTACCAACATTAGATCTTGAACGAATTTTATATGTAAAAGAATTCTGATTTTCTATTAAATGTAGTCTTTCTAAAACATCTAAATAATTGGTAATGGTATTTCTACTTATATTTAAATCCTCTTCAGTAACATTATCATCAACATCTTTCATTAAAACTTTATTTGATGAAACTGTACTTTCATTTCTTGCTAAAGACCTAAGAAGCATTTCCATTTTTTGTTTACTTCTATGCACTCCATCTATTTCAATTATATCCTTATCAAGAACTGCCTCTATATAACTTTTAGTAATTTTTATAGCACCTTCTATAGGCATATCGATTGCATTCGGCCATCCACCTCTTACAATAAGCTCCGCTATTTTTTGTAAAGTTACTTTATCAACTAATTTATTTTTTATTTTCCCATCAAATAAATCAGCTAAAGAAACATCACCACTAGAGTCTCCACTTTCAAATAGTGACATAGTATACATTTTCATTTTACAAATTCTTCCTGCGCCAGAGTGACGAATTTTGTCACTTACAGGAACACTTGAACCTGTTAAAATATATTTACCTTTTCCGTCATCAAAATCACATTTAAACCTTACAGCATCCCAAACAGCAGGGACTTCTTGCCATTCATCAATAAGTTCTGGCTTATCTTTATCTAAAATCAAATTAACATCAATTTCAGCTAAATTTTTATCTTTAAAGTTATCTACAGTATTATTTAAGTAAACAACACTATTAGAATGATTTAATGCCGTCCATGTTTTTCCACACCATTTTGGGCCTTCAATACTAATTGCACCAAAAATTTTTAAATTTTCATCTATTGATTTATCAATTAATCTTGGTATATAACCATTTTTTGTTAGCTTCATAACTATCACCTCTGAAACAATAATACCATAAATTTAATACAATATCAACCCAATTGTGCAAATTTTGACTAAATCATTGTGCAAATTTTGAGTAAACCATTGTGCAAATTTTGACTCACACTAAAAAAGAAGTATTTGCATTACTTCTCCATTTCTATTAACATACCTTTAACTTTATTTGTATCCAAGGAAGCTCCTCCAACAAGAAAGCCACTCAAATCCTTAATATTACATAACTCTCCAATATTAGTATCGTTTACACTTCCACCATATAAAATATCTAATTTTATTTCATATTTTTCCATCAAAATATCATTAATAAACTTAATATTTTCTTTTATATCTTTTATATCACATACTTTACCAGTACCAATCGCCCAAACAGGTTCATAAGCAATCATAATGTTCTTAATTTCTACATTATTTAAAACTTCACTTATTTGTTTTTCTAAAACTTCAAAAGTCATACCATTTTCTTTTTCTTTTAAAGTTTCCCCGATACAATATATAATATTAAGTCCATTCTCTATAGCATTATTTATCTTATTTATAAAATCAATATTTATTTCATGTTTATATATTCTTCTTTCACTATGACCCACTATTACATATTTAGCCCCCATACTCTTTACTTGACTAGCTTCAATTTCCCCAGTAATAGTTTTATCCATAAAAGAACTAATATCTTGTACACCAAGTTCATAACTGGACTTTTCAAACATACCAAGATATATCGAAGATGGACATAAAACCAATTTAATTTTAGTTTCAATATCTCCTAAACTTCTATTATATTTTAATATATCATCTTTAAGTAATTTATTTTTAAAATTACAAACTAAATACTTCATTTTATTCCATCCATTCTAAAGCTTTCAAACTTCCATCAGCAATATATTCAAGTGTTGCACCACCACCACTAGATATAAAATAGAATTTATCCTCGAACCCAAACTTTTTACATGCACTTGCAGTATCCCCACCGCCAACAATAACTTTCGCACGTACACCAGAAAGAATTCTAAACAAATTTTCAGTTCCTTCCATAAATCTTTCGTCTTCAAATTTACCACAAGTACCATTTACAAATACTAATTCACTATTTTCAAGATATTTTTTATATAAATCTATACTTTTATTACCTAAATCATAAATAACACCATCATCAATAGTAAAATCCACAGGTAAAACAATCTTACCTCTATTTTTATTCATAAGCTCTCTTAGCTCATTTAAAACGTTTTCATCATTCGTAGCAATACTTGCACCAACATCAGCACCCTTAGCTTTTAAAAATGAATTAGCAATACCACCACCTAAAAGTAAATAGTCACATCTATCAATTAATGATTTAATAATAGGTAGCTTGTCATCAACTTTAGCACCACCCATAAAAACAGTAAAAGGATGCGGGGTTCCATGAACTAAAATATTTAAATGTTCAAGTTCATCCATAACTAAAAAACCAATAGCATGCGGTAAAAACTTAGCAATACCCGCAGTTGAAGCATGAGCTCTGTGCATAGAACCAAAAGCATCATTAATATATACATCACCAAGACTTGCAAAGTATTTAGCAAGTTCCAAATCATTTCCACTTTCTTTTTTTGTTGGAACATCCATAAATCTAGTATTTTCTAAAAGTATAACCTCACCTAAACTAGAGTTATCAACAATATTTTTTACTTTATCACCATAGCAATTATCTAAAAATTTAACATCTCTTTTTAATAAATTAGCAAGTTCTTTTCCAACAACTTTTAAACTATTCTTAAGTTTATCTTCTTCACTTTTTATTCTTCCAAAATGACTAAGTATAACAACCTTACAATTGTTTTGAAGTAAATAATTTATTGTTCTTAAACTTTTTACAATCTTAGAATTATCTTTAATTTCTCCATTTTCCACAGGTACATTAAAATCAAGTCTTAACACCACAGATTTATTTTTAACATCAATATCATTAATTGTTTTCATAACTTATCCTCCATTATTATTTTAGCACATACGATTACAATTATTCAATTTTAAAATAACAAAATTTGACAAACGAGTGTAAAAATGTTAGAATATCAACTCGAAAGCAGGGGTTTTATGTACGAAGTTGATACAATTATTTCTAAAAGTGAAATTTATAGCGATGAAAAAATAGCTGATCTTTTTGATAATGTTTTAAGACTTACTTTTAAAACAGAAGATGAATATATAAAGTTTATGGAAAATCCAAAACTTACTTTAGAAGATTTTAACATAGTTCGTGGTTTAACTGAAAAAAGTGACATAATTAAATTTTTAAAAGACTATGATCTAGCAAATGGGTTAAAAAACTCTAGACCAATGATAGAAATTACCAATCCTAAAGATTTACCAGTTAAGCTCTTAAAAAGTAAAAAAAGGATAGCTCTAAATTTATCAAATCTTAATTTTGAAGAAGCATTTTCCATAATTACAAATCCACTTGTATCAGATAATGTAACTTTTTATAGTAGATATGATGAAGGAAGAGAAACAACCTTAAAAGAAATGATAGATGTCTATAACGAATTACTATCGTATGCTAAACCAGCGATAGATAATAATTATTCACCAGCTGAAAGTATATACTACATTTATAATGTAGTAAAAAAAAGAATATATAATGAGGAAACTAAAGAAGAAAAATATTGTAAAAGTAGAAGTGTTACTGACATTTTAAATGGAGATAAAATAGTATGTACTGGTTTTTCTAATTTAATCGCCGCAATTGCTAATATTTTACACATTCCTGTTGAAGTAAGTTACTGGGACGATATTACAGATAAAACCGCAGGTCATTCTGCAAACGTAGTATATTTAAATGATCCAAAATACGATATATGTGGAGTCTATGCAATTGATGCAACCTGGGATTCTAGAGAAAATGAAGAAGATACAGAATATGAAAATAACATAGAGCATTTCCTAATACCTATGACAATTGAAGAAAAAAACAAGAAAAGATGCGCGCTTAAACCTGCAATTGGTTGTTCTTACTATAGATTCTTCATTTCAAAAATATATTATAAACAAACACCATTTTTAACTCAAAATAAAGATATTGCCTTTAAAAAAGCTGAGCAAATATATAATTATTTAAATTTACCAATGCCAAATAATTTAGAAGATATTGAAGAAGAACTAAAAAAAATAGGTAATAAAATAATACCACCTAGTACTTTAGAAAAAATAATAACAGCTGTTACCCCAAAATCAGAAGAAGATTTAGAAAAGACAGTTAACTCGAGCATACATAAAAAAGCTTATGAAAAAATTAAAATCAATACACTACTGAGAATTATAAAAGGACAGTCTAAAAATTAACTGTCTTTTTATATATTTATGGAGTTGTTACTTATAACGAAAATCCATCCAAGTAACTAGCTTATCAGAAGCTGCAGATATATCCATGGACTATTTAGCAGAAATAGAAGGTGAAAAATTTTAGCATTGCTATTCTAGGTAGAATAGCATATGCTTTAGAAATTAATATAAAAAGATTTTTTTATGAATAAGCTAAGTAATACCAGCTTATTTTTATTTACTTTCAGAAAATGTAAAATTTTTAATTTTATTTTCACATTTTTCTGATTTTACACCATTCCTAGATTTTTAGCTAAAATAGTAAAAAAAATACCCACAATTAAGTGAGTATTTTATAAACTATACAATTAAGCTAAATAAGCTTAGTACAAACATATTAAGTAGTCCAATAACAACTACAATTTTAAATGCCCATTTAAACCAAGTTGAGTATTGTACTTTTGCAAGAGCAAGACCACCCATAATAGCACCACAAGTTGGAGTAATTAAATTAACTAATCCATTTGCAGATACCATTGTCATAATAGTAACTTCAACACTATAACCAAGTTGAGAAGCAAGTGGAGCTATAATTGGTGTAGAAAGTGTTGCAAGTCCACTACTAGATGGAACTAAGAATGAAAGCACAACATGTAGTAAATAGTTAAGTGGAACAAATATTAATTCAGGTAACTTAGCTAAAGCATCCGCAGCATTATAAATAATATAATTATCTAAATGAGTTTGAGCCATTAGAATTGATGCCCCACGAGCAATAGCAATTACAAGTAGAACACTAACCATATCAGATGCGCCCTTTACAAATTCTTCAACAAAAGTTTTTTCCCCAAGGTTATTAATAATAGCAATAACAATAGATAAAATTAAGAACCATAATGCAGCATCATAGAACCACCAATCACCTAAAGCCTCACCAGTAAGCCAACTAGTCCATTTACTAAAGATAGTTACATCAAATTCACCCCATGGTATAAATCCTAAAATCATAACCACGAAAGCAAGTGCAAATACAATTAAAGTAGCTTTTTGTTTTCCAGTTAACTTAACAACCTTTTTACTCGTTTTATCTTCTTCAAATTCACCATAAGCTTTTTCAGCTTCCTTTTGTTCTTGTAAAGATAAGAAAGTAGAACCTTTATCTTTTTGAACTTTTTTAGCATAATTCATAACAAATAATATAGAAACTAGTAATGAACTTAGCCATAAGAATGTTGCAATCAAGATAACAAAACCATTATCAGCTGCAATACCTTCTGGAAGAGAACTTAGTGCAACACCAGTTGCAAATGGGTTAACAGTTGAACCTAAACAACCAGTACCAGCTCCAAGTAACACAATTGCAGAACCAACTAAAGGATCCATTCCAGCAGCCATCATTGTTGCAGCCAGAAGTACATAGAAACCAACAGTTTCTTCAAGCATACCATAAGTTGTACCACAAATTGAGAATATAGTCATAAGTATAGGAATTAACCAAATTTCTTTACCTTTTAACTTATGAACTAAAACTTTGATACCAGTTTCTAACGCCCCAGTTTTATTAACTACTGCAAGCATACCACCTAGTACCATAATGAAAATACCAACATCAACAGCATTTTCAAAACCAAGTATTGGTGCCATTAATACTTGAGAAAGTGTAGCACCAACAGTACCACTTCCGTTTACAATTGTATCACCTACAAATTTAGCATTCGGAAGTAAATGAGATAATATTCCAAGACCAAATATTAGAATTAGAATAATGGAAAAAGACGATAACATTGTTTTTGTCTTTTTCTTAGCATTTGCCATTTAAATTTCCTCCTTTATAATTGTGCCAGTTTCACCTTTAATAGCATTATTTGCTTTTTCTAGTGAACTTATAATTGCTTTATTACTAGTACCTTTTACAAAATCTAAACAAGCTTCTATTTTAGGAAGCATACTTCCTTTTGCAAATTCACCCTTATTAATGTATTTTAAAGCATCATTTACATTTAACACGTCCAAATCAATTTGGAAATCAGTATTATAATGGATTGACACTTTATCAACAGCAGTTAAAATAAGAAGTGTATCAGCACCAATTAATTTAGCTAGAAGTGCAGCAGTTTTATCTTTATCAATAACAGCTTCCACCCCTTTTAAGCTATCCCCATCTTTTATAACGGGAATACCCCCACCACCTGCAGCAATTACAAGTGATCCATTTTGAAAAAGTTCTTTTATAGTATCTTTTTCAATGATATCTATTGGCATCGGAGATGGCACAACTCTTCGATACCCACGTCCTGCGTCTTCCACAAAAGTATACCCTTTTTCTTTTTCTTGTTTCATAGCCTCTTCCTTACTATAAAACATTCCAATTGGTTTAGTTGGATTAGAAAAAGCACTATCCTTTGCATCAACTAGAACTTGTGTTATTAAGGTTACGCATTTTTTTTGAACGTTTTCCTTTTTCATCTCATTTAAAAGGCATTGCTCTAAACCATAACCTATATAACCTTGACTCATACTCCCACACTCAGGAAATGGCATGTAAGGAGTACCAGCTCCATTTGAAGCTGCATACTCCATAGCAAGTGCTATTTGCCCTACTTGAGGACCATTTCCATGTGTTATAACAACAGCATTACCATCTTTAACAAGTTTCACAATTATTTTAGAAACATTTTGAAGTAACTTCATTTGTTCTTCGGGAGCTTTACCTAAGGCATTACCACCTAAGGCAATAACTATTTTACTCATTTAATCTTCCCTCATTGTTGCATAAACCACAGCTTTAATAGTATGCAATCTATTTTCAGCTTGGTCAAATACTTTAGAACAAGGTAAGTTAAAGACTTCATCAGTTACTTCCATTTCTTTTAATCCAAATTTTTCATATATGTCTTTACCAATAGTTGTTTTCAAATCATGGAATGATGGAAGACAATGTAAGAATATAGCATCAGGTCTTGCATTATTCATAACATCCATATTTACTTGATAAGGTTTAAGTAAATTAATTCTTTCATTCCATACATCATCAGGTTCTCCCATAGAAACCCAAACATCAGTATATATAACATCAGCATCACGAGTAGCTTCTAAAACGTTTTCATTCATTTCGATAGAACCACCAGTTGTTTTACAAATTTCTTTGCATTCTTCAACTAATTCTTCATTTGGCCATAAACTCTTAGGTCCACAAGCAACAAAATGCATTCCCATCTTACTGCATACAACCATAAGTGAATTTGCAACATTATTTCTAGCATCACCCATAAATACAAGCTTAATACCTTTTAAATGTCCAAAGTTTTCTTCAACAGTTAAAACATCAGCAAGCATTTGTGTTGGGTGGAATTCCGTAGTTAAACCATTCCAAACTGGAACACCAGCATTTTCTGCAAGTTCTTCCACAATAGCTTGGTCATATCCACGATATTCAATACCATCATACATTCTACCAAGAACTTTAGCAGTATCACTAATAGATTCTTTTTTACCCATTTGAGAAGCTCCAGGGTCTAAATAAGTAACACCCATACCTAAATCCATACCAGCAACTTCAAAAGCACATCTAGTTCTAGTTGAAGTTTTTTCAAATAGTAAAACAATATTTTTACCACTTAAATATCTATGTGGAGTGCCTCTTCTCTTTTTATCTTTTAAATCTTTAGATAAATCAAGTAAATATCTTATTTCTTCTGGTGTATAATCAAGAAGTTTCAAGAAATTTCTACCTCTCAAATCAGGTTTATTTATATTTTGAACCTTTATAAAATCCTCAATCTTTATCGTAGCAAATTCTTCATCTTTCTTAGGTTCTAATTCTTCAATGTCTTCACGAACAAGTGGCATACTCATACATCTAGGACCACCTCTACCTCGAGAAAGTTCTGCACTACTAACTTCAATTACTTTAATACCATGTTCTCTTAAAATATTATTAGTAATATTATTTCTATCATAAACAACTACAACACCCGGAGCAATACATAAAGTATTTGTTCCATCATTCCATTGTTCTCTTTCTGATGAAATCTTTTCCCCACCAGCACATGGAATAAGTTCAATTTCTCTACCTAAATATTTTTCAAGAATTTCTTCCAAACTACCATTTACTTCCGTAACATTTAAGTCTTCATCAGAATCAGGAATATCACCTTCAGTAATTTCAAAAACTTGAAGTGTATCCATAATACCTGGATGATATGTAAATTTATCATAATCAATTTGAGTAAATACAGTATCTAAGTGCATAAACGCTCTTGATTCAGGTATATTAAATGCTAGAATTGTATCAATCTTACAATTAGGATCTCTAAAACAATTCTTAGCAAGTTCATCTATTGCGGCAGCTTCAGTTCTTTGAGAAATACCAACAGCCAAAGTATGACTATTTAAGTTAAGTACATCTCCACCTTCAATATGATATGGTAAATATCTATCATAATATTTATCTAACTTACCTTTAAAATCTGGATGATAATTAAAGATATATTCTGCATAAATAGTTTCCCTATTTCTAGTAACAGAATACATTTTATTTAAAATTACTCCATTACCAGCACTAGCAAATGGATCTCTTGTAAAATAAAGGTTCGGCATCGGATCCGCTAAAAAATCAGATTCTTCACTAACTAAGTCAACTAAAGACTTTTCAACATCTCTCTTAGCTCTGCTTATTTCCTCAAGTTTTATTCCTTCCATAGTTTTTAAAACAAGTTCTTTTTTATTATTAAAACTCTTTAAATAACTATATACTAAATTTTTGTATTTCGGAGTAGTAATCCCCGCTTCATAGATAAATTGTCTAATAAATTTATCTTCAATATCTCCACTTAATTCAAGTACACTAGCCATTAAATCTTCAAGATATACTACTTCAATACCATTTTCTTTTAAAGTTCTGGCAAATTCATCATGTTCAGCTTGAGCATCAGGTAAAAAAGGTATATCATCAAAAAGTAATCTACTCAAAGAATCTGGGGTTAAATTTAAAAGTTCATTACCAGGTCTATGCAAAAGTACTTTTTTAAGTGGTCCAATTTCACTTCTTACATTAATTGCATTCATTTAATCCTCTCCTTATTCTAAATTAATTATAACAAACAACTTTTATATTTTCAATCAATTATTAACTTTATCTAAAAATTCTTTTATATATTTATTTTTACTTGTAAAAAATTCTTTATTACTTCCATAAAACTGCACTTTTCCTTCATCTAAAAATAACACTTTACTTGCAATATTCCTAACAAAATTTATCTCATGAGATACAATAATCATAGTTTTATTACTATTTGCAAGTCTTTTTATTAAATCTAAAACTTCACCAACCATCAAAGGATCTAGTGCACTCGTAGGTTCATCAAATAAAATTATATCTGGCTCCATCATAAGTGTCCTAATAATGGCAATTCTTTGTTTTTGTCCCCCGGATAAAGAACTTGGATAGCTATCCATTTTATCATATAAATCAATCATTTTTAAAAGCTCTATTGCTTTTCTCTTTGCATTCCCTTCTCCCATAACTTTAAGTTTAATCGGAGCTAAAGTAAGATTTTCCATAACAGTTAAATGATCAAATAAATTAAATTGTTGAAACACCATTCCCATTTTTTCTCTTACTAAAGGTAAATTAGCATCTTTACTTGTAAGATTAACACCTTCAAATATAATTTTTCCACTTGTAGGCACCTCTAACATATTTAAACATCTAAGCAGAGTACTTTTTCCACTTCCTGAAGGCCCAACAATTGCTAAAATATCTCCTTTTTCTACATCAAAACTTATATCTTTTAATACATTTATTTTACCAAATTTTTTCTTTAAATGTTTAACACTTAGCATTAAAAAGTTTCACCTCCATTTTATTTACCAGATTAGTAAGTCCCAAAGTAATAACCAAATAAATACAAGCAATCATAATTAAAGGAAAGAAATAATCATAAGTTCTTGATGCAATAATATCACTAGCTTTAGTAAGTTCCATAATACCAATATAAGCACCAGTTGAAGTTTCTTTAATTAAAGTAATAAATTCATTGCCAAGCGCTGGCAAAACGTTTCTTACCCCTTGAGGCATAATAATATACCTCATAGTTTTTGCATAATTAAAACCAAGAGCAAGTCCAGCCTCCATTTGACCTTTATCTATAGCATTTAAACCAGACCTTATAATTTCAGATACATAAGCCCCAGAATTAAGACCAAAAGCAAGAATTCCCACAATAACAACACTAATATCACTAGACTTAAAAATAACATAATAAATAATCATAAGTTGAAGTAAAACTGGTGTACCCCTTACAATATTTACATACCAAACAACTATTCTATTAAGAACTTTTAGTTTACCATTTGTATCATGATTATGACGTATAATAGCAATAATTATTCCAATAATAAAGCCAATAAAAACAGCAAATAAAGCAATTATTAATGTATTAAATAACCCTTCCAAAATAAATTTATATCTGTCATCATAAATAACACTATCATAAAAACTATTATAAATATCTTTAAACATTTAAAACCTCTACTTTTCTGTATGTTTTATAATAAACTCATCAATTTTACCTTCATCTTTTAAATTTTGTAACACAGTATTAATTGCATCTAACAATTCTTTATTGCCTTTTTTAACAATCATTCCATAAGAATCATTAGTTAAACTACCATCAAGTATCTTAATACCAGCATTTTTTGAAACAATTTCTTTAGCAGGAAGTTCATCCATAACAACACAATCAACTTTACCAGTTTTCAAATCTTCAATCGCAGCCAAATACTTCTTTTGTCTTACAACATTTGCATTTTTATGTCTTTCAGTAACAAAAGTATCAGCAATACTACCTAGTTGAACCGCAATTTTTTTATTACTTATCCTATTTACATTTGTAATACTACTATTATTATTTACAATTACCACTTGCTTACTAACAGCATAATTAATAGAAAAATCAACATTCTTAGCTCTGTCCTCACTATAACTAATACCAGCAGCTCCAAAATCAGCTTTACCAGTCTTAACTTCATTAATAATTGAATCAAAAGCGATATCTTTAACAACCAAATTTTTACCTAAATACTTAGCAATTTCATTAGCAATATCAACATCAACACCAACAATTTCACCATTTTCATAATATTCATACGGAGCAAAACCAGCTTCTGTAACCATAATTAACTGATTCTCATCCTTTTTCACACATCCAGTTACCATAAATAAACTAACTAAAATAATTATTATCTTTTTCATATAACACCTCTATCTTAATTAATTATACCATTAAATTATTTCATTGCAAAGAAAAAGACTTCATATTTTTATGAAATCTTCATATTTCTTTGTAACACAATATCATTCGTTTTTAAACTATCAATTATTCTAGATACATCTTTATTAAGTTCAGCTATAACAGATTCTTTACTACATTTACTTATACCCATTTCACTATAAGGATCATAATTTACATCAGTAATTAATGCAAGTGTTTTTCTATAAACGTCTTCAATAACTCTAACTACATCATCAATTGTAACACTCACATTATCCATGGTAACATTTACAGAAACACTCCTAAGCTTAGCTAAACAAAGTAGTTTTTGTATTTCATTTTCTTTATCACCAAAATAAATATTAATAACTCCAGGATATCCATTTTGAATCAAAACCTGTTCAGCAATTTCCGCTGCTTTTTTATAAGTATAAAATTCCATAAGCTTACAATCAATAAATAAAGACAACTCAACATTTGGTAAAAAAACATATTGATTTAATATTGCATCATTCATTTTCATATACATTCCCCTTTCTGAAAATGGAAAAATATTATAACACTAAAATAATTATATGTAAACCCAAAATTTTAACAACATTTTTATTTTTTCATAAACTACATTAGGTGATATTATGCTTTTTACTTATACAGATCGAGAACTTGATTTACTGGCAAGAATAATGCGGGCTGAGGCACTCGGCGAAGGAAACCTTGGAATGTTAATGGTTGGAAACGTTGTGGCCAATAGAGTTTTAGCAGACTGCTTAACTTTTAAAAATGTAAACAATATTCGTGATGTTATTTATCAAAAAAATCAATTTACTGGGGCTTCATCTTCACTTTTTAATGCTCAGTCAACAACTCTTGAAAAACAATTAGCAAAAAGAATAGTCCGAGGTGAATACTACCATCCAGCTACTAACGCTTTATGGTTTTACTCACCTACAAAAGGTGCATCATGCAAACAAACTTGGTATAATCAAGACCTAGCAGGAAGCTACAAAAGTCATTGTTTCTATAATCCCGACCCTGGAGTTTGCAAAAAAATTCATTAAAATATAGAATATTTTTTAAAATAATGTATAATAAGTATCAAGGAGGATATTATGTTCTATACTTATTCTATATTATTTTTTATTTATTCCTTTTTAGGTTGGCTTATGGAAGTAATCTTAAGTTTTTATAATGAACACAAATTTGTCAATCGAGGCTTTTTACTTGGTCCATGTTGTCCAATATATGGCTTTGGTTCATTACTTTTATATTTTCTTTTAAAAAGTTATACTAATAATTTTATAGTATTATTTATTTTAACAATGTTCATTTGTTCTTTGCTAGAATATACCACTAGCTATATCATGGAAAAAATATTTAAATTAAGGTGGTGGGATTATACAAACATGAAATATAACCTTAATGGTAGAATATGTCTTGAAACAATGACCCCATTTTCAATACTCGGAGCTCTTGCCATAAAATATGTAACACCATATCTTATAAATGTTATGAATAATTTTTCTTTAAAAGTAATACTTACAATATCAATAATTTTAATCACAATTTTTATCGTAGACATAGTAATTTCTTTAATTATAGTATTTAAAATAAAACTAGTTGCCAAAGACAAGAAAGACTCAACGATTGATATAAAAAAAGCCATTTCTAAATTTATTAAAAATGACTTATATGTTTACGAAAGAATACTAAAAGCTTTTCCTAATTTAAATAGAAAGAAAAAAATAAAATAATAGCATAATTTCACCAGAAAATCTAGCATTTATCAAAAAACTATTGTTATGGTAACAATAGTTTTTGTCCTATACTAAGAGTATTAGATGTTATATTATTAAGTTTTTTTATTGCATCAACAGTAGTTCCATATTCTCTTGCAATACTATAAAGACTATCTCCTTTTTTAACAGTATATACTACATTTTCACTTACATTACTGCTCGGTAGCTTAAGAACTTGCCCAATAGCCAAAGCATTTGAAGTTAAATTATTAATTTCTTTTAACTTATCGACACTTGTATTATAAGTTCTTGCAATACTATATAAACTATCTCCCTTTTTTACAATATATGTATCACTTGCAACATTACTTGTTGATGGCAACTTAATTATTTGACCAATTGCAAGTGAATCAGTTGTAATATTGTTGATAGATTTAAGGTTATCAACACTCGTATTATATTTTCTAGCTATACTATATAAAGTATCTCCTTTTTTAACAACATATTCTTTACCAATAGCATCAAGATCTTTTCCAGGAATAATTAAATTTTGGCCAATACTTAACAAATTACTAGATAAATTATTGGCATTTTTAAGCTCATCAACAGTAATACCAAATTTTTTAGAAATACTCCATAAACTATCACCACTTTTAACAGTATAATAATTAGAATCAATCGGAGCAACATATTTTCCGCCAGCATATTCCACAATAGCTTTAGTTACAGCCTCTGCTAATTTTTCCCAATTATTTTTAAGTTGAGAAATATCATCACCTGTAGAATCAGCAAAACCATATTCAACAATAACAGTTTCATTATTTGGAGTATCGCGCATTATATAATAATAATCTTTCGCAGGATTACTAGGAAGTCTTCTTTGATAATATTTTCTAACATTTTGACCAGCATTTTCAAATTCATTTGCTATTTTTCTAGCAAATGTATCATTATTTCTAAGGGCATAAATAATTTCAGCACCATCACCACCACCTGCATTTATATGATTAGACACAACAATTACATCATTGCCATTACCATAAAAACTTTGTACCTTCTTTGGCCTTTCACTAGGTGTCAGAGTAACATCACTAGTTCTAGTCATTTTATTGGGCACACCCATTTCATCCAATCTTTTATGAATATATTCACTAATCTTAAGAGTATAATCTTTTTCAGTTATTCCATTAGCTATAGTACCTGGATCTTCCCCACCATGACCACTATCCAAAACCACCTTTTTTATAGCTCTTTCATCCATGTTTATCACCTAAAATATATTATGAAATATATAATAATAAGTGATTAATTTACATTATGTTAATAATTTAAATAATTTTATACCATGACTACATTAAAATAATAAATCTTTCAAACTAATTTATTACGCCACAGTGTAATTTTATTCTAAAAAAGCACATTTATTACGATGATTATTCAGAACATAACTTAAATTTCTAACGAAATTCAAGTATCTGTGTTACCTCACGGTAACACTTTTCTGTTTCACAGAAACCTAAGGTTTCTCCACAGACCAACTTCGGATGGTCGCCACCCTACTATTTTTATCTTTTTTGTTCTTATTTATATTATACTTTCTTTCATATATATTTTTAATCCTTCAAACATTAT
>Ga0256404_1005314_pt1 | contig 22994 bp, 17 predicted proteins | sample RumenRJG_01DNA_FD_185990 | JGI IMG/M metagenome (GOLD analysis project Ga0256404, IMG submission 185990) | Bovine rumen microbial communities from Lethbridge, Alberta, Canada - RJG_01 | ecosystem: Host-associated > Mammals > Digestive system > Stomach > Rumen | place: Canada: Alberta | collected... | reverse complement strand
TTGCGACAGGTTTGTGGCACTTCAAGAAATCACGAACCTCATCAGCTGTCGGATTACCTACGTAATGAATGGGATAATGGTGTTTCTCCTCGAAAAAAGGCACCTCGAAAGGAAGAATGGAAAACAACTCGTCAATGTCGCGCTTGATATTCTTGATTCGGTGCTCCTTCCACGCCCATATCTTTGGAGAGATGTAATAATAGACAGGAATATTTGTCTCAGATTTTACATATTTTGCTATCTTCAGATTGAAGCCCGGATAATCAACCAGAATCACACAGTCCGGCTGCCAATCCAAGATATCCTGCTTGCACATGCGCATATTACGGAGTATCACTGGAAGATGGAGAAGTACGGGAATAAATCCCATATAAGCCAGTTCTCGATAATGCCGGACCCGCGTGCCACCGACTGCCGTCATCAGATCGCCACCGAAGAAACGAAACTCTGCAGAAGAGTCAATTTCTTTCAACGAACGCATCAAATGAGATGCATGTAAGTCACCAGAAGCTTCACCAACGATCAAATAGTATCTCATAGATTTGACTGTTTGACAGTTTCACACTGTAGGTTCCAATTCCTGATCGTTTCGACAGTCTGATAAGCTGTAACGTCAATCTGCGTAGGCGTAATGGCGACATACCCATGAGTAAGGGCCCAACGATCGGTGTCCTCAGCCTCTGGTTCATCATTGCTATAAGCCCCCACCATCCACCAGTAGTCATAGCCACGAGGGTGATGGCATCTGACGACCTCATTGCCCCATGTACCTCGAGCCATACGACAGACACGAACCCCCTTATATTCCGATGCCAAAGGAAAATTGACATTGAGACACACCCCACGGGGAAGGGGCTCAGACAGGACATACGCGGTTATCTGCCGAACGAGTGGACGCATCGGCGAGAAATCAGCCTCCAAGCGCGTGTCACAAAGGGAGAAGGCCACAGAGGATATATATTTCATGCTCCCTTCAAGTACGACTCCCATCGTACCACTGTAATGTACATTCACAGAGGCATTATCACCATGATTGATACCGCCTATCACCATATCCGGCCGGCGAGGCACCAACTCTGCCAGAGCGATCTTCACACAATCCACAGGCGTACCATTGCATGACCATACCTCCAAGCCCTCTCGTCGCTCCCGGCACTGCAGTCGCAGGGGCTCGGTAGCAGAAAAAGCACAGGAGAAGCCACTGCGAGCCGACTCTGGCGCACAAACAAGGATGTCGCCATAGTCTGAAAGCATCTCCACCAAGGAATGAATGCCGGGTGCTTGATAGCCGTCATCGTTAGAAATCAGCAGCAGCGGTCGTTTATTTTCCATAAAATTTCACCGTTTTGACTGCAAAAGTACGAAAAAAGGTTTAAATAAACGGATTTCTCGATAGAAATATGTAACTTTGCGGGCAAATTTTCTAATATACTAAGGTAGAAGAAGACTGATATGGGTAAGATTATAGCATTAGCAAACCAAAAAGGTGGCGTCGGAAAGACGACGACGACCATCAATCTGGCAGCTTCGCTTGCCACGCTGGAAAAGACAGTACTGGTAGTGGATGCAGACCCACAAGCCAATGCCTCAAGTGGTCTTGGCGTGGATATTACAGAAGTAGAATGTTCGCTTTACGAGTGTATTATCAACCAGACAGACATACACGAGGCCATCTACACCACAGACGTTGAAGGTCTCGACATCATACCAAGCCATATTGACCTGGTTGGCGCAGAGATAGAAATGCTCAACCTCGAAGACAGAGAAAAGATCATGCGGAAGCTGTTAGATCCTATTCGGAATGAATATGACTACATCCTCATCGACTGCTCACCTTCGTTGGGGCTTATTACCGTCAATGCGCTCACCGCTGCAAATTCAGTGATCATCCCTGTCCAATGTGAGTATTTCGCACTGGAGGGTATCAGCAAACTGCTGAACACGATTAAGATCATCAAGAACAAGTTGAATCCGAAACTGGAGATAGAAGGTTTCCTGCTGACGATGTACGACTCACGTCTGCGCCTGGCTAACCAGATTTACGACGAGGTAAAACGTCATTTCCAGGAGCTCGTATTCAAGACCGTTATCCAACGCAACGTAAAACTTTCAGAAAGTCCTAGTCACGGTCTGCCTGTCATCCTATACGACGCAGACTCTACCGGCAGCAAAAACCACCTGTCACTAGCAAAGGAAATCATATTAAAAAACAAATAAGCCATGGCTGTTAGAAAAAAATATGACCGCAATGTCCTCGGACGTGGCCTTGATAATATCAGCACCAGCAAAGGACGAGGGCTGGATGCACTTATCGACACTACAGACATCGAGACGCAGGGATCTTCGAACCTAAACGAGATCTCACTCAATTTGATAGACCCCAATCCCAACCAACCAAGAAGAGAGTTTGATGAAGCGGCGTTGGAGGAACTGGCAGCCAGTATCAGGGAGATCGGACTTGTCACTCCTATTACCTTGCGCCAGGCCGACAACAACAGATATCAAATCATCGCTGGCGAACGACGTTGGCGAGCCTCACAAATGGCAGGACTGAAAAGCGTTCCCGCCTATATCAGGACTGTCGAAGATGACTCCGTGATGGAAATGGCACTTGTGGAAAACATTCAGCGTGAAGACTTGAATGCCATAGAAATAGCCTTGGCCTACCAGCATCTGGCAGAGTCGACAGGCATGACCCAGGAGCGTATATCGTCACGTGTAGGGAAAAGTCGCACCTCTGTCACTAATTACATGCGATTGCTCAAATTGCCAGCACAGATTCAGATGGCCCTGAAGAACAAAGAGTTAGACATGGGACATGCACGCACGTTGTTGTCACTTGATAGTCCTTCTGCCCAACTGAAACTTTTCAAGGAAATACAACGCAATGGATATTCCGTAAGAAAGGTGGAGGAGATTGTGCAGCTCATGAAGGAAGGCCAGCCCTTGCAGACTGCAAAGAAGGGGACCTCGAGTGCAACAAACCTGCCCTTGGAATATACCATCTTAAAAGATCGTCTAGCCGATCTGTTCAAAGTAAAAGTGCAGATGACATGTTCACCACAGAACAAGGGAAAGATTTCCTTCAGTTTCGAGAACGAAGGTGAACTGGAGCATATCATGAACGTCATTGACAAGATAAAAAGCTGAAGACTGATAAAAAGTGTTGAGAAGAATTCTATTTAGGCCACTACGGGCACTGTTGGTCATCCTATTACTGACAGCACCACAATGTAGCAATGCACAGGAACTCATCAACGACAGCATCATCCATGCTGCCACTGATAGCATCCTGAATGCAGCAGAGACGCTTGTGCCATCATTAGTGGTAGATACTACAGCCACCGCTACCAGCAAAAAGGCTCCCAAACGCGACTGGAACACATGGCGTCCCAACCCAAAGCGAGCCTTATGGTTGGCATTGGTCATTCCGGGCGGTGGACAGATTTATAACCGAAAATATTGGAAGCTCCCACTCGTCTATGGTGGATTCATGGGATGCATTTACGCCATGACATGGAACAACTCCATGTATCACGACTACTCAAAGGCCTTCCTGGACATCAGCGATAGCGACCCCAATTCAACGAGTTACAACCAATTTCTCCACACCGGCGTCACCATCACCCCTGCAAATGCAGACCGGTACAAGGAGATCTTCAAGAAGCGTAAAGACCAGTACAGACGTTGGCGCGACCTAAGTTTCTTTGTCATGCTTGGTGTGTATGCCCTCTCTGTCATTGATGCGTATGTTGACGCTGAGCTATCAGTCTTCGACATCTCAAAGAACCTGAGTCTAAAGGTAGAACCGGCTATCATAAACAACCGCTCGTCGAGCGACCCACTTGACAACTCATCGGTCGGACTACAATGCAGTTTAAACTTTTGAATAATAACACAGAACAATTATAACGAATGAAGAAAAAGAGAATGCTGTTCCTCGCTATGTCGTGCTTCATCTGGACATGTGCCATACAGGCTCAGGTGAATTTGAACAACACTAACGCCGAGCGCGACAATGAGGATGAAACGGAGGAAATTGAAGAAATCGACGAGGATGAGATTGCTGTCACAGATAGCGAAGGTAACGAAGAACTCATCGAATTCCCTGAGGCAATGACTTATGACTTGGACAGCCTACTGAACCTCTATATGTCAAAGACTTATCTCGGGAAGCCTGGCGACTGTGAGATGAAAAACGAGAATCCCACTTTTGACAGAGAGGTCTATATCGAACGCCTGAGCCGCATCCCGTCCGTCATGGAACTGGCTTATAACGATATCGTTCAGCGTTTCATAGACCGTTATAGCGGACGACTTCGCTATTCCGTCAGTTATATGCTTGGTGCCGCCAATTTCTATATGCCCATTTTCGAAGAGGCACTTGACACTTACCAGCTGCCCTTAGAATTGAAATATCTGCCCATCATCGAGTCAGCCCTCAATCCGAAAGCAGTCTCTCGTGTAGGAGCCACTGGTCTTTGGCAGTTCATGCTCAGTACCGGCAAGCAATATGGGTTGGAAATCAACTCACTTGTCGATGAGCGACGCGACCCTGTCAAGTCATCCTATGCCGCTGCACGACTGCTGAGAGATCTCTACCGTATCTTTGGAGACTGGAATCTCGTGATTGCTGCCTACAACTGTGGACCGGAGAATATCAAAAAGGCCATCCACCGTGCTAATGGTGAGAAGGACTATTGGAAGCTCTACCCATATCTGCCTGCAGAGACACGTGGTTATGTGCCAGCCTTCATCGCAGCTAACTATATCATGACTTACTACTGCGAGCACAATATCTGTCCAATGACGACTAATCTGCCAGCACAAAGCGACACGGTGGTAGTGAACAAAGAGCTGCATTTAGAACAGATTGCCGGTGTAATAGGTACCGACATCGACCTCTTGCGTTCACTTAATCCTGAATTCCGCCGCGATATCGTGCCAGGTAACTCAAAACCATATGCCATCCGCATGCCTATCACAGACACAGGGAAATTCATTGACAACCAAGACTCGATATTCAATTACCGTGTCACAGAATTGCTGACGAAGCGTGCCATCGTCGATGTAAACGACGACCTGCCGACTTACACACGAAGCAAACGAGGAGGATATAGTTCGAAACGCGGACGTTACAACAGACGTCATAGCGCCCGTGGCGGTGGCCGCAGAAGCAGAGGCAGTTCTGGATTGTCAGTAACCATCAGGAAGGGGCAGACCCTCTCAGAGATTGCCAAGCGCAACGGCACTACTGTTGCCAAGTTGAAGAAACTGAACGGCATCAAGGGTTCAAATATCCGAGCAGGAAAGAAAATCCGAGTCAAATAAACATGATAAGTTCCGAGAACTATGAATGTAGAGCAATTGTACAACGAAGAAAGTGATGACCGGCTGATCAACGATGCCTTTCAAAAACTGTTGAACGACTACCTGGCTTCGCGCCACAGAAAGAAGGTCGATCTCATCACCAAAGCCTTCAACTTTGCAAAACAAGCACATAAGGGTGTACGCCGACTGTCGGGTGAGCCCTACATCATGCATCCCATCGCCGTGGCCCAGATTGCCTGTTCGGAGATAGGTCTCGGCTCTACCAGTATCTGCTCGGCTCTCCTCCATGACGTTGTGGAGGATACCGACTATACAGTGGAGGACATCTCCAACATCTTCGGTCCCAAAATTGCACAGATTGTCGACGGTCTGACAAAGATCAGCGGCGGTATCTTCGGTGAACAGGCATCAGCACAAGCAGAAAACTTCAAAAAACTATTGCTCACGATGAGTGAGGATATCCGCGTGATCCTCATCAAGATATGCGACCGTCTGCATAACATGCGTACCCTGGAGTCGCAACCAGCCAACAAACAATACAAGATTGCCGGAGAGACACTCTATATCTATGCCCCTCTGGCAAATCGACTAGGGCTGAACAAGATCAAGTCAGAGCTGGAGAATCTGAGTTTCCGCTTTGAACATCCAGATGATTTTGCTGCCATCGAGGCCAAACTCCAATCTACACGTGCCTCTCGCGACGAGCTCTTCTCACAATTCACATCTCCTATTGAGACTGCCCTGAAACAGATGGGAATCCAATATGAGATCAAAGAACGTGTGAAGAGTCCCTACTCCATCTGGAACAAAATGCAGAACAAGCATGTCACGTTCGAGGAGATTTACGATATCCTTGCCGTACGTATCATCTTCACACCACGTGTCAGAGAAGAAGAGGTCAACGAATGCTTTAACATCTACGTTGCCATCTCAAAAATCTACAAGTCACACCCAGATCGCCTGCGCGACTGGCTGAGCCATCCGAAAGCCAACGGCTATCAGGCACTCCACGTCACACTGATGTCAAAACAGGGCCGGTGGATAGAAGTGCAAATACGTTCTGATCGCATGGACGAGATTGCAGAACAAGGATTCGCGGCACATTGGAAATACAAAGATGGTGTCGACAAGGAATATACGGAGGACGAAAACGAGACTGAGCTGAATGAGTGGCTTGGTACTATCAAGGAAATCCTCGATGACCCACAGCCAGACGCCATGGACTTCCTCGACACCATCAAGCTGAACCTCTTTGCTAGTGAGATCTTCGTATTTACACCAAAGGGTGAGATACGCACACTACCAGCAGACTGCACGGCTCTTGACTTTGCATTCTCCATACATACGTTCCTCGGCAGTCACTGTATCGGTGCCAAAGTCAACCATAAGTTGGTGCCTCTAAGCCATAAGTTACAAAGTGGCGACCAGGTGGAAATCCTAACATCCAAGTCGCAACATGTCAGTCCAACATGGATCAACTTCGTCTCTACAGCTAAGGCCAAGGCCAAGATCCAAGCCATTCTTAGGCGTGACAACAGAGAGGTACAGCGACAGGGCGAAGAAATACTCAATTCCTTCTTGTTGAAGAACAAGTTTGAACCGAGTCTTGTCTATGCTGACCAACTGGCTGAGCTACATGAATACAGTAAGCGCAATGAATTCTTTCAGGCACTTGGTGAAAAGATTGTGCTCCTCGGAGAAAAGGATCTCGACCGTCTGAATGGTAAGACGACAGCCAGTGATGATCATGGAGGTTGGCGCAAATATGTGCCGTTTGTCGGAAAGAAGAAAAAGGAAGAATCACCCAAACCAAATCTCTTCATCGTTCCAGAGAAATTCAACCGCAAGAAACCTGTTTACCTCTCTGAGGAAAACATCACACAATACAAATTCCCCCGTTGCTGCCACCCGATTCCCGGCGATGACGCTCTGGGCTATATCAACAACAAAAACGAGATTGAGATCCATAAGCGGACATGTCCTGTGGCAGCCAAACTGAAATCCAGCTTTGGCAACCGCATTCTCGATATCAAGTGGGATATGCACAAGATCCTCTTTTTCGACGCAACCATTCGAATCAGTGGCATCGACCGCGTAGGTATGCTCAACGAGATCACACAAGTCATATCCTCACAGATGAGCGTGAATATCCATAAGATAACGATCACCTGTGAAGACGGCATCTTCGACGGCAGCATCGAAATGAAGGTACACGACCGCGAGAATGTCAAGTCAATCATTGACAATCTCAAAGGCATCCCCGACCTGAAGGAAATTTCACAAATCATGTAACTGATATGAAACGACTACTGCTACTAACGACCGTTATTCTGACATCGCTGGGCCTGAATGCCGCCAGCAAGTATGACAATCCCGACACCATCGTCGTTGCCCGAGACGGAACAGGCGAATTCCGGACCATCGACGAGGCTATTGAGGTATGCCGTGCTTTTATGGACTACCACAAGGTGATTTACGTGAAGAATGGCACCTACAAGGAGAAGCTCATTATTCCACAGTGGCTACAGAACATAGAAATATGTGGTGAGAGTGCAGAGAAGGCCATCATCACCTACGACGACCATGCCAATGTGAAGATTGTACTGGGTACTGCTGCACCACGTACACAGCCTATGGGTACCTTCCGCACCTACACCCTAAAAATAGAGGGCAACAGCATCACACTGAAGAACCTCACTATCGAGAACAATGCTGCACGACTTGGGCAGGCCGTAGCCCTACATACAGAAGGTGACCGTCTGGTTTTCATTAACTGCCGATTCATAGGCCATCAGGACACAGTCTATACAGGCATGCCAGGTACAAGGCTTTTCTTTAAAGACTGCTATATCTGCGGTACGACCGACTTCATCTTCGGTCCATCGACAGCTTGGTTTGAGAACTGCACCATCGAGAGTCTCGTTAACAGTTATGTAACAGCCGCCTCCACTCCAAAGGATCAGTCATTCGGCTATATCTTCAATAACTGTCGCCTGACGGCAGCAGAAGACGCTAACCAAGTTTATCTTGGCCGCCCTTGGAGAGACTATGGCTACACACTCTTTATGAACTGTGATCTGGGGCGCCATATCCGTCCTGAAGGCTGGCACCACTGGGAGCAACATCGGGAACAGACGGCCCGCTATATGGAATACAACAACCGCGGTGAGGGCGCAAATACCAAGACACGAGTCAACTGGAGCAAGCAACTGACCAAGAAAGAAGCCGCCCAGATTACACTTGCTACCGTATTTAACGATACGTCCTGGCTTCCATAGATATCCATTGACAAATAGGACACAATAAAAGAAGAGGCCTTCCGAATCAACGGAAGGCCTCTTCTTTTATTTACAGCAAATCTAAATGTCTCTTCAAAGCCTGCAGTTCAGAGCGAATACCAATAAGTGACTCCAACACATCAGCCTTCTTATCTGCACCTGTCTTATTCTGCGTCAGAATCTTTCGCGCAGCAGCAAGCTTAAAACCGCGCACCTTCACCAGATTATGAATCAAGCGAATCTGTTCAATATCTTTTTCCTGATACTGGCGTATCTTCGCCGATCCCGTCGTCTTTGGCTTCAAGAAAGGGAACTCCTGCTCCCAATAGCGAAGCGTACTCTCATTCAGACCAAACATCTCACCCACTTCCTTAATAGAGTAGTAGAGCTTCAGATTTTTGTTCAGATTCAGTGCCATAACGTTTCCTCCTTATTTAATATAATAATACTCAAAGCTGGCAAAGTTCCAGCACCTTGTCGATAGCAGCACTAAGCCCATCAACATTCTTACCTCCTGCCTGAGCAAAATGGGGCTGGCCGCCACCACCTCCTTGGATGAGTTTAGCAGCCTCGCGCACCAACTGGCCTGCATTCAGGCCATGATCGCTAACCATATCATCACTCATCATGATGGTAAGCTGTGGCTTCTGATTCTCATGCGAACCAATGACACAGAGCAACGAGCCATCAACCGCAGCACGCACCTTAAATGCCAAATCCTTGGCAGCTGCAGGTGCCATAGGCAGCAAGGTGGTGATGACCTTTACGCCATTTACATCACGAGCCTTCTCTACCATTCTCTGGGCAGCACGTTCAACAGCCTGAGCCTGAAAGCCTTCAATCTCCTTCTTCATGGCATCGTGCTCCTCGATATACTTACGAACGACACCTTGCAAGTCCTTTGCGTTGTTGAAGAACGACTTGATGTTCTTCAAGACATCCTCCATCTGGTAGAGGCGCTCCTCACAGTCGCGACCAGTGGTAGCCTCAATACGACGGATGCCAGCAGCCACACTGCTCTCAGAGAGTATCTTGAAGAAACCGATGTTACCCGTTGCCTTAGCATGGATACCACCGCAGAACTCGCATGACGGTCCAAAACGCACCACACGCACCTTATCGCCATATTTCTCACCGAAAAGAGCGATGGCTCCTAGTTTCTTGGCCTCATCGAAAGGCATGTCACGATGCTCATCAAGGGGAATGTTCTGACGAATCATGCTGTTTACCATTCGTTCCACCTCACGAATTTCCTCGTCGGTCACCTTCTGGAAGTGAGAGAAGTCGAAACGGAGGGTATCGGGAGATACCAAAGAACCCTTCTGCTCCACATGGTCGCCCAGCACTTGTTTCAAAGCATAGTCGAGCAGGTGGGTAGCTGTATGGTTGGCAGCACTTGCATCTCGCTTGTCAGTATCTACACAGGCCATAAACTGGGCCGACGGATCCTTCGGCAACTGCTTGACGATATGGATGCTTTGGTTGTTCTCACGCTTGGTATCGATGATATTGATGGTCTCAGCCTCATTGACGAGGACACCACAGTCACCAACCTGACCACCCATCTCACCATAGAATGGGGTATAGTCGAGCACAAGCTCATAGAACTCGTTCTTCTTCTGTGTCACCTTGCGATAGCGCAGGATATGGCACTCATATTCCGTATAGTCATAACCCACGAACTGCTGCTCGCCCAGAGCGATTTCCACCCAGTCTGAATTCTCGACAGCAGCTGCATTGCGAGCACGCTCCTTCTGCTTCTGCATCTCCACATCGAACTGTTTCTCATCCACCGTGAAGCCTTGTTCACGACAGATCAGCTCCGTCAGGTCGAGTGGGAAACCGTAAGTATCGAAGAGACGGAAAGCCTGAACGCCGTCCAACTCCGTCTTATGCTCTGCTTTCAACTTATCCATAGCGTCGTTCAGCATGCCGATACCCTTATCGAGTGTACGCAGGAAGGAATCCTCTTCCTCCTTCATCACCTTGGATATCAGTTGCTGCTGAGCCTTGAGTTCAGGGAAGGCGTCGCCCATCTCTGCCACCAATGTTGGCACGAGCTTATAGAGGAACGACTCTTTCTGTCCAAGGAACGTATAGGCATAGCGCACGGCACGACGCAGGATACGACGGATGACATAGCCGGCCTTCGCATTCGACGGCAGCTGTCCATCGGCAATTGAGAAGGCCACAGCACGCAGGTGGTCCGCACAGACGCGCATCGCAATATTGATGTCATCCTGTTCCTTACTTACCTCACCTTCTTCGAAGGTTGTATATTTCAGACCGGTGATATTCTCTTCGGCCTTGATAATCGGCTGGAAGATGTCGGTATCATAGTTGGAATGCTTACCCTGCAACATACGAACGAGGCGCTCGAAACCCATACCCGTGTCGATTACGTTCATGGAAAGTTTCTCCAAGGAACCGTCAGCCTTGCGGTTGAACTGCATGAACACGAGATTCCAGATTTCAATCACCTGCGGATCGTCCTGGTTCACGAGCTCGCGACCGCTCTTGCCTGAAGCCTTGCGCTGCTCGGGGGTACGCGAGTCAACGTGGATTTCAGAGCAGGGACCGCAAGGACCCGTATCGCCCATCTCCCAGAAGTTGTCGTGCTTGTTACCATTAATAATATGATCCTCAGGTACATGCTTAGCCCAATATCTCGCAGCCTCATCGTCGCGAGGGATATTCTCCTCGGGTGAACCCTCAAACACCGTCACATAGAGATCCTCTGGATTCAGTTTCAGCACATCCACCAAGTATTCCCAAGCCATATCGATGGCACCTTCCTTGAAGTAGTCACCAAACGACCAGTTACCCAGCATCTCGAACATGGTGTGATGATAGGTATCGTGGCCCACCTCTTCCAGATCGTTGTGTTTACCGGAAACGCGGAGGCACTTCTGGGTGTCTGCACGGCGACGCGGCTCAGGGTCACGAGTGCCGAGAATGATATCTTTCCACTGGTTCATACCCGCATTGGTGAACATCAGTGTGGGGTCGTCTTTGATTACCATCGGGGCTGAAGGCACGATAACGTGCTGTTTCGACTCAAAAAACTTCTTGTATGAGTCGCGAATCTCATTTGCTGTCATCTTGTTATTTACGTTTTTACTAATTTGGTTGCAAAATTACGCAATTATTCCGAAACGGCCAAAGTTTCCCGATTCTAATCCCGCAAAAAAAGCTTAATTCCTCGTTTTTCTCGCCTTTTTTTGTTACCTTTGCACGCAAAAGGAAACTAAAGACCAATCTAAGAGAATGGACGACGAAATAAAAGAAGGTAGCGGCGAAGAACAGCTGTCAGAAAATATGGACCAACAAGAGTCGGAGGTGACACAAGAGGGTCACTCCGACTATAAACCCGTGAATCGCTTCGACGCGGCAGCCGTGCATCACCTCTCTGGAATGTACCAAAACTGGTTTCTAGACTATGCATCATACGTCATTCTGGAGCGTGCCGTTCCCCACCTGGAGGACGGTTTGAAGCCTGTGCAGCGCCGTATCCTGCACTCGATGAAACGGATGGATGACGGACGCTACAACAAAGTGGCCAACATCGTGGGCCACACAATGCAGTTCCACCCGCACGGCGACGCCAGTATCGGTGATGCCTTGGTGCAGATGGGACAGAAAGACCTGCTTATCGACACGCAAGGTAACTGGGGTAATATCTTGACAGGCTCCAGCGCTGCCGCACCACGATACATCGAAGCACGACTGTCGAAATTTGCACTCGACACCGTGTTCAATCCCAAGACTACAGAGTGGAAGATGTCGTACGACGGCCGCAACAAAGAACCGATCACGCTACCTGTCAAATTTCCGTTGCTGCTGGCACAGGGAGCAGAAGGTATTGCCGTCGGCCTCTCGTCGAAGATCCTGCCCCATAACTTCTGCGAAATCTGCGACGCCGCCATCAGCTATCTGCACGACCAGCCCTTCAGACTCTATCCAGACTTCCCCACAAGTGGCAGCATCGACGTGTCGAAGTACAACGACGGTCAGCGTGGTGGTGTGGTCAAAGTACGTGCGAAGATTGAGAAGATCGACCAGAAAACCCTCGTCATCCGAGAGATACCGTTCTCCAAGACCTCTGAGACCCTACAGGACTCCATCGTAAAGGCTATTGAGAAAGGTAAAATCAAGGCCAGAAAGGTAGAGGACCTTACTGCTGCCAGCGTCGAGATACAGGTACATCTGGCTCCCGGTGTTTCCAGCGACAAGACCATCGATGCCCTATATGCCTTCACCGACTGCGAGATCAACATCTCGCCCAACTGCTGCGTCATCGAGGACAACAAACCGCAGTTTCTCACCATCAGCGACGTACTGCGACACTCTGTCGATCGTACAAAAGACCTCATCCGTCAAGAGCTGGAAATCCGCAAGAACGAACTGCTCGAGCAGTATCATTTCCAATCGTTAGAGAAGATATTCATCGAGGAACGCATTTACAAAGATAAGAAATTCGAACAGGCTCCCGACGTCGACAGCGTCTGTGAACATATCGACGAGCGCCTGACACCCTACTACCCCACCCTCGTACGAGAGGTGACAAAGGACGATATACTGCGTCTGTTGGAGATCAAGATGCAACGCATCCTGAAGTTCAATAAGGACAAGGCTGACGAACTGATGGCCCGCATCAAGGCAGAAATTGAACAAATAGACCGCGACTTGGCCAACCTCACAGAGGTGACGGCCAGCTGGTTCCAGTTCCTCAAGGATAAGTATGGCAAAGACCACCCCCGTCTGACGGAGATTCGCAACTTCGACACCATCGAGGCTTCAAAGGTAGCTGAGGCCAATCAGAAACTGTACATCAACCGCACAGACGGTTTCATCGGCACAGGACTGAAGAAAGACGAATTCGTGTGCAACTGCTCCGACCTCGACGACATTATCATCTTCTACAAGGACGGTAAGTACAAGGTTATCCGTGTGGCAGAGAAGATCTTCGTGGGCAAGAACGTGCTCTACCTCAATGTCTTTAAGAAAAATGACTCACGAACCATCTATAATGTCGTCTATCGTGACGGAAAGAAGGGCAACTGCTTTATCAAGCGCTTCAACGTGACCAGCATGACACGCGACAAGGAGTACGACCTCACGCAAGGTACGCCAGGCTCGAAAGTGATGTATTTCACCGCTAATCCCAACGGTGAAGCAGAGATTATCAAGGTAACCCTCGACCCCAACCCCAAGTTGAAGAAGATATTCCTCGACAAGGATTTCTCAGAAGTCATCATCAAAGGGCGCGCTTCGAAGGGAAACCTGCTTACCAAATACTCTGTACACCGTATCGGTCTGAAGAGTCACGGCCACTCCACGCTCGGAGGAAGGAAAGTATGGTGGGATCCCGACGTGAACCGTCTGAACTATGACGAGCACGGGCAGTTCCTCGGTGAATTCCTGGACGACGACCAGATACTCGTCATCCTGAAGAACGGTGATTGTTACCTGACGAACTTCGACTTGAACAACCACTACGAAGAAAACATCCTGCGCATTGAGAAATACGATGCCGACAAGATATGGACTGCCATCCTCTACGATGCCGATAATCAAGGTTATCCCTACATCAAGCGATTCCAAATGGATGCCACGAAGAAGAAACAGAACTGGCTTTCAGAGAATCCCGCCTCGCAACTCATCCTGCTGACTGATACCTGTTATCCGCGCATTCAGATCGTCTATGGAGGCGCAGATGCCTTCAGAGGCACAGAAGAGATTGACGCGGAGCAGTTCATCGCCGTGAAGGGTTATAAAGCCAAGGGTAAGCGTCTCACCATCTATGCCCTTGAGGCAATCACAGAACTTGAGCCCACTCGGTTCCCTGAAGAAAAGGAAACGACTGAAGATCAGGACGTCGCCGAAGAAAGGGATGAAGACCTGGATCCCGATGCGGGAAAAAGCGAGCAGCAGGTGATAGACGAACTTACCGGGCAGCTAAGACTATTCGATGATGAAGAATAAGAAGGTACATCTGCTGCTTTTATGCCTTTGGGGGGTCTTGTTGGTTCCTGCATCAGCCCAAGAATCCACCTCCGCCAGCATGATAGGTGTCGGAAGTTCCCATGTCCTTGACACCTACATCACACAAGAGAAATTCTCTGGCACGGGCATCACCTTTCTTAATATACGCGAGCGCGAGAAACCGCTCAAGCGGTGGAACAACGTCATCGAGCATGAGGCAGACCTCTCAATCTCTAAGGACCGAGGCCACAGCAGCGACATGCTCGAAGGTAGCTACAACCTCTATTGGGGGCGTTACCGCCAGTGGCGACTTTTCGATGATAGGCTACAACTACAGGCTGGCGGACTGGCTAATGCCTGCTTGGGATTCCTCTACGACATGACCAACTCCAACAATCCTGCACAGGCACGTTTCAGTCTGAATCTCATGCCGTCGGCCATCGCCAACTATGGTTTCAACATACGCAAACAGACGTTTTCGCTACGCTATGAGTTGAACCTTCCTCTTGTCGGCCTTATGTTCAGTCCTAACTACGGACAATCATACTATGAGATTTTCTCCCTGGGCAACTACGACCACAACATCGTACCAACCACATTTGTGAGTGCCCCCACTTTCCGACAAGTGCTAACACTCGACTGGAGAGCCAGCAGCAAATGGTCTGTGCGACTGGGATACCTAGGTAACTACCAGCAAGCCGCTGTCAATAACCTGAAGCAGCATATCTATGCCCATCGCGTGATGATTGGCATCGTGCGCCACTTCACAATGTCTTCACGCCTATGAGAACGATTAGCAACATACTGAATGTACTGGCCTTACTCATAGGACTAACAGCCCTCGGCGGATGTGTCAACGAGGACGAATACCCTGACACACCACATGGAAACTTCGAGGCACTTTGGAAGCTCATCGACGAGCACTACTGTTTCTTTGACTATAAACAGCATGCCTACGGACTCGACTGGCAACAGGCCTATAATAAATATAATGTACGCGCGAGAGGGAACATCACAGACTATCAACTCTTTGAAGTCTTAACAGACATGCTTTCAGAGCTGCGCGACGGGCACGTCAACCTCTACACCGCCTTCGATAATGGCCGCTACTGGAAATGGCACGAGGATTACCCGTCCAACTTCAGTGACACGTTACAGCGCCGCTACCTCGGCACCGATTACCGAATCGCCTCTGCCCTAAAGTATCGGATTCTCGACGACAACATCGGCTATGTGACTTGTCAAAGTTTCAACACAGCCATTGGAGAAGGCAATCTCGACGAAGTCATCAAGTATCTCATTTTCTGCAATGGCCTCATCATCGATATACGCGGTAACGGTGGCGGAAATCTTACCAATGCCGAGAAATTCGCAGCGCGATTTTGTCACGAGAAAACCCTCGTAGGATACAATCAGCACAAAACAGGCAAGGGGCATAATGACTTCTCCGAGATGGAACCACAGTACATGGAACCATCTGCCAACCTGCGATGGCAAAAGAATGTAGTGGTGCTTACCAATCGCGAGGTCTATAGTGCCGCCAATGATTTCGTGAAATGCATGAAGTGCTTTCCAAATGTAAAAATTGTGGGCGATCATACCGGTGGTGGCTCCGGTCTCCCCTTCACCAGTTCATTACCCAATGGCTGGACAGTCAGATTTTCTGCCTGCCCCACCTATGATGCCCAAAGACAACAGATAGAATTTGGCATTGCCCCTGACTACGAAGTTAATCTAACCAGCGACGATTTTCATCAAGGAAAAGACACAATCATAGAATTTGCACGCAAACTTTTGGTGGAATGAAAAATATTTCGTATCTTTGCAACCGTTTTTGGGCATATGAGCCCAATACAATAAAGGTAAAAGCGCCTGTGGCGGAATTGGTAGACGCGTCAGACTTAGGATCTGGTGTCTCGCGACGTGCAGGTTCGAGTCCTGTCAGGCGCACTTTGTGGATAAAATGGCAAAATAACTAAAGAAATCATGCCATAAAGGCGGATTTTCGGCAGAAAAAAGTGGTTTTTTATAAAAAAATTTAAATTTTTCTTGCACAATTAGAAAATAATGCCTACTTTTGTCACCGATTTATATCATTATATGCAGAGACATAATAACGTTTAATTGTTTAATTATAATTTTTAAGTTCAAATGAAAAAGAAAATTATTAATGGTTTTTTGATGGCAGCGCTGATGCTGACTGCCACAACATCATTTGTTTCTTGCAAGGACAATGTGGACGATGAGCTGGTTGGCGTTTATAACAACCTCGCTGCTCAGAAGACAGCCCTTGAGAAGAGAATCAGTGATTTAGAGACTGACCTTAATGCAAAGATTAAGGCTAACTCTGATGCTATCGCACAGAACAAGGCTGCTATTGACAAAATCAATGGTGAGATCTCTGACATCAAGACGAAATTGGCTAGTATTGATGCCGACATCGATCAGATGAAGGGTCAGATTGCTGAACTGGAGGAGAAGCTGAATGCACTTACGGATCGTGTCAATAATCTTGAGACCAAAGTTGACATTGTCATGGAAGCCTTTGATAATATGATTCAGGACTTCTATGCAGACATGTTTGTCAACAACGTATTTGGCACCATCAACACACCGTTTGTTCAGGTTAAGGGCCTTGCAGCTTTGTTTGGTGAAAACATGACTTACATTGAGGAGTTCCCGACAACCGACGCTTCTGTAATCGTTGGCGGTGAGGAAGGCAATGGCACCAAGCTGGAGGCAGCTGACATCAAGGGTGCAAAAACGTTCGCTGTTCCCGAGATTATTACCCAGAAAGAACGTAATGCTGGCAAGGTTTACTTCTATGCAAGAGCTAACGACCAGAGCAAATTTGACATCAACGATTACAAATTGACTCTGAAAAGTATGAGTGGAAAGGTTGCTCCTGTAACCTTCACAAATCTTGCCCTGTCTGATCAGGAAGGTTGGTGGGGAACTTGGAAGAGTTCCGTAAATGACCTCTACACAACTGGCGCTTCTGAAGAAGATGCTCATTTTGAGGCAGATGCCAACATCGCAACTGTTGACCTTGTACCTAGCAAGTTCGAGTTGAAGAAGTTCATCAATCTCGAGGAGATAAAGAATGATATCAATACAGCTTGGCAAAACATCAAGGCCGCTAAGGACGAGAGTACAGATGTTAAGATTAAGACCATCGGTAAAGAGATTGCTCAGATCCTGATTAATTTCTACAGCGGTAAGATGAATGCATCTGCACTTGGAAATAGCAACATGTCATATACTCCGCTTCGCCTTTATCTGAGCCGTGTAGCCGAAGATGGTGAGGAGTATATTGTAAAGGCTACTGATTTGGATATCTTCGCAACAGCTGTAACACCTCTCTCTTACAATACATTCTACAAGATGGAAGGTAGTGCTAAGCTTGATGAAGAGAAGCTCTCAGACGTAGAGAAGGTCGTAAAGAAGCTGGGCGCTAAGATGGGTGCAACAAAATTTGCAGAGAAGGTTAACAAGTATCTCGAGAAGTCAGCTAATTATATTATCAAGAAAGTACAGCACCATCAGTTGACACGCGCCATTGAGCCTTGCATTCTGTTCGGTGGTGCTGAAGGTATCGATCGTCTGAACAGCGGTACGATTCTTGAGAAGCCCGGTACAATGGAGATTATGATGACCTCTCCCACGGAGGAGCTTCTTGCACCTGCATATCTTAAGTATATTGCCGTTGTAAAGGATGGTAAGGTTCTGCAGCAGGCTACTGTAGCTGGTGCTATTCAGTATCAGGAGCTTGAATTCCCAGAGTCTGGTACATATCAGGTTGTACTGAGTGCTGTTGACTACCATGGTTTCGTTGTCAACAAGAAGTATGATGTAATCGTGAAGTAATAACAACTGAGATTTTAAAACAATTAAGTAACAGGATATGAAAATGAAGAAAACAATATTGTCTTGCCTGATGCTGATGGGCGTGCTCTCAGCATCTGCTCAGGAGCAGAAGGGCACGACAGAATATGTCTTCGAGCCGCACTGGTATATCCAGCTCCAGGGTGGTGCTCAGTATACCACTGGTGAGACTAAGTTCAGTAAGTTGATTTCACCGACTGTACAGGGTGCTGTTGGCTATCAGTTCTCTAAAGCTATTGGTGCTCGTCTGGCATTCAATGCTTGGCAGGGCAGAGGTGGATATGATGAGGATAAAGTAGTGTCAAAATTACTTGGTGCAGATCAGAATCTGGACTATAAGTACACTTATTTTGCACCTGCTATTGACTTGACTTTCGATCTGTCTACTATCATCGCAGGTTTCAACCCCAACCGTGTGGTTAGCTTCGGCGCATTCATCGGTGGTGGTCTGAATTTCCGCTCAAAGGCAAGTGATGATGTCAAAGCTGTGAAAGCAAAGGTTGAGAACATTGCTGCTACCTCTACTTATAACTGGACTCCGATGCCTAACGACTATCAGGATGCAGCAACTCTGCTCTTCGGACAGGCTGGTCTGACCATGGACGTGAAGGTAAGTGAGGCTATTAAGATTGGTCTTGAGGCTAATGCTAACATCCTTGGTGATAAGTTCAATTACAAGAAGGCTGGTAACCCCGACTCATATTTCAACCTGCTCGCAGGTGTGAAGATTGCTCTTGGTCCTACCTACTCTACGAAGTTTATACCAGCTCCAGAGCCACAGATCGAGTATGTTGAGAAGATTGTTGAGAAGGTTGTTGAGGCACCATGCCCAGAGCCCGTTATCGAGCCAATCCGTCGTGATGTCTTCTTCGTAATCAACAAGAGTATCATCCGCGAATCTGAGGAACAGAAGGTAAAGGATATTGTTGACTACATGCGCCAGAACCAGACTGCAAAGGTAATGGTTACCGGTTATGCAGACGCTGGTACAGGTAATGACAGAATCAACGACCGCCTCGCTGCACAGCGTGCTGATGCTGTAGTTAAGATGTTGACTCAGAAATATGGTATTCCTGCAGATCGTATCAGCTACGACAGCAAGGGTGCTCGCGTACAGCCATTCGCTGACAATGACAGCAACCGTGTATCTATCTGTATTGCAGAAGTTCAGAAGTAACACATAATACAATAGAGACTATCTAAGCCCGGTCCCAAAATGGGGCTGGGCTTATTTCTTTCATAAGAACTACAAAAGCAAAAAATATGAAGAAATTATTTACTTCAATAATTTTGACGACAATAGCAGTTACAACTGCTTCAGCACAAATAGCCGATGGTTTTTACTATGTAAAAAACCGTCATACAGGCCGGTATATGAGCATTCAGGATAACGATCCCAATCACTATAAAGTCAGCACTACAGCGGGAGATGCAAACCTGGCAGGAATAAGAACCTACAGTAGTTGGAGTGACGTATGCACCATGCCATCCTGTGTTATTTATGTTAAAAGGGTCAGTGGCAATCAATATGATTTCGAAGCTCAAGGTTCAAGCTTGTACAAACTCTCAGGAAACAGGTTTTATGCTACGCTAACACCACAAAGCGATGGATCATATATTGCATCAGGATCATATAAAGGAGTAAACCTGAAACTTTCCGAATGGCATGTTTCTGAACGAGCCGAATCGTGGTTGGGAACGAATGATAACAGCGCCAAATATTGGATTCCTGTCCCAGTGAATACAGGCGATAACTACCTTGGCATCAAGCCTGACGTTCACACAGACGATGGCTATTATGGCACTATATATGCTGGTTTTGCCTTTAAATTAGCTTCAAGCGGTATGAAAGCATACTATATCAGTGAAGCAAGTGGTAGCAAAATCACCTTAAAGGAGCTTTCCGGTACAATACCAGCAGCTACACCTGTCATCATCAAATGCGCATCAAACGATCCTGCAAAGAATAAGATCGAACCCGTAACATCTGGTGGGACTGCAGCAACTGGAAATAAGCTCAAAGGTGTTTATTGCGCCAGCACAGTTAGAAGTTTTGTCACTGTTACGCAGTATAATCCATCAACAATGCGCGTAATTGGAAAAAGTGGTGGTAAAATAGCATTTGTAAAAGCTAGTGAAGCCGATTTAAAAGACGGCAAATATCTAAAAGCCAACAAAGCATACCTTTCTGTACCATCAGGCTCGGCAGATGTGATGACAGAGAGCGGAACAGGCATCACAACCATCATGGCAGAAGGCATCTCCAAAGACAAAGAAGGACTTTTTACGCTAACAGGCATCAGAATACCTGATAATGTAATACCTCAACCAGGTATTTACATTAAAGACGGTAAGAAGATTGTCATTAAATAAAACAAAGAATACAAAATGCAAGAAACCGCAAGAAATCTGTTCTTGCGGTTTCTTGCATTTTATCTTCAAAATTAGAATATACGCTTAGTGATTCGGAAGCTCAATACCGGAAAAACTTTTAATGCACTGAACAAATCTACATAAGTTCCAACCTTTCCAGAAACGTTCTCTACATCCTTTGTCAGATTAATGCCATCATGCATATACAAATCTGGAGTACCTCCCCAAAACATAGCACCACAATCAAAAGACACATGCCAATCATCACGGTTCTTAGCAAGCCGTCCGCCATAACCGAAGCCAAGATAAGGTTTAAATGAATTGGACTTAGCAGTCACTGTAACCATTCCTCTATCATCTGGCTCCACGATATAACGTTCACCAGCCTTATGCAAAACGCCTTCTGAATCTACGACATCATGCTTAAAATAGCCTACAGCAAAACCCAATCGCCCCATCTTAAGAAGCTTCTCGTAGAGTTTTTCCTGTGCGTCAAAAGTTACGGGTGGAAAATCTTTATCTATCTTCGTGAAGTCGATCAATGGTTCATCATTAACAGCCTTATTATACATATTATTATAGATGCCTACTGCACTTAATGTTCGCATTGATTCTATTGCGTTCTCGGCATAGGCGAAACGAGATGGTCCCCAGTAGAAACCTGCAGTAAAGTGCCAATGCTTGTTCTGCTGGAAGGGAAAGACATCAACAAGAAACTTAAAATTGTTGATAGTTGGCTTACCTATCATATCGGCATGATCGTCAGCATCGTAACCAGTAAATTCATAGAGAAGATCATTCATCTTATCGAATGTCGTCGGCTGGCGATAACCATCCTTGTCATAAGCCTTAGCAGGCTGACCATTAATCGTCAGTTCAAACTCCATTCGTTTCGTAAAACGGGGCATAAACTCATAACCAGCACGGAGCTGAACATACTTTCCAACAGGTGAGGCAACATCGATACCGATACCTGTTGTTCCAGCTGTCAGAGAGATGTCCAAATGTTGGAAAATGTTATGTTCCTTCCAATATTGCGTCACTGGAATATAGGTCTTAGCAGATTCCTGCGCGCCGGAATCCAAAGTAAAACGTTTCCACGTTGTAGTGTCCTGTTGCGCAAAGGCAGTAAAGCTCATACAGGCCATCGCCATCATACATACAATTCTTTTCATTTTAGTTATCCTATAATAATTATATAAGTTTAAAAAATATTCTTAATTATACGAACGCCAATAGTCGGATAAGCTTTCAGCTTAGACATCAACTTGACATAGCTGCCAGACTTACCTTCTATTCCACTCACATCCTTCACAAGATTAACTCCTTCTGCGGTATATAAGGAAGGAGCACCTCCCCAAAACATCAGACCGCCAGTCACTGCGAACTTAATATCACGGCGTTTCTTCGACAAAACACCCTCATAGCCAACACCTATATAGGGTTTTATGCTATTAGTTTCTGCAGAAATCAAGACTTTTCCCTCAGAGCCACCAGTCATTTTGTAGTTATCACCTGACTTAACTGTTGTACCATCTGGTAGCTTCATCTCTTTAGTAAACTGCCCCATCAGATAACCCGCAGTACCATATGTTTTGATTACATCATTGTCACCTGCAGCTGCATAAAGTTTATTGTATGCATTGACACAGGCAAGCGTTCCACTGAAATCCGGGTCACTCTCGATCTTAGCATACTCAGATGGCCCCCAGTAAACGCCAAGCGTTACATGTAGGTTCTTATTACCCGACAAAGGAAAAATATCTACCAAGAATTTGAAATTCTGCATAGTCAACTTACCTGTCATATCAATATGATCTTTCATATCGTAGCCGGTCTTTTGGTACATCATCTCACTGACTTTATCATAGTTCGACTCAACCCGATAACCATCCTTATCGTACTTGTAGGGCTTCTCTTTTCCTATCATCAGGCCTGATATAAGTTTTTTCCTAAAATGAGGCATCAAATCATACCCAATACGTACCTGCGCGAACTCACATATAGGAGAAGCAACCTCGATTCCGATTCCAGACGTTCCTAAACTCAGTGCGAGGTCTAAGTGCTTGAATGTATTCCCCCAATGCCAATAATCAGCAGAGGATTCTTTCACTCGCTGTTCCAACGGCACAGACGGAATAT
>Ga0256404_1005310_pt1 | contig 23006 bp, 9 predicted proteins | sample RumenRJG_01DNA_FD_185990 | JGI IMG/M metagenome (GOLD analysis project Ga0256404, IMG submission 185990) | Bovine rumen microbial communities from Lethbridge, Alberta, Canada - RJG_01 | ecosystem: Host-associated > Mammals > Digestive system > Stomach > Rumen | place: Canada: Alberta | collected... | reverse complement strand
TTAAGCGCCGAAGGCCCGACAGAATAATTCTGCCACCCCGTCGGGGTTTTAGAATACTCTCTTGGTTCTTTAGCAGGGGTTCCACCCCTGCCTGTGTTCTTGCCAGACCTTCGGCCTTTTCCCTGCTTGCGGACGGGGAATAAACCCCGTCCCTACTCCACTTGATGCCCCTTCTCTGAATTTTTCCGACAAAACGACCGCGGCGTGAAACATCAAACTAGAGCGTGAAACAATCAAAAAGAAGGCTTTGGGGCACATGAAACATTGCTCGAGACCCCCAACCCCCTATGTTAGGGGGCTACAAACCTATGGTTTTAGTGATACAACTCTATGAGATAGAGCATACAGAGCATAGGTCTATAGCGGCTAAACCTATGGTTTGTGCGACCAAAACCTATGGTTTGGAGGGGAGGGAAGAAGCGTGGAGAAACGAAAAAGTCTCTAACCTGTTGACGGACAACGGGTTAGAGACTTTGTGGAAATACGGGCGTATTTCGGAAAAAATATTTTGCGGTCGGGAATTTTTAAAAATTAACTGGGTATTTTCGACCAAATGTTTTTACACTTCACTACCCTACTTCACCACCATCTTGACGACACGCGAACGGCCGTTGGGCAGGGACTCCTGACGCAGGTAGAGACCGGGACGGGTGGGGGCCTGCGCGCCGAGGCTGTTGCCGGAGGCGGAGTAGTAGCGCACGCCGTGGCTGAGGGTCTGGCGACCGCCGGTGGCGGGGTTCTGCTGAAGGTCCTCGATGCCCGAGATGAGCCCTTCGACATCGGCTATCTGGACGGGGTCGATGCCGCGGTTGGTGGGCGTGACGCGCTGGATGGTGCCGTCGTCGTTGAACGTGAGGCGGTCGACACACACCTCGCGGTGGTAGCCCGGACCGTTGCTGAAGTAGGAGGGATTGATGCGGTGGTAGACCAGATACCAGTCGTCGGTGCCGGGGACGCAGACCACGGAGCAGTGGCCGGTGCCATAGATCAGCTGGTCGGGATCCTGGAGGACGACGATGGGCTGGCGCGCCACGCGGATGGGGCCTGTGGGGGAGGTGGAGGTGCCGTAGGCCACGTGGTAGTTGGGGGAGCCGGTGTCGTCGACCGACCAGAGGAAGTAGTAGATGCCGTTGCGGAAGAACACGTAGGCACCCTCGCGGAAGGCGTAGTCGGAGAGCGAACCGCCGGTGGGGGTGATGACGTACTCGGTGTCGTCGACGGAGAGCATGTCGTCGGAGAGCAGGCGGTAGCAGAGCTGTCCGTTGCCGTAGTAGAGGTAGGACTGGCCGGTGAGGGGGTCGGTGAAGACGTCGGAATCAATCATCTGGCCGGCAGCCGAGGAGGTGAAGAGGGGTTTCGACGAGGCGCGGAAGGGTCCGGTGGGACTCTCGCTGACAGCCACGCCGAGCGTCTTCTTGCCGTAGGAGGGGTTCTGGCCGCTGAAGTAGAAGTAGTAGTGCCACTTGCCATCAGAGAACTTCTCCTCGATGCAGGGTGCCCAGGCGTTGCCCGTGGCCCAGGGCACGTCCTGACCTCGCTGCAGCGAGAGGATGGTGCCCTCGTTGGTGAAGTTGAGCAAATCGGGCGAGGAGAAGACGTCGAACGAATAGCCACCCCAGGAGGGATAGCCGTCGGTGGTGGGATAGAGGTAGAAGCGCCCTGTCTTCTGGGAGAAGAGCACCTCGGGGTCGGCATGGAAGTCGGGCAGCACGGGGTTGCCGACGGGCTCTACGGTGACGTAGTAGGGAGTGCTGGGATGGGCGGTGAGGGGATTGCCGCCAGCTCCATAGAACTGTGGACCCCGGGAGAAGTCGCGTGGTCCCTGGGGATAGACGACGTCGGCGGGCGAGGTGAAGAACTGCGGGTCGAACTGGGTGAGGTCGGTACCTGGGTCGACGGGAATATAGACCTTGCCCACGCCTCCCGTGGACTCATCGCCCTCCTCGATGACGAGGCGGTTCTGATGGATGCGGGGGTTGCGGGCACCGGCCAGCTTGGGCAGGTCGCCCTTGGCATAGGGGAAGGCATGGAGCAGGGCCTCGGTCTCGGCCTGCGTGATGGGGAGCACGGTGCCGTGGCGTGGCGTGAAGATGCCGCTGGTGGCGGTGTTCTTCACGGCGGTGAAGTGCTCGAGGTCGGGGCTGGCACAGAACTGGTAGTAGCCGCTGGAATAGCAGTCGTACATCAGAATCCAGGAGTCTTGGTTGATGAGCTTGAAGACGCCGGCGCCCTCGACGGCCACGTTGGTCTGCTGGAGTGTGCCCGAGGGAGCTGACCACTGGCTGCCGAGCGGCTCGCCGGGACGAGCCGTCAGGTGGCGGGCCGTGACCTTGCAGATGCCGCCCTCGCCCTCGTTCTTGTAGAAGCCGTGATAGAGGGAGTCGGACTCGTTGTAGACGATGTCCATGTCGATGGTGGCCGAGCCGCGGTCGTAGAAATAGACGGGCTCACCCTCGAGGTCGGTGAAGTCGGCGTTGGCATAGCAGTAGAAGTCCTTGTCGTAGGGGATGCTCTTGTCGCTGGTGAGCAGCGAGAAATAGACCATGAACTTGCCTGCCTCGGGGTCCCAGATGGTCTCGGGAGCCCAGACGCGGGTGACCTTCTCGAACATGGTGCCGCGATACTTCGTGGGGAAGTGGACGGTGGAGTGCTGCCAGTGGATGAGGTCGCTGGACTTCATGAGCACGAGGCCGCGGTTGCTGGACCATCCCTCGGCAGAGCGCATGTCGGTGTTGACCATGTAGAACATGCCGTCGGGGCCGCGCAGGATGTGGGGATCGCGCACGCCGCGCTTCAGGGCGATGGTGTCGGCCTTGACGACGGGCTGGCCGCGGTTGATGGGGGTGAAGTTGTAGCCGTCGTTGGAGAGGGCGTAGTAGAGGTTCTCGTTGTCGTTGGAGGGGAAATAGACGAAGAGATAGTTGGTGTAGGGCTCGCGCTCGTGGAGCGTGACGGCGAAATCGCGCGTCTGGCGGGCTTTTCCCTTGATGACGGTAGCCGTGAGCGTGACGGTGCGTTTCTGGCCCTCAGGGAGCTTTAAAACGCGTCCCTGGTCGTTGATCCACTCGGGGTCCTGCGACTTCCAGAAGACGACGCAGCCCTCGGGAGACACGGTGGGCAGCGTGAGGTCGGTGTAGACGTTGTTGGGATGGCCGGGAATACGGAGGGCGGCAGCATCCTGCAGGACGAGTTCTTCGTCGGTGAGCTCGGGCAGCACGCTGACGGGGAACTGGCGGTCGAGGCTCTGACTGCCGCAGGAGAGATGGGCCGTGAGGGTGGCTGTGGCGACGGGGCTGCCGGCCACGGGCCGGGTGATGTGGCCCTCGGCGGTGATGACACCGTTGTCGGACGAGGTCCACTCGATGGTGAGCTCATGGTAGACGGTGGGCAGGGAGACGTCGGTCTTGAGGTTGGTCAGGTTGCCTGGGGTGAACTCATTCATGTGGCGCTCCACGCGCAGGGAGTCGTCGTAGGCATTGAGGCGCTTGGAGAGTTGGGAGAGGCGTCCCACCTCGGAAGCGGAGAGATCCTGATTGTAGAGGCGGAAGTCGCTGTAGAGGGCATTGCGCAGGGGGGCATCGCCGTCGTAGCAACTGCGGCCGAGAAAGTTTTGCAGGGTGCGGCCCACTTGGCTGGGCTGCAGGCGGATGGTCTTGGAGGCCGACACGCCATTGACGTAGAGGCGCACGGACTGCGAGCGGCTGACGAGGGCGACGTGGTTCCACTGACCTACACGCACGGGGTTCTTGGCCGTGATACTCAGCTCGCCGCTGTAGTCGGTCTGGGTGATGGCGAAGCGCGAGTCCTTGGCCGAGAAGAAGAGGTAGCCTTCGGACGAGGAGCGGGCAAAGCACCAGACGAAGTTGCCGTTGGCCGAAACGTCGGCGTCCTCGGGCAGATAGACGTTCAGGGAGATGGCATAGCTGCCGTCGAGGGAGGCAATGACGTCGCCGAAGTCTTCGCCGAAGTCGAGATAGCCGCCGTCGGCGCCGAGGCTGAGCACATGGCCGCCGTCGGCATAGGGGGCAAGTGCTGCTCCCTGGCAGAGAGTGGCGGTGTGGGCGCCGGAGGCGTCGGTGAGCGACGAGAAGTCGAAGTGGACCAGCGGCGTGACGCTCTGGGCAGCGCCGCTGAGTGCAGTCGCCAAGACACTGATGAGGAGAAGGAATTTCTTCATATTACGAAAAGAGATGGTTTTTTTTGACGTTGATGGAAACAAAAAAATGGGGGACAAGGAATGAGAGCCTTGCGGGCTTTCGGATTCCTCATCCCCCATTGGTCAGGTATTCAGAATGCCACTACTTGCTGAAGGGCATGTACCAGTTCTGCGGGTTGGTAAGGTCGACGGCGGGGTGCTTGTAGGCCAGTTTGTCGGCCAGCCAGCGGCTGCCGTAGTCGCTGCCATAGGTGCCGGCGTCGTTCTTGTGGCGGGCAATGCGGCAGAGGTCGCCGAAGCGGTTGCCTTCGAAGGCGAGCTCGAGTGCATACTCGTCGCAGATGAGGTCCTCAACGACATTGATGAGGTCCTGCTTCTGCCAGCTCTTCTCGACCTCGGTGACGGGATTGCCTTCCTCGTCGAGGACGGGGTTGCCCTCTTCATCGAACACTTCTACAGTGGTGTAGATGGGCTTGATGAAGTCTTCGCCGTACTTCGCGTTGAGCTCGGCCACCTTGCGATCCATCTCGGAATCGAGCTGATAGGGCGAGAAGGCGCCGCGGGTGTAGCCACTGCCGAAGGAGTGGATGCCGGTGTTGAGAGTGAAGTTGGAGATGTTCTCGTCGGAGAAGAAGGGGATGGTGGTTCTCAGGAACTCGTAGGACTCAGCCGACAGATAGAGGCCGCTGGTGGCCAGTTCGCGGTTGAGACCGTCCTTCAGGATGGCGAAGGCCACATCGGGATAGCCCATGCGGTTGATGGCCTCGGCCAGACGCAGATAGACGGTTGCCGTGCGGTAGATGGGAATGTTGGCACCCTCGTACTTGGTCATCTCGTAGAAGATGGAGTCTTCCTTGCTGATGTGAGAATTGAGCGTAGAGTAGCGGCGCAGGTCGCCGATGTCGACCGACTTCACGTTGTTGTTGTCGGTGAGGGCGGTGCTGGGCACGTAGTAGTAGGTCTGCGCATTGGCCAGGTCGAGATAGGACTGCGAGGCATCAATCTCGCGCTCCAGCAGATAGAGCGAGGAGACGACGTTGCCACCTGCGAGCGTGTAGCTGGACTCGGTGGTGTAGAAGTCGTAGCCGAAGAGGCGGGGCAGGTCGGAGGTGAGTCCGTTGAGCTTGTTGACGGCCATCGGCACATAGGTGATTATGCCGCTGGGCGAGTTCATGGTGAAGTTGGCCATCCAGTCGATACCGTTGCCGAAGTTGTAGCGCATGTCGTTGGGGAGCTTGCGACGAATCTCGGCGGTGAAGGCCGGCTCGTTGTAGTAGGGCAGCATCGGCGTCTGGGTGTCGTGCAGATAGGTGAAGTAGTAGTGGGCAGCCTGGGCGTAGTCGCCAGCCTCCAAATAGAGGTCGCCCAGCACGAGGTCGACGGGGAACATCATGTACCGCGTGTCGGCAATAATCTTCATGCGGCCGCGGTTGGTTTCACCCACTTCAATGTTGTTGCCATAGGTGGGCACGGGCTGGCCGGAATACTTGGCAAGCTCGGGAGCCAAGGCATCGCAGATGCCGCGGATGTCCTTCTTGTCGCGCACGACGTTGGCATCGCTGATGTTGGTGATGGGGTCGGTGTAGAAGGGCACGCTGCCATAAATCTTGGCCAACTGCAGGTAGGCCCAGGCGCGGATGCTATGAGCCTGCACATACTCGGGGATGGCCACCTTGCGGCTACCGGTGAGAAGGGTGGTGTCGCGGTGGGCAATGAAGTAGTTGCAGTTGTTGATGATGCGATAGAACACGTAGGCCGAATCGTACTTGTTCTCGGCAGTGGCCGAGAAGTTGGCCAGGGCACGCAGGTCGGACTCGGTGTACTGGTTGACCTGTGTGAGGTCGCCACGCATTTCGTTGACGAGCACGTACTGGTCGATGGCCTGCTGGACACCCTTGAGAATGCCGAGGGTGTAGAACATGGAGTCGGTCTTCTCGTTGAGCTCAGGGTCGAAGATCTGACGGTTTGAGTCGGTCTCAAGCATGTCCTGGCAGGAAGAGAGGAACATGCCGCAGAGCGCTGCTATGATAAAAATTTTCTTTTTCATATTCATATACTTCTTTAACTTCTTTGACTTCTTTAACTGCATACAATAGAGTTAGAGATTAATCTTCAATCCAAGTGAGAAGGTACGACCGAGGGGCACATTGCCGGCATCGATGCCCTGATAGAGCACGCTGTTGGCAACCGAGAACTCGGGATCGTTGCCCAGGTAGCGGGTGACGGTGAAGAGGTTGTTGGCCTCGGCCCACACCTGGAGTCCCTGCAGCCAAGAGAGGCTCACGGGCACCTTGTAGTTGAGGCGGAGAGTCTTCAGACGCAGATAGCTGCCATCCTCAATCCAACGGTCGCTGAAGCGGCTGTTGCCCATGGGGTCGCCATAGACGGCACGGGGCACATCGGTGACCTGGCCTTCGTAGCGCCAGCGGTTGACGACTGCGGTGGTCTGGTTGTAGAACTGCGAGCTGCCCTCGAGGATGCTGCGCTGGTAGTTGAAGACATCGTTGCCGAGCGAGTAGTTGAAGCCCAGCGAGAGGGTGAAGTTCTTCCACATGATGTTGGCGAAGATGTTGCCGTAGATGTCGGGATTGGGATTGCCGATGATGGTCTTGTCGGCCTCGGAAATCATGCCGTCGCCGTTGAGGTCGGCAAAGTGGGCGTCGCCAGCCTTGAAGTTCTGGTGGGCGCCGGTGTTGTCGAGCATGTAGAGGTAGCCGTTGTTGCCGGCGGCAGCAGCCTCGGCATCGCTGGCGAAGACACCCTCGAAGCGATAGCCATAGAAGGAACCGGCCGACTGGCCGACGATGGTGGCGATGTTGTTGGTGCCGTAGATGGAAGAGGTGTAGCCCTGGGCATCGAGCTTGCCGCCGACGTAGATCTTGTCGTCGTTAGGCAGCGACTTCACCTTGTTCACATAGTGGCCCATGGAGGCTCCGAGTTCAACGTTGAAGTCCTTCGTGACAACGGGCTTGGCGGTGACGGTGAGTTCGAAACCGGTGTTGTCCATCGAACCGCCGTTCGACCAGTAGTTGTTGATACCGGCCACGGGGTTGTCGAAGCTCTTCAGCGTGAGCAGGTTGGAGGTGTGGTTGATGTAGTAGTCGAAGTCGACACCCAGACGGTTGTTCAACCAGTAGGACTTGAAGCCGAGGTTCAGACGGTTGGTCTTCTCGTAGGTGATCTCGTCGTTACCGATGTTGTTGAGCTGGGCGGCGGTCATGTTGCGCAGATACTTCAGCACACCGAACGACGTGCGGGCAGCATAGTTGCTGATGTCGTCGTTACCGGAGATGTCGTAACCGGCCTTGAGCAGGAAGTAGTTCAGGGCGTCGGTCTTCGGGAACCAGGCCTCGTTGGTCAGGGCCCAACCGAGTTGCAGGCTGGGGAAGAGACCCCACTTCACGCCGGCGAGCTTCAGACCGCTGGAGTTCTCGCCGAAACGGCTGCTGCTCTCCAAAGAGAAGGCCAGCTGGGCGAAGTAGCGGTTGCGGTAGTTGTAGTCGACGTTGGCATACCACGTCAGGCTCTTCCAAGCATCGGCGATACCTTCAACGTTGATGTAGGCCATGTTGGGGTCGATGTTGGGCTGCTTGTCGTTGGTACCCGAGTTGCGCTGACCGGTAGGCGTGTTGTCGTCGAAGGAGAACGAAGACAGGCGGAAACCACCATAGGCGTCGACGAAGTGCTTGCCGAGCTGCTTGGTGAACTGCAGGCGGGTGTCGCTGACAACACTGATTTCCTTTGAGAACATGGTGCTGACGAGTGCCTGCACGCGGCCGATGCCGTCGATGAGGAACAGGGGCATGCCGCCTTTCGGACGGTAGTAGCGCTGCGACACGCGGTCGAGGGTGTAGGAGAAGGTCTCGCTCAGGGTGAGGTTGGGCGAGAACTCGTAGCGCGGAGCGATGACGGCATTGAAGTTGGTCATCTCGACACGGTTCTTGTTGATGGCCTCACCATTGTAGAGCAGGGCCGTGGGGTTACCCAGCGTCAGGTCCTCGTCGAGGTCGGTGAGGTAGTCGTCGGCCTCGTAGAGGGTAGAAGTGAGCTTGCCCGTGACATTGCTATAGGTATAGGGATTGAGGAACGGCGACTTGATCAGGCCGAGCAGCGTGGGCGACGAGACAGGACCCTCGGAGAAATCTTCGGGAGTACCGTTGTCGAAGACGTCGCGGTTGATCTTGGCATACGACATGTCGAAACGGGTGATGAGTTTCTCAAGCACCTTGATGTCGGTATTGAAGCGCACGTTCAGACGGTTGAAGTCGTTCTTGCGGGCTGTGCTCTGAGCGGTGGTGTAGCCCAGCGAGAGGTTGTACATACCCACGTCGTCACCACCCTGCACGTTGATGTTGTAGTTCTGGGTGATAGCGTTGCGATAGACCTCGTCCTTCCAGTCGGTGTTGTTGTGATAGGTGTTGTAGTAGAACTTCGACGGGTCGGTGCCGAGGAACTTCAGGTCGCCCTCGAACTTGTCGTAGTTGGGATAGCTACCCAGCAGCTCGGTGGTATAGAGACGATACTGCGTGGCGTCCATCATCTCGGGCAGACGACCCAACATGACGTAGCCGGCACCGATGTTGGCATCGATGCGGGTTGCCATGGAGTGGCCGCGCTTGGTGGTGATGAGGATGACACCGTTGCCACCCTTGGCACCATAGAGGGCTGTGGCATTCTTCATGACCTGGATCTTCTCGATGTCGGAGGGATTGATGTTCAGGAAGAGGTTGGTGTAGTCGCCATAGTGGAGCGTGGAACGCGTCTCCTGCATGTCGCGCACGATGCCGTCGACCACGATGAGGGGCTGGGCATTGGCGTTGAGCGAACTGAGACCACGGATGAACATGGCTGCGCCATAGCCGGGACCGCCAGAGCGGTTGATGGCATGGACGTCGCCACCGAGGTTGTTCTCGATCTCGGTCTCGGCCGAATAGGCAGTGGTGTTGTTGACCATGGCTTGGCTCATGGCAGCAACGTTGGTGCCATTCTCGTACATGGTCTTGAACTTATCGGCAATCATAGTGATGCGGAGCACCTTGTCGCCAGTGCCGATGCCTACCTGCTGGCTGAGATATCGCGGTGCGTGCACAAAAAGCGCAGTGGCAAATGTGGGCACCTTGATGGTGAACTCGCCCTTCTCGTTGGTCATGGCCGCATAGTTGCGGTCGTTGAGCGTCTGTATCTGGATACCGGCAAGGGGCTCCTTCGATACGGCGTCGATGACGACACCCTTGACGTCCATCGTCGGGTATTGGGGCTTCTTCACCTGAGCTTTCTTCTTGACGACAGTCTCCTGCACGTCTTCGGCGTATTCCACGTCGTCGTCCTGTGCCACAGCGGGCAGGCAGACGGCCATTGACATGAGGATGCCGATACTAAGAATCAAATGTCTTTTCATTATCATAGATATTTATGAGGTGAGACTTCAATTAAAATTACACTTAATCACGAATAATAATGATTGTACTTCCTCTGCCGAAGCTCTGGGTATAGAAAGGATCGTCGAACTTATAGTCGGGATGCTCTTTCAGATATTCATCCAACTCCTTCGGCACGAGGAAGATTCGGTCGATGCGAATGTTGCGGTCGTACTTGTCGGAGTTGGCCGACACACGGCCTTCAATACGCAGGAAGGGTGAATAGCCGGTTCCGTAATAGCAGATGGGGAACGTCACCTCACCGAAGCGAATCGTATCAATCTTGGTGGGATCGCTCTCAAAGTCTCCAAGACGTGCAGGATTGGTGGGCATGGCACCCTTTTCGTTGTTGTAGCCAACCGATACGCGGAAGCTATTGCCCTTGGGATTGGTCTCGTAAACATTGGTGATGTTGGAAGGAACTATCACACCATAGATGACGTAAGTCGTAGAACGCACATTCCTCAGGTAGAAGTTGAGTTCAGGGTTCTGTTGGTTCGATGCAGCATAAGCCTCCAGGTAGCCATAGTTTGACAGGCGGCCTGCAACGGCGGGGTTCTGCCTGCCGGCGATGACATTGTACACGGGAGAAGCCGAACCACCAGACACGCTACCAAGGTAACTGCTGTACTCGGTCTCGATGTTGATGAGCGGATTCCAGATGGTCCAGGGGTGCATGCGCAGCGAGTCGTCGGTGATGTAGATGTCGCCGTTACTCTTGTCGACGCGGGTGGTACCCGTGAAGAGGGCCTCAGCATCCTCATCGTACATAAGGTCGTAGGACGCGGTGATCAAAGAGTCGGCACCGAGTTTCTGACCTGTCTGGTGGTTGTTGAGTTTCACGTTGTCATATTCGTTGTTGTTGTAGAACAGACCGCGCAACAGGACGCTGTGCGAAAGGGAGTCTTTCCAGTAGGCGGCACCCTTGGGCAGTTCCACTTCCTCGATATGCTGCAGGCTGGAAGTCCTTGCCGGCGACTCGATGTAGGTGAACTTGTCAATGTATTTGTAGCACGGCGCAATGGCTTTCATGGCGCGTGTCCAGGCCTCGTTGGTGGGGACAATCATCGTGTAGTTGCTGTCCTCAGTATTGATACCCAGGCCTTCAACCAGCGTGTTGTAGTCTTCAAACACGGAGTCGAGGTAGGTGATCTGGCCGTCGACGACCGGACCCTGGATGCTCTTGGCCTTGTCCAGACGCTTGATATCGAAAGCGTGGATGTAGGCGCTGATGGAGTCGATGGGGAAATCGCCAGGCTCGAGCGACTCGAAGATGTTCGGCTGGAAGAGCAGCTTGCCGTTCAGCGTGTGGATGACACCGTTCACGCTGGGCACGTTGGCCTGAGCCACCGGGACACCCGACATGGTGTAGCTGCCTGCTCCCTCGAAGTTGTGCACCTTCTTGTTGAGCATGTAGATTCTCTCGCTGATGGAACCCGAAGCGGGGATGTTGTTGCGTGCGATGTGGTTCTGCACGAACTCCTTCAGCAGCTTGTCGTTGCCCACCGTGGTGAGTGCGTCATAGTCGAAGGTGCCGTTGAGCGGAGCCCAGACGGTGAACGACTGCGACGTGTTAAGGACGGCATCGTAGCCTGCCTTCTTCAGAAGGTCGGCAAACTGCGACAGGTTGGAGTTGGAAGTAATGTTCTCCCAGATGGTCGACGTGGCCGATCCCTCGACAGCACTTCCTGCATCGTAGTGGTCGTCCCAGTCGGAGCAGGCTGTGAAGAGGGCGCCTGTGGCAAGGAAGGCCACTGCGACCAGCATGTTTTTGAATATCATGTTTCTTTTCATAATCTATGCTGTAAATCTAATAGGTTTAATACATATCTTCAATGTACTGCGTGTTGTTGTACACGTTCTCAGGACAGAACTCAATGTAGTCGAGGTGGAACTCTGCATTGGTGTTGTTGGGCAACACCGTCTTGAAGCGCAGCCAGTAGTCGCCTTGCTCAAACTGCTGGCGAGTGATGATGCGGCGCAGGTCTTGATGGTTAGCTCGGCCTACGGTGTTGCCACCCTTACCTACGGTGTAGTAGAGGGGACCACGCATGTAGCCGAGGTTGCGCATGTCGGCATCGCTCTCTACACCCATGTCCTCATGGTTGGTGTAGAGCGACCAGCCTGTGACAACGTCGGGCACAACCGTCGTTCCGTCGGGAGAAATGCTCGACGAAGGTTCGTGGCGCATGTCAAGCGGGATGTCGAGGGCCTGCATCGATGAGATATTGGAGTTGCGGCCCATATAGAACTGCAGCATGCCTCGGTTGTTGTTGGCCGTGTAACCCATACGGAGTTCGTAGGTTCCATCGGGAACAGGCGGCAGACGGAAGGCGAAGTCGAACGTACCCTGGCAGTTGAATTCATCACCCTGATAGTTGCTCCAGCCGTTGCTCTGACCTGAAAGGTAGAGCAGACCCGTTGCGTCACCATTGTAGATACGAAGATTCTCAAAGAAACCATTCGGGAAACGAATATAGTCACCAGAAAGGCTACCACGCTTACCTGATTTACCTCCATTAAGTGCTCTCACCTCTTGGTCGGAAATCATACGGAAGTTGTTGGACATCATCTCACCCAGGAACGACGTGTCGTCGAAGCGCATGCGCTCGTTGAGCACACCGCGCGGCACCTGGCTGTTGTAGACCAGCATGCCCTTGATGGGATGGATGTAGCCGTTGAGAGCCTGGATGTTGTCAGACTGCACCTCAATACCGGGATCCACTACCGTCTGCATGTTAGCCGAAGCCAACTCGGCAATGCGGTCGGTCAGCGTGCTGTTGGTAGCATAGTAGTTGATGTAGCGCTTACCACTGCTGCGCACAACCTTCAGCAAGGTGTAGGGCAGCATGGTCTCGTTGTATTCGAACAGCATCACCTTCGACACTTCGTTGAACGAGCGGACCAGTTTGTCATAGGGCACCTTGTACTTCAGGATGTGGTAGCGCATGAACATGTTCAGCGCATTGAAAGGACTGGTATAGTCAGTACCTGTGCTGACCTGATAGCCATTGTTGCGGTAATAGTCGTACCAGCCGGAACCAGGCTGTGCACAGTTGGCATAGACCTCATTGGCATAATTTGCCAGATCTTCCACTGAGTTGATGCCATTCTCCTTCAGCGTCTCGTCGGTCTCGGCGAAGATGGTATAACCCAATATGCACTCTTTGGGCACATAGAAGTCATAACTATTCTTTACTTCATCAAAGTTCGTACGGACCTGAGCCGTCAGCGAGTCGGCCAGACCCGTGATCTTCAGTGCCTGAGAGAACAGGGAGAAGATGTCGAGATGCTGCTCCATCTCACCAGCCATCAGGCGGTTGGAACGCTGCAGCACCTGGCTGATTTCGTGCAGCACGCCGTTCTCCAACTCATTGTCCATGCTGGTGATGAAGGAATAGCGGTTGACAACGGTTGCACCCGAGATGGAGTCGATGGACGTATTGATGTCGCGTCCGAGCATGGTGCTCAGCGTCATGCCGTTGCTCATGTTCACACCCATGACCTCGGTAGGCAGCAGGTGGAAGAGGGCGATGTCGTTGCAGAGCGAGTCGGTGAGTCCTTCCAGACCGGGAGCCGTCATACCGTTGTGCGGGTTCTCCGTGTTCACGGGGTCGTTATACAAGCTGTCCAGGTATGCAGCGATAGCATCGTTGTTGGGAGCGAAGCAGGTGTACATGCCATAGGCAGACAGAATCTTGTCGTAGCCAATGCGCTTCAGGATGTAGTTGAAGCTGCCGAACTGGTCCTCACGGTTGGCCAGATAGTCTTCGATGGTCTCACCCGTAAAGGTGTAGAGGTTCGACTCGTCGATGTCTTCCTTACAACTCGTGAAGAGTGCAGCCGTCGACAGGAACAGCATAATCACTGTCAGTGCGCGATTGAGAAAACTATATTTTTTCATATCTTATTTCTTTATAGATTAATACATATCTTCCACATACTGGCTGTTGTTATAGACGTTCTCGGGGCAGAACTCAATGTAGTCGAGGTGGAACTCCGTATTGGTGTTGTTGGGCAACACCGTCTTGAAGCGTAGCCAGTAGTCGCCTTGTTCGAACTGCTGGCGCGTCACGATGCGGCGCAAGTCGCCGGCATAGGCGCGGGCAATGGTGCTTCCGTAGGAGAAGCAAAGCGGTCCGCGCATGTAGCCCAGATTGCGCATGTCGGCATCACTCTCCACACCCAGGTCTTCATGGTTGGTGTAGAGCGACCAGCCCGTGACTGCATCAGGAATGATGACCGTTCCGTCGGCACTCATCTCGTTTTTAGGAACGACACGCATGTCGAGAGGAATGTCAAGAGCCTGCATGGATGACACCGAATTGTTGCGGCCCAGGTAGAACTGCAGCATGCCTCGGTTGCCATTGGCCGAATAGCCCATGCGGAGTTCGTAGGTTCCGTCGGGCACCGGCGGCAGGCGCAGGGCAAAGTCATACGTACCAAGGCAGAGAATCTCGTCGCCCTGATAGTTTGCCCATCCGCAATCCTGGCCACCCAGATAGTAAATCTCGGTGTTGTCGCCGTTGTAGACCTTCAGATACTCACAGAAGTTCTCCGGCAGACGCATGTTGCCGTTTCCACCGAACGTGTCGAAGGTGCCGCCGTTCTCAGCTTTCACTTCGGCAGGATTCTTGCAACGCAAGCCTGTCGACATCAGCTCTGGCAGCAGCGACGAGTCGTCGAAGCGCATGCGCTCGTTGAGTACACCGTGGGGCACATTGAAGTCGTAGACCAGCATGCCGTTGATGGGATGGATGTATCCGTTGAGCGACTGGATGTTGTCCTTGCCCACCTCAATGCCTTCACACATCACGGTACAGATGTTGTCTGAACCCATTTCTGCCACGCGGTCGGTCAGCGTGCTGTTGCTCACCCAACGGTTCAGGTAGGGTTTGCCATTCACACGCGACATCTTCATCAGCGTGTAGGGGAGCATGGTCTCCAGATATTCATACACCAGCGCCTTCTGCGACTGCGCGTAGGTGTAGAACATCTTATTATAAGAAATGGAGTACTTCAGGATGTGATAGCGCATGAACATGTTCAGCACGTTGGCCGGGTTCTGGTAGTCCCTGGCTGTGCTCACCTGGATGCCACGGTTGCGATAGTAGTCGTACCAGCCATTGGCATCGGCGCTATTCTCGTACACTTTCTTGGCATACTCAAAGAGGTCGTCGATCGAGTTGATACCGTTCTCTTTCAATACATCGTCGGTCTCGGCAAAAATGGTGTAGCCATATTTGCAGACCTTGGGAACATAGATCTTACCACCCGAAGCCTTGTTGCAGAATTTCTTGGGTTGGATGAGTCCCTTGCGCTCCTGCAGTCCGAGCGAGTCGACCAGTCCGGTGACGGTCAGTGCCTGGAGGAAGAGCGAGTATTCGGGATGCTTGCCCATTTCGCCTGCCATCATATTGTTCGAGCGGGTAATCACGTGGTTGATCTCATGCAGCACACCGTTTTCCAGTTCGTTGTCCATTGTCGTCACCAGGGAGTAGTTGTTGAGCACGAGGTTGCCCGAGATGGAATCAATCGATGTATTGATGTCTCGGCCCAGCATGGTACTGATGGTCATGCCGTTGCTCATGTCAACACCCATCACCTCTGAGTAGAGCAGATGGAACAGGGCGATGTCCCTGCAGAGAGAATCGGTAAGTCCTTCGAGCCCCTGGGCGGTCATACCGTTGTGGGGCAGGTCTGCGTTGCTCATGTCGTTGTAGAGGCTGTCCACATATTTGGTGACGGCCTCGTTGGTCGGAGCAAAGCAGGTATAGGTGCCGTAGGCCGAGAGGATCTTGTCGTAGCCGATGCGTGTGAGAATATAGTTGAAGTTACTGAACTGATCTTCACGATTCTTCAGGTAATCCTCAATGGTCTCGCCCGTAAACGTGTACAGGTTCGACTCGTCTATCTTCTCACTACAGCCACTGAAGAGTCCTGCCACGATGGGAATCATGGCGGCCAGCAGCATCCTGCCGAAGAACTGTCTGGAATTCTTCTTGTTCATGATTGTGAGAAATTACTGTTTCTGGGTCGTATTTTCCTGCTCGAACACAGGATTTTGCTTCAGTAGGTTGTTCACCTTCAACTCTCGTTCCTGTATAGGCCAGTAGAGGAAAGGTTCACTCTTCATCTTGTATGACACGGCCTCACCACCAGTGACATACTTCCTGACAATCAATGCCAGCATCGGCGCGTAGAGCGTGGGCCACTCGGTGCGGTCGGCCAGTTTGGTCTTCAGGTCGACCCCTTCCATGTGGCGATAGCAGTAGCGCATGAGGTCGAACCAACGCTTACCTTCGAAGCAGAGTTCGCGCTCACGCTCGGCCAGCACCAGCAGTTCCATCGACTCGCGATCGGGGAAGGCGCTTATCTGGAGTGTGTCGCTGACGTTCTTCGCCATCGAGCGCTTGTTGACAGCCTGCACGAGGTTGAAAGCCTGGTCGAGGACCACGCGGTCACTGTCGTTGGCAGCGGTCTGCACGAGAGCCTCAGCCTTCATCAGCATGACGTCGGTCAGACGATAGACAATCCAGTTCTGACGGTAGTTGTCGAAAGTACGCCTGTTGTTCTGGGTTTCACCCACATTGAACTTAGTAGGATCAGTCGATGCCTGATTGCCACTGCTGACGTAACTATCCTGCGACACCATCTTGCGAACCGACAGTTCGGTGGCCTCTTCGCTGTTCACACCATATACGTTGTACCAATAACGATAGTCGTTCTTCGACACGTAGACCTTCTGGCCTTGTGCCGTATTGGCTTTCTCGTCGTAGAAATTGAAAATCTGCGATGCCATCAGGGCGCTGGTTGTCTGGTGATTTTCGGAATTACCAGTCTCATAATAGAGGTTCTCCAGTGCCAGGTTCGAGTTGTTCGAACCGTCATACTGCCATTCCAGGATGCTCTCACTCGAGTTTCCATCGACAAAGATGCTGCTGAAGGCCATGTCGCGGTCTATCAGGTGATAGGGATCTTTATCCATGGCTGCCATGCCAGTCGTGTTGGCCTGGAAATATTCGTCCTTGGCCTTAATGATCTGGTCGGCATAGCTGATGCACTTCTGGTAGTCAGCCTGGCTGTGGTTGATGGAAGCACGCCAGAGGTAGATGTCGGCCAGCAGGGCACGCACGGCGTCGCGCGTGAAATAGCCCACGTTGCGCCAGTCTTGCTTGCCATAGGCACCACTTTTCATGATGTAGCGCTCGGCTTCCTCGAGGTCGTTGATGCAGTACTGCAGCACGCTGTCGGGAGCCACCTGCGGAATCACCATCTCCTGGTCGTCGTCCTCATACGACTGCGTCGTGTAGGGCACGTCGCGGAAGGTGCGCACCAGGTAGAAGTAGCAGAGGCTGCGCAGGGCAAGCATCTGTGCACGTGTCTCGTCGTAGTCGCCCTTTGTGAAGGCAGGGTCGTTCTCCATCACGTCTGCAGCATGGTTCAGCACGATGTTGCAACGGTTGATGACGGCGTAGAAACTCTCCCACGAGTTGTAACTATTCTGGGGAAGCAGGTTCACTGCACTGATGTTCTCCAGGTTGGTATTGTTGTAGCTGCTATATTTCACCAGTTCGTCTGAACGGTAAGCGCCCCAGATGATGGCTCTCTCCTGACAGCCGTAACTGATCATGCTGCCATAGGCGCCGGTCACCATACCCTGCACATCCTCCTTGGTCTTCCAGAAATCCTCACCGATAGTCTTGTCGGTAGGATAGATGGTCAGGAAGTCGTTGCAGGAGCTGAGTCCTGTGACAAGAACGGCTGCCAAGGCAAATATCTTGAATATATTATTGCGTTTCATACTCATATCTGTTTTTAGAATCCAACGTTAATGTTCAGGGTTACCGACTTGCTTCGCGGAGTCTGAGAGTTATCGTAGGCGATACCCCATGCACCGGCAGAGTGCTCAGGATCGGTACCGCTGTACTTCGTGAAGCACAGCAGGTTCTGGCCCGAGAGGCTCAGCACGAGGTTGCGCAGGCCGATGGCCTTGAGCAACTTCTTGTTGAAACGGTACGACAGCTGCACGTAGCTCATACGGATGAACGAGGCGTCCTCCACATAGCGGTCGCTGCCGAGCCAGTTGTAGCCCGTGTTGTACATAGCGCGCGGCATCGTGGTCACGTCGCCGTTCTTGCGCCAGCGCCAGTTCACGGCCGAGCTCTGGTTGTTAGCGTTGAACATTTCCTCCAGGTTCATGCGGGCACTGTTCACAACCTTGTAGCCGGCACGATAAGTGAAGCTGGTCTTCAGCGTCCAGTCACCATAGAAGAAGTTCAGACCGAAACCACCACTGAGTTTCGGGTTCGAGTTGCCGAGGTAGACGATGTCGAGCGAGTTAATCTGACCATCGTTGTTGATGTCCTCATAAATGGCATCACCACCCTGGAACTTATACGTCTGCGAACCATCCTTGTAGTTGTACACCTGCTGGATGGGGTTGCCGTGAGAGTCCATGAGCACCTTGCCGTCGGAGCCGCGTGCCACGGGAGCCGTGTGGCCCTCTTCCAGGAACTTGTTGATGGCACCCTCGAAGTCGCTACTCCAGGCGTAGTCCTTGCTGTCGCCGGCAATGTGCTGGTTCAGCAGCCACTCGTAAGAGTACTGGAAGACGCCTTTGTAGCGCAGACCGTAGATAGAACCCAGCGGGTTACCCGTCTGGATGCGGTTCAGGTAGCTGCCGCGAGCGCCAGCATCCCACTCTGCATTGATAGACTCCAGCACGCTCTCGTTCATCTCTACGATCTCGTTGAAGTTCTGACAGACATTGAAGTTGGCACTCATTTCGAACTTGCCAATCTTCAGGAATTTATTGGCGTTGACGTTCAACTCCCAACCCTTGTTGGTCATCTCGCCGACGTTGGTCCATGCCAGCGAGCCGAAACCTGCGGTGTAGGGGATACCTACGTTCTTCATCAGCAGGTTCTTCGTACGCTTGAAGTAGTAGTTGAAGTCACCGGTAATCAGGTCGTTGAAGAAGCCGAAGTCACCACCGAGGTTATACTGAGCGGTGCGCTCCCACTGCAGGCGGTTCAGCTGCAGGCTCTCCAGATAGATCTCGTTGTCCACGGTACCGCGGCCGTAGTTGCCGCTGGGGTTGTAGCGGGCATACTGCAGGTACTCGCTGTCCGGCTGCTTACCCACGATACCCCAAGAGGGACGGAACGACAGCATCGAGAGCCACGAGTCCGACCACTTCATCCAGGGCTCGTCGCTGATGTTCCAGCGGGCCGAGAGACCGGGGAAGATACCCCACTTCTTCGAGTTACCGAACTTGGTAGTACCGTCGGCACGCACCGAGAAGTCCAGGGCGTAGCGGGTCTTGTAGGAGAAGTGTCCCTGATAGATGCCCGACATCGAACGCCATTCGCCGTTGCCCGAGCTCAGTGCCTTCGAGTGGTCACCGTCTACGGAGGGAGCATGTACGTCGGTCGGCACGTTCACAACGCTCGTCGTCTGGCGGTTGTTGTTACCACTCGTCATTTCCCAGCGTCCCAGCATGGTCACATACCAGTCCTGGTTGCGGAAGTGCGGGGTGAACGTCAGGGTGTGGCGGGTCGTGAAGGCCAGCGAGTTGTAGTCGTACGTCTCATTATAGTTATACATTTTGTCAGTCCAACCGTTGGTGGTCAGCGATCCTGGCCAGAACTTAGGCTGACTTTCCGAGAAGATGTCCATGTAGACCAGACCCGTATAGTCCAGACGGGTCTTCTCGTCGTCCTTACCGAGCAGGTAGTAGTCCAGTCGGAACTCAGGCGAGATACGGTAGGTCTTGTCGTCGCGCCATGCCTGACGGGCAATGGCCACGGGGTTGCCGAGGTTACGGATGGCTTCCAGTTCGCGCGAAGACGTACCAGCCACCGACGAACCGGCACCCTGGGCACCTACAGGCAACATCAGATAGTACTCGTCGGTATTGGTGCCGTCGGCATTCTGGCGGTACACGCTCATGTTAGGAGCCATCTTCTGGGCACGGCCCAGGATGTTGTCGTCGAAGTTCTTATGGTTGTCCGTGTAGGTCAGCGGGAACGTGGTGCGGAACGTGATGCGGTCGCTCACGAAGTAGTCCAGGGCGAGCTTCGTCGAGAAGCGGTCCAGGGTCTGCTTGATGATGGTACCGTTCTGGCGGTCGTAGCCGGCCGAGATACGGAAGTTGGCCTTCTCACCACCACCGGCGATGGTCAGGTAGTGATACTGGCTCCAACCCGTCTGCTGCACTTCCTTCACCCAGTCGGTGTTGTTGTTCCAGTTTTCAAACTCTGCCCACGAGCGGTTGTAGTTGATCTCGTTGATGTTCGTTGTGGCGGTAGCACTCTGCGAAGGGTTGTAGTACATCTCCTTCAGCATCATCGTGTAGTCGTCACCGTTCAGCAGGTTGTAGCCCTTCGGCTGCCAGTTGGCCTGCACACGCAGCGAGTAGTCGACGCGGGTGGCACCACGCGAACCACGCTTGGTGGTAATCGAAATCACACCGTTGGCACCGCGCGAACCCCAGATGGCTGTGGCGGCGGCGTCCTTCAGTACGTCGATCTTGTCGATATCAGAGGGGTTCACCGACAGCAGCGAGGCGTAAGTCTCCTCGTTGGCCGAGGTGAAGTCGAAGTTCTGGTCGGGGTTGTCGAAGATGTTGCCGTCGACAACGATCAGAGGTTCTGCCGATCCGTTGATCGACGTCACACCACGCAGACGCATCGAAGTACCGGAACCCAGGTTACCCGAGTTGGCCACGATGTCCAGACCGGCAATCTTACCCTGCAGGGCTTCGTCGGCCGAGGTGAACGACAGACCTTCCACCTCACTCATGTTAAAGGTCTGCTTGGCTGCCGAGACCTCGTTCTCAGGAATCACCAGGCCGCCCTGACGGAACTTGGCCTTGGCCTTCACGACGACTTCCTTCAGCGTGTTCTCCTCTTCGAGCATGATGTCGAAGACGGTTCTGTCGCCGATGGGAAGGGTCACCTTCTTATATCCCACATAGGAAATCTGCAGTTTGTTCTTCGTATTCTGGATTTCCATCGAGAAGTTACCGTTGATGTCGGTCTGCGAATAGGACACGTTACGGTTGTTGGCGTCGACCTCAACAACGTTACACATCATCACCGGTCCCTCAACGTCGTTGACGGTACCCGAGATACGTGTGCCCTGTGCCATTGCTGCCGGACCCAGCAGGCAGCAAATCGCCAGTAACAAATATTTTATGTTGTTTGTTTTCATATCAGGCAAAGTATTTAGTATTGTTTATACAACCGGCTATCATAAGTTCGTCTGAAAGCAGCCAGTCGCTGCCGTGCACGGGCTCCCGTCCAGAGTGCATCGTAGCGGTCGGTGTCGGCATGGCGGTTCAGAGCCGTAGGCATCTGGTGAATGACGGCATACGACGACGTGTTGATTTCGGTAGCGGTAGTGGCATTCTGGTTGAAGACGTAGTCGCGCGTCAGCTGGTTCACCATACGGTCGCCGGCGTTGGCAGCGCTGATGGTGATGTTGTTGCCGCGGTTGTCCTTCACGACGAGTTGCTTGCTGCCACCGCTCACGCTCAGCTTCTCACGAATACCGAGGCTGTCGGAGCAGGCTGTGCCATAGGTACCGCTCTCCACGACGTTGTCGGCAAACACCGAGTTGTCCTGGAAGTGGTAGCGCACGAACGAGTTGATTTCCTCAATCATGGCCAGTGCCTTGTCGCGGGCTGCCTGCACCTCGGCAGGAATCTCCACGTTGTCGGCGCGAGCCTGCATCAGTGCATCGATGTTGGCATCGTAGATGGCCCTCACGTCGTCCCATGTGGGCAGACCCTGTGCGTAGGCCTTCTTCATGGCGTCGTTGTCGGGCACGTACACGGTGTAGTTGTACGAGCTGAAGAACTTCACGTCCATGTCAAGACCGTAGTGGGCAGGCTCGTTCACGAAGATCATGTAGCTCGTCCAGCGCTTTTTCTTCGTAGCCTCATTGGTCTCGCTCATCCTGTCGCTGGCAAATGTCAGCAGGTCTTCCTCGAAGCCGCCGCACAGCTTGTTGAACTCAGAGAATTTCTCGTTCTCACTCAGCACGGTGTAAACCGACTTCTGCGGAGCCTGGATGATCTTGTCGATGGCATACGACGTACCGTTCTTCTGATTGTAGGTAGCCAGGATGTTCGACACGGGCAGACCGTTGTCAATCTGTCCGCCACCCATCACGGTGCCGTTCTCAAACTTCAGGCCGGCGCCGTTCTTGCTCTTGTAGTAGACGTTCTGTCCCATCTGCTCACCCTCTTTCAGCACTACGGTGTGGTAGTTCAGGATGTCCTTCATGATGCTCTTGAACGTACCCGTTCCAGCCTGCAGCATACCCAGTGAGTCGGCACGCGTCTTGCCCACCTCACCAGTCAGCGGGTTATACTTCCACGACGAGCAGAATACGTACGGGCTTCTGTTGGGATTGTAGAAGAAGCGCAGCGCGCGTGGAGGCGACGTGGTCGAAGTGTGCTTCAGGCTGGTCGGATCCACATAGTAGGTGTCGCCGAATGCCTGGTCGGTAGGAATGAAGAAACCGTAGTTGGCACTCATAGCGAGCAGGTAGGCATAGAAGTGCAGGTTCAGGTTGAGCGGGGTGCCCATAGCCTGCGAACCGTCCTGGATGGCGATGTTCATGATATGCATGTTGTCGCGCAGCAGGGCGGGAGCCGATACGGCAATGTATTTGTTAGGTGCGAACACGGTGTTCAGCATGTAGGCCACACCGTTGTTGGCAATCTTCACGTCATAAGTGCCGTCGGCGTTCTTGTTCAGCACGTCGAGCGACAGACCCATCGGGTCGGAGGCATCGTCCATCACGTCACCGAACTTGCTGGGCACGGTGCCCACGAACGAAGCCTTCATCAGGTTGTCGAGGAAGGCCAGCACGATGTCGGAGGGGATAGAGTCGATGTTCTCATACAGGTTGGCCTCGGTGTTCTCCTTCTTTCCGTACTGGTCCAGCAGGAAGGCTCCGCTGCCGCCCGGCAGGAAGTACTGCTTCATGGCCTCGTCGGTAGGCACGAACATGGCAGCCAGGTCGCTCAGTGCATTCGAACCCGTCATACCGTTGGTGTAGGCGTTCCAACCCGGATCGTAGGGAAGGGCTTCCTTCACCTCGGTGTGGTTCGGGTCAACCTTCACTTCGCCACCCTGCGAGCGCGAACTGAAGTAGCGCTTCTGGTAGATGGAGTCGATGAGCGGCAGACCGTTGGCCTGTGCGTAGTCGTTGTAGTTGCGCGTCGTGGCGGCATCGTAGAACGGTGCGCTGAAGCGGTCGAGCATGCGACTGAAATAGTTGCTCTCGCCACTGGTGCGCAGCATTTCGGCCAGGTTGCCCGGAGGCACGAGGACGTCCTTCAGCTGGTGGATGTAACCGTTCTTACAGGTCACGTCGGCATTGATAATCTTGTTGCGGAAAATGTAGGCCGAGCCTTC
>Ga0256404_1005309_pt1 | contig 23007 bp, 14 predicted proteins | sample RumenRJG_01DNA_FD_185990 | JGI IMG/M metagenome (GOLD analysis project Ga0256404, IMG submission 185990) | Bovine rumen microbial communities from Lethbridge, Alberta, Canada - RJG_01 | ecosystem: Host-associated > Mammals > Digestive system > Stomach > Rumen | place: Canada: Alberta | collected... | reverse complement strand
GTGAAGAAGTGACGCCTGAAAGCCTTGAAAATCTGTTCAGCGGCAGCGGCGTGACGGGTGAGTCATTTGTGCGCCTCTACCGGGAATACCTCGGCGCGCTTGAGGAGCGCTCTCTTTCAGACAGTGCCGGTGTGACAACCGAGGCAAGGAGGCTCATTGAGAATTCCGACGCACAGGCTGTTAAGACCGCGTGTTCCAGGCTTGATATTGTGCTGGTCGGCTTTTCAAGCCTGACTCATTCACAGCTGCATCTGATCAGGGCAATGGTCGGCAGAGGCGCCATGGTGCGCTGCTGTTCGCCTGAAGGAGCCATGGAGGGCGGATTCGGCACGCAGGAACAGTTCGGCGAGGACGGCACAGAGCTGACGCCAGGTGCGGCACCGTTTCAGGTAAGAATACTTGAAGGCGGCGACCCGCGGCAGGAAATTGAAACAGCCGCCAGGACAGCGGCTCTGTGGGAGCAGAAGCAGGGGCCGCTGGCCGGCCGGGAATTTCCCGGCTGGGAGAACATTGCCTTTTCAGTGCCTTCCGGCCGTCTGGACGAGGCAAAAGAAGTTTTCAGCCGCTACGGACTGCCGGTTTTCTGGAATTTCAGGCTGAAGGTGACTCAGACGCCGCTGTGGGGGCTGGCATCCATGTGTCTTAATGCCGCTTCAGGCGGCTGGCAGACCGAGCCCGTTCTGCGCCTGCTGTCCCAGCCATGGCTGTGCGGGCTGGATCTTGATGTGAAGGCGCTGCGGTCGTCTCACCCGCGGGGCTGCCGGAAATGGGCCGGCGTTCTCGCCGCCCTGAATGACGGCGGCAGAGCACTCCAGTGCCTGAAAAGCTGTGCCGACTTCGCCTCGGCCGTTCAGAAAGGCGGCGAGGCCGTGGAACTGCTCGAAGCCCTCAGAATTTTCACGTCGGGCCTGCAGAGAAATGCGGCAGTCAGAACGCTTATGTCTCCGGACACGGATTCCGATCTGGCCCTGTACTCCGCTGCCCTGCAGGAGCTTGAGCGTAAAATTCTCCTCGTGCGCGAAGTGGTCCGCGACCTTGGCAGCTACGGCAGACAGAAGCTTGCCGGGGCTGATGCCGCTGCGTATCTGGCGGCGTGGGCTGACGGTACGACAGTAGCTCAGGGAGGGGAAAAAGCGGGCTGCATGAACGTCTTTGCAGACACGCCGCCGACGCTGTTTCACGTGCCTTACTTTTTCCTGATCGGTACAGAGGCCTCTTCATGGCCCGGCGGCCTGAAGGAGTCGCCGATCATAGACGAGACACTCAAACTGCGGCTGCACGAAACGGCGGCGCTGGGACTTGACAGGGACCATCTGCCGCTGCTGAGCGAGAAGCGGCGCCAGCGGGAATTTCTTTTCCGCCGCCTGACAGCCTGCGGCGATACAATGACTTTTCTCTGCTACAGCTTGCAGGATGAGTCGGAACACCCGCAGGAAATAACCCCGTTTTTCCGGGCGGAAGAGAAGGAAGGCTGGGCGGCCGAAGCCGCGCCGCGCATCACCAGAACCCTTGAAACGCTTCTGCAGCCCCGCTCGGAGGCCAGGCTGTCACCGGTTGAAATCTGGCAGCCTGATCCTGTAAGAGATCGGACACTGCCGCCGTCCCGCGTCATGCCGGGGCATCTGAATGTCAGCGCCGATTCCGTCAGTCTCAGCTCGGTTGATGATTACGCTGCCTGTCCCTATTTTTTCGCACTGAGGCACCTGCTGAAATACGACGAAGCCAAACCCGCCGGCGAGTATGACGTCCTGCGGGGCGGAACTGCGCTGCACGACCTGTGGCTTCGCGTCTGGCAGCGGTACAGCGCCCCCGGGGACGCTGTCAGAACCATCAGCGGCCTTGCAGAAGAGCTATTTGCCGAAGTGATGCGCGCTGATTACCCCGCGCTGCTCACACCGCCGCTTGCCCGTACGCTCAGGCAGCTGCGCTTTGAGACACAGCGGTGCGCGAAGCTGCAGGATTCCTGTGAAACGCGCCTGCGTCCCCTGCGCCGCAGGGCTGAGTGCGAGTATACGCTGCCGGTGCTTGAGGTGGACGGAGTGAAGTTCACAGGGAGGTGCGACCGTCTGGACATTCTGCAGGACGGCGAGTTTATGCTGTGGGATTACAAGTCCGGGGCTTCGGGCCGGTATAAAAGCGCGCTTCAGCTGGCATGCTACGCCCTGGCGCTGAAGGGCCGGGCTGAAGACTGCAAACGGCCCGCAGGCTGGGCCTATCTGTGCATGAGAGACGGCGGCACGGCCGGAGTCTGGACGCCGGAGTATTCTCTGCTGACAGCGCAGGACGAAGACGGCGAAACACCACGGCGCAGCAGAAAACCGGCTCATGCAGAGGTGGAAGAGCGCCTTGACGCGGCGGAGGCCCTTCTGAGGAGCATTGCAGCATCTCTTGAACAGGGATTTTTCCCGCCGAATTACGAAGGCGGCCAGTGCCGGAACTGCTCATACAAGGCGCTGTGCCGCAGGGGCGAGTTCCGCGGAAAGGCGGCGAGTGACGATGACGAATCCGATGAGTCCTGTGAATCCGATGAATCAGAAGAATAGCAGTGCCGGTGACTTTCCGCCCGTCAGCAGCAGAGACCTTGAAATCCTCGCAGACTGCGTCAGGCAGACGGCGCTGCCCGATCAGGCGGAGGCCATCATGAGCCGGAGTCCGCTGACTGTGGTCAGCGCCGGCGCCGGCACCGGAAAAACATGGACACTGGCATGGCGTTTTGTGTGGGCAGCGCTGACGCGAACCGACGCGGCCCGCATCCTGACGCTGACATTCACTGATAAAGCGGCCTCGGAAATGCGCAGCCGCATTGCCCGGCTGCTGACTGACACTGAAAGGAAACTCCGCGAGGCCGGCGCATCGGAAAAACTGACAGCCCGCTGCCGAGCGGCCCGCGAATCCCTCGACCAGGCATACATCTCCACGATTCACAGCTTCTGCATGCGCGTGATCTCTGAAGCGGGGCTGTCGCTGCCCGTTGAACCTCTCCTGCGCGTCGTGTCAGGCCCCGAAACCGACGAATTCTGGAGTGAGGCGCAGTCCGCGCTTGACACACTCGACGCCGAATGGTTCGGCGCAGGAATGGATGAGGGCTTTGCGGCCGAAGCGAAGAGAATCCTGGCCGACAGCAGCACTGCCGACGTGCTTAACAAATGGCGTCCCGGCACTGCCGCTGATTTTGCCAGACAGTTTCAGGGAATCATGGATGACTGCGGCGAGACCCCTGAATCTGTGATGCTCAAATCTGCCGAACCTGATCCTGCTGTGCTCGATTCCCTGAGATCAGAACTTGAAGCCAGGCATGTCCGTCTGGCAATGATGTGGGAAAATCATCTGAACCTTGAACTTGACGAGTACGGCAAAGGTGCTTTTGTCGAACGATACCGGGCGATGTGCGGCAAGTGGGCCGACGCTGATCTTTCCGACCCTGCCGCGGCAGAGCAGTTTGTCCCGGAGATGGCCGTCGCCGTAACGAACGCGAGAGGCAGGCTGCCTCTTGATCTGGCGGCGCTGATCGGCATGAAGCTCGCGGACTGGCGCAAAGAGGCTCTGAAACTGGGAGAGTTCAGGAGAGTCCTGAGCGAAGGCTGGTCGGTTCAGGAAAAGCAGCTGCGCCGGACGCTGATTTCCATTGCCGCGTTATGCTGGAAAAAGTGGGAAGCTTATAAAGTCTCCCGTGCAGCGGTCAGTTTCGGCGGCATGATCACTCTGGCCGGCGCCGCGCTGGAAAATGACCGTGCCTATGCCTCGCGTTTCTGTGAGGTTCTGATCGACGAGTTTCAGGACACCAACAGGAAGCAGGACGAGCTGGTGAAGAAAATCAGCCGTGCAGCTAAGGCGGAGAGTTTTCACCTCTTTGTCGTCGGCGACCTTAAGCAGTCCATTTACCGGTTCCGCCATGCCGACCTGTCGCTTTTTGCCGACTATATCCGCAAAGCCAGGTGCGGGGAAGGGCGCTACATTCAGCTGACCACCTCGTTCCGCAGCAGTGAGGCTGTTCTCGACGCAGTCAACCGCCGCTTCAGCGCACTATGGGAAGAAGGGCTCGGAGAAGGGCTGAACATCCCGTACGAACCGCTTGTGTCGCCGCGGCACATTCAGAATCCGCCGCAGTGGCTTGCGGAACGTCAGAAAGTCACTGTGCCCGTATGCGAGCGGCTGATAGAGCAGACCGGCCTGTCCGCAGACGGCGCTCCGAGGGAGGAGACGAAAACAGAGGCGAGGCGGCGTCTGGCCTCCCGCCTGGCTGTCAGGCTGTCTCAGCTTCATGGAACGGCAGAAGTCTGGGACTCAGCGCAGAATGCTCTCCGTCCCCTTCGGTGGGGCGACATTGCCGTGCTGACGCCGTCGCGTTCAAACTACAGCACTCTGCGCGACGCGTTTCTCGGCATGGGGATTCCTGCCGTGTTCATGGCAAGCCGCTCATTCTATGCGCTTCCGGAAATACGCGATGTCTGCGCGCTTGCGTCTTTCATCGCCGATCCCGGCGACCGCACCGCCCTGGCAGGTTTTCTGTGTTCGCCCTTTTCCGGACTGCGCAGCGACGACGCGCAGCGTCTGCTTCCTCAGATTTCAGCGGAACATCCGCTCGAATCGCTGAAAAAAATGACTGACAGCCTGCCTGAGCTGGCGGAACTGACAGCCCGGCTTGAGGACCTGGCGCGCATTTCACAGATGCGCGGCCCTGCAGCGGCCGTGTCGGCGCTGCTTGAACGGGGCGACCTGATCGAGCAGATACATCCGCGCAAGCGCGCTTCCGCACTTGCCAACCTGCGCCGTGCCGCGGCGCTGCTTGAGGAATATTCTGCCAGCGTGGGCAGTTCGCCGGCCGGGGCTGCTGCCTATCTCCGGAATGCACTGCTCAGAGGTACTCAGGAGCCCGAAGCGCCTGCTGAAACCGAAAGAGACGCTGTGCGCGTCATGACTATTCATGCCTCAAAGGGCCTTGAGTTTCCGCTGGTTGTCGTTTACGGCCTGGATCACACCGGCAGAGGCCGCGCTGAACAGCTTGCGCCGTCGCGTTCACTGCTGGCTGCGGCGCCGGCTTTCCCTGATCCGTGGCCCCAGGATCCGCCCTGTTTCCTTATGAAAGTTCATGACAGGCTTGAACAGCGCGAGGAAAAAGAGGAGGCTCAGCGCCTTTACTATGTCGCGCTGACGCGTGCCCGCGACGGGGTGCTGCTGTGCGGCCTGCTGCCGAAGAACTTCGACCCCGATGGCAGTTCCTTCTTTGCCTTTGAGTCTGCTGCAGAGCTTCCCGTGCCGAATCCAGTGCAGACCGGCGCGGCGGAAACCGAACGGCTGCGCAGTCTCAACGAGGGACAGGCAGCGTCTCCGGCCGCGGACGGCTGTGCGGTTCAGAAACTCGTCTCGCGCCCTGTATGGCTGAAGGAGATCAGCGCAACCTCGTGGTCGTGGTGGAATCTGTGCCCGGCGGCATGGCGCTCTCTGTTCCGGCAGGGACTTCCGGGGCAGTGGACTTCCGGCAGCACAGCGGCCGATAATTCGCCGGGCGGCGCCAGTTTTGGCAGCACGGCCCACTGGATTCTCTCGCGCTGGAACTTCACCGACGAGGACTACCGCAGAATCCTGGCGCTTGAGGACGGACATCTTCAGCCCGAGTTCCGCAGCGTGTGGCGCGATCCTGCAGCCAGAAGCGACCTGGAAAGCTTTCTCGCCCGCTTCCATACAGCCGACGGAGAGAAACTGCTGGCGCGGATGAGAGCCGCTTTCAGCGCGGACGCACTGCACAGGGAGATGCCCTTTAAAGTCAGCTGCGGTGATTTTGACCTCGTGGGGATTGCTGACGTGCTGTGGACTGAAAACGGCCCTGACGGCAGACCTGTCAGGGTCTGCATCAGAGACTACAAGACCACGAAAGTTTCCGGGACGGCGGCCGACGGATGGAGCCAGAAACTGTACCGGCAGCAGCTCCGTTTCTACGCGCTGGCGCTGCGGCTTGGCCATCCCGGGTACGCCGGCCTGGAATTCGATCTGGCGCTCTGGAACCTGCGCCTGGGCACGGAAACGAAAGTGCAGCCGCTGAACAGCGATGGGGAAACGGCGATGCTTGCAGCCCTTAAAAAACAGTCCCGTGAGGCTGTGAGCGGTCCGTGGCCCGTTGCGGAGGACTGCACAGGCTGCCCTCTTTTCCAGGGGTGTCTTTACAGAAAACGCCCTTGAGCGGCAGAAACGGTCAGAAAACAGATGCAGCAGGAACAGACAGGGAGCCTTCAGCCTGAGCGGCTGAAGGCTCCCTGTCTCTGTCTGCCTGGCTGCGGAACGCTGCTATTTCCGCGTCGGCAGAATCTCAAGCCAGTACTGGTCGGGATCCTGAATGAAATAAATTCCCATGGACGGGTTTTCGTAGCAGATGCAGCCCATTTCACTGTGAAGGCGGTGAGCCGCCTCGAAATTGTCAGTGCGGAACGCCAGGTGAAATTCCTGTTCGCCCAGATCGTAGGGCTTTGTGCGCTTTTTCATCCACGTCAGTTCCAGTTCAAAGGTTCCGGCGCCGTCGCCCATGTAGACAATGGTGAACTCGGGATTGTCAATGCGGCGCACTTCTTTCAGCCCCAGCGCCTTTTCATAGAATGCCATGCTTTTTTCAAGATTGAGAACGTTGAAGTTGGTATGAACAAAATGGAATTTCATTGTATCAGCCCCTTTGGTCAGATTAGCAGATTCACTGCAGATATGCCTATTTTACCATTTCCGCTGATGCAGCGCGGAATTTCTGCGCGTGAATTTCAGCAGAAAAGGAACTTAAACACAGCAAAAAATATTGTGCAACCGATTGCGCAATTCATTTTTTAAGTGTACAATGACCGCAGAAAATGCGTGAGAACGAAAGGGGAGTTTTCATGAGCTGGAACCGGAAAAACCTGCTTGATCTCAATGACTGGGTCCCTGCCGACTTCAGGGAGTTCACGGAATTTGCCCTGTCTCTGAAGCCGCGGCTTGTGAGCGTGCCGAAACGGCCGCTTGACAGTCTGAAAGGAAAGCGCGTAGCCAATCTCTTTTTTGAGAATTCAACGCGCACGCGCAATTCCTTTGCCGTGGCCGAGGAAATGTGCGGCGCCTCGGTGCTGAACTGGAGCGCGTCAGGTTCCAGCATGTCAAAGGGCGAAAGCCTGCGCGACACGGTATGGACTCTGTGCGAAATGGGAATCGACGGCATTGTGGTGCGGCACACAGCCACGGGAATGCCTTACTATCTGCAGGCTCTGGTGCCTGATATTCCGGTGTTCAATGCCGGCGACGGCGCAAGAAGCCACCCGACGCAGGGGCTTCTTGACATCTGCGCGGCGGCGGAGCATTTCGGCAGCCTGGAAGGTGCCGTTGTGACGATCCTCGGCGACATCCGTTACAGCCGCGTGGCCCGCAGCGACATCAAAGCCTTTCACGGCATGGGTGCAAAAGTGATTCTGTGCGGGCCGCGCACGCTGATGCCTGATTTTCCGGAGACACTGGGCGCGGACGGCTATGAACCTGACGCCGTGAAGGCTGTTTCGCAGGCCGACATCATCGGCCTGCTGAGGGTTCAGCGCGAGCGTCAGGAAGCCGGGCTTTTTCCTTCGGTCAGAGAGTATCACAGCATCTACGGTGCCGATTCTGAGCTTCTGGCACGCGCCCGCCGCGGGGCAGTGGTGATTCACCCGGCCCCCATCAACCGCGGCGTGGAAGTCTCTTCCGAGCTGGCGGACAGCGGAAGCAGCCTGATCCGCGAACAGGTCAGGTGCGGCGTGCTGGTCCGCATGGCGCTGATGGATATCTGTCTTGGAGGCGGTGCACAATGAACGAATTCAGAACAAGTCCGCTGAATCTGCCTGACGGCACCGCGGCGAAAGAAACCTTCCGTTTTCCGGCGGCAGTTGACCTTTTCACCTGCTGCGGCGCGAAAAGCGCCGGTACTCTGGGGCGTGAAGTCCGCGAGGCCGGATACGGCTGCGCGGCTCTTTATCCGGAACATGAAATCTGCACGCCGCGGGATCTCCGGGCCGGACGGCTGATGTCTGACGGCATTCTGATTCCTCTGCCTTCCGCCGCAAAATCCGACGGGAGCATGGCAGAGATCGGCCTGATGAGCCGCGGCGGCGAAAAACTCTTCTGCCTGCCTGACGGTTTTTCTGACCTGCGCCGGCTCAGAAACCTGTTCTGCTACGCTGCGGATTTCGGCTGCCGGATTGCCGTTCTGCCCTGCCTGCACGAACTGTGCGAAAAAGGACAGATCAGCGAAGGGGCTTCCGCGGACCGGCTGGGCATGAAGGGGATGCCACCGGCTGCCGAATCACTGGCGGTTGAAATCTGCCTTCAGCTTGCGGAAGAATGGAAGACGCCCCTTCACCTGCGCGGCCTGACGTGCCGCCGTTCCCTGGACGAGGTGCGCCGCGCGAAAGAGGCGGGGCAGAATGTGACCTGCGATACGGCGGCGGCGAATCTGATGTATGACGATTCAGTCTACACCGTTGAGAATCTGCGGGGGCGCTTCAAGCTGTTTCCTGTGCTGCGGAGCGCGGAAGACAGGGCTGCCCTGTGGGACGCTCTGGACAGCGGCGTGATCGATGCTGTGGTCAGCGGTCATCGTGCGCGCAGTGCCGATGATCTGGCTCTGCCTTTTGAGGAAATCCCGTTCGGCAGCGAACTTATGAGCGGCATCCTGGGCAGCCTGATGGATGCATGGGAAGCGCAGAAGCGCCCCTGCCGTGCGGAAAAACTGATCGGAGCGCTCAGCGCCGGTCCGCGCAGGATTCTGGGTTTCAGCGGCGATGCAGTTCCCTCCGGCGACACTGTTCTGTACCGCGGCGCGGACGGCTGGCATGCCTTTTATGAAAAACGCTCCTGATGACGAAATGAGGGTGAATTCCTTGAACGAGAAAGCCTGGCTTGTACTTCAGAACGGCATGGTGTTTCAGGGGCGCCGCTTTGGCGCGCCCGGCGAAGTAACAGCAGAAATATGCTTCACAACCGGCATGACAGGATACCTTGAAACTCTGACTGACCCCAGCTATCACGGCCAGATTGTGGTGCAGACTTTTCCGCTGATCGGCAACTACGGCGTGATTCCCGACGATTTTGAAAGCGTCGGTCCGCGCCTGAGCGCTTATATAGTGCGCCGGCTCTGCACGGAACCTTCGAATTTCAGAAGCCGCGGGACGCTGGACGCGTTTCTGCGCGAACGCGGCATCGTGGGACTGCAGGACATCGACACGCGCACTCTCGCGAGGACAATCCGCCAGTACGGCGTGATGAACGCGTCAGTCCTTGACAAACTTCCCGACGACCTGAAAAGCTATACTGCCGACCTTGCGAAGAAGGCGCTTTCGAGCAGCGTTTTTTCGGTGACATGCAGCAGCCCCTTCATCATCAACCCTGACGGCGAATACCATGTTGTGCTCTGGGATTTCGGCTACAAGGCCGGAATTGCCGGTGCGCTGGCGGCCCGGGGCTGCAAAGTCAGCGTGGTGCCCGCGAAGACAACGGCGGAGCAGATTCTGAAACTGCAGCCTGACGGAATTCTGCTCTCCAACGGGCCCGGTGATCCGGCAGGGTACACATCGGTCATAGAAAATGTGCGCGCTGTCATGAAAAGCGGCCTGCCGGTGTTCGGCATCTGTCTGGGGCATCAGCTTCTGGGCCTTGCGCTGGGCGCAAAGACTCTGAAGCTGAAATACGGGCACAGGGGCGTGAACCAGCCTGTGCGCGAAACAGCATCCGGCCGGCTGCTGATTACAAGCCAGAATCACGGCTACGCCGTTGACAGTGCAACGCTGCCCGCGGGGTGCCGACAGAGCTGGGTGAATGTCAATGACGGCACCTGCGAGGGCATTGACTGCGCGGGGCGCCCGGTTTACTCAGTTCAGTTCCACCCTGAGGCCTGCGCCGGGCCGCAGGACTGTTCGTTCCTTTTTGACCGTTTCCTCGGCGACTGCAAGGAGGCTGGAAAACATGCCGCTCGATAAAAGTCTCAAACGCGTAATGATCATCGGTTCCGGTCCCATTGTGATCGGCCAGGCCGCCGAATTCGACTATGCCGGCACACAGGCCTGCAAAGCCCTGCGTTCTCTGGGTGTTGAGGTTATTCTGGTCAACTCGAATCCGGCGACAATCATGACTGACAGCGACATTGCCGACAAAGTGTACATCGAGCCGCTGACGGTTGAAATTCTGAAACGGCTGATTGAGAAGGAACGCCCCGACGGACTTCTTTCCACGATCGGCGGACAGAACGGCCTGACTCTTTCCATGCAGCTTGCCCGCGACGGCTGGCTCAGTTCAAAAGGCGTGAAACTGCTTGGCGCGTCGCTTGAAACCATCGACAGGGCAGAGGACAGACAGCTTTTCAAGGAAATGCTTGAGAAGCTCGGCGAGCCGGTTATTCCCTCGGGCATTGCGGTGAAGCTCGATGAAGCCATGGACTTCGCCGCGAAAATCGGCTACCCTGTCATCGTCCGGCCGTCCTTCACTCTCGGCGGCACCGGCGGAGGCATTGCCGAAAACCCGCGGGAGCTTGAGCAGATTGCCCGGCGCGGGCTGGAAGTGTCACCTGTTTCCCAGATACTGATTGAGCGCAGCGTCGCAGGATGGAAGGAAATCGAGTTTGAAGTGATGCGCGACAGCGCCGACAACTGCATTACCGTGTGTTCCATGGAAAATCTCGATCCCGTGGGCGTGCATACCGGCGACTCCATTGTCGTTGCACCGACGCTGACCCTTTCAGACAAGGAATATCAGATGCTGCGCAGCGCGTCGCTCCGCATCGTGCGCGAGCTGAAAGTCCAGGGCGGCTGCAACGTGCAGTTTGCGCTGAATCCTGACAGCTTCGAGTACGCAGTGATTGAAGTCAACCCGAGAGTGTCGCGCAGTTCTGCACTGGCTTCAAAAGCCACGGGCTATCCGATTGCCAAGGTGTCGGCAATGGCGGCCATGGGCCTGCGGCTTGACGAGATTCCCAATGCGATCACCGGCCGGACCACGGCGTTTTACGAACCCGCGCTTGATTACGTTGTCGTGAAAATGCCGCGCTGGCCGTTCGACAAGTTCAGTACGGCTGCCCGCACCCTGGGGCCGCAGATGAAAGCCACCGGCGAGGTCATGGCCATTGCGCCGACCTTTGAGGAAGCTCTGATGAAATCAGTCCGCGGCGCTGAGATACGCATGGACACGCTGCGCATGGAATCCCTGACAAAGCTTGACACTGCTGAAATCGAACGCCGCCTCCATGAGCCCACCGACCAGCGTCTTTTCACGGTTTACGAGGCACTGAGCCGCGGCATTTCCATAGACCGCATTCACGAGATCACAAAGATAGACCGCTGGTTTCTGTGCCGCATTGCCGCCATTCTTGCTGTGGAAAAGGAACTGTCCTCGTCCCGCGGCGGAGTACCCGATGATCTGTACCGCCGTGCAAAATCCATGGGATTTCCTGACAGCGCGGTCGAAAGGCTCTCAGGCAGCCCTGTAAAGGAACATCAGCCGCCTGTTTACCGCATGGTCGATACCTGCGCGGCGGAATTTGCAGCAGAGACCCCTTATTTCTATGCCGCGGCGCCGGCCGGCTCCGGCAGCGTCGATGAAGCAGCAGAGTTTATTGCCGAATCGGAGAAAGGCAGAAAAAGCCGCGGCACCATTGTAGTGCTCGGCAGCGGGCCGATCCGCATCGGCCAGGGCATTGAGTTTGACTACGCGGCCGTGCACTGTGTCTGGGCGCTGAAACGGCAGGGCTATACGGTTGTGATGATCAACAACAATCCCGAAACGGTGAGCACCGATTTCGACACGGCCGACCGCCTGTACTTCGAGCCGCTCACGGCGGAAGATGTGCTTGACATCATCAGAATTGAAAAACCGCTTGGCGTGGTTGTGGCCTTCGGCGGCCAGACAGCCATCAAGCTGACGAAAACACTCGACGAGCACGGCATCACAATACTCGGCACAAGCGCTGCCGCCATTGACGCCGCCGAAAACCGCGAGAAGTTCGACGAAATCCTGAACCGCTGCGGCATTGCCCGTCCCAGGGGACACGGCGTCGCCACGCTGGAAGAAGCCCTGAATGCCGCGCATGACATCGGCTATCCTGTGCTGCTGCGTCCGTCCTATGTGCTGGGCGGGCAGAACATGGTCATTGCATACGACGACGAGAGCGTCACCAATTACATGAACCGCATTCTGTCGCTGGGCAGCGAGGGCCCCGTGCTGATCGACAAATACCTTGAAGGCACTGAGGTTGAAGTTGACGCAGTCTGTGACGGCCGGGACGTGCTGATTCCCGGAATCATGGAACACATTGAGCGGGCCGGCGTCCACTCGGGCGACAGCATCGCCGCCTATCCGGCGTGGAACCTGCCCGGCCCCGTCATGGAGAAGCTCGTCGAAAGCACGGCGCGCATCGCGCGGGAACTGGGAACGTGCGGGCTTGTGAACATTCAGTATGTCATCTATCACAACGAAGTGTGCGTCATTGAGAGCAATCCGCGCGCCAGCCGGACTATTCCCTACATCAGCAAGGTTACAGGGCTGCCGCTGGTGGACATTGCCACGCAGGTGATGCTTGCCACGCTTGATCCTGACGCGCCGCGGCTTAAAGACCTGCCCTGCGGAACAGGGCTGTACCGTCCCAGCCCTTACCGGGCCGTGAAAGTGCCCGTCTTTTCCTTTGAAAAGCTCAGCGGCGCCGATGTGCAGCTCGGGCCGGAAATGAAGTCCACGGGTGAAGTGCTCGGCGTCGGCAAGAACTTCGAGGAAGCCCTTTACAAAGGGCTGGTCGCTGCAGGCTACAAGGTGCGCCACAGTTCCCCCGGAGGCGTGCTTCTCAGCGTGCAGGACCGTGATAAGCCGGAAATCATCGAGATCGCCCGCCGCTTTGCCGCGCTGGGCTGCAAGCTGTATGCCACCGGCGGCACGGCGGGGTACCTGAAAAGCCGCGGGATCCGCTGCGCCTACGTGGGCAAGGTCAGCAACGGCAGCATGGACATACCGTATCTGCTTGACCAGGAGCGCATTCAGTATGTGATCTCCACAAGTTCGCCCGATGCAGCCGAACGGGCCGACGCGCAGATTCTGCGCGGAAAGGCCATTGAGCGCCGCGCGGCCTGCCTGACCAGTCTTGATACGGCGCGGGCGCTGGTGGACGCCATGGTGAGCGGCTACGACGAAAGCAACGTGGAACTTGTGGACATGGCGCATCTGCCGAAGGTCCGCCGCCCTGTGGAGTTCGTCAAGATGAGCTGCGGAGGCAACGACTACATTTACATTGACACGTTCAGCCGGCCTCTTTCGGAACCGGCCAGCCTCAGCGTCGCCCTGTGCGGGCGCCGCAAAAGCGTGGGCGGCAGCGGACTGGTGGTCATCATGCCTCCCCGCGGCGATGCAGACGCGCGCGTGGAGATCTACGATGCCGGCGGCGTTCCCGCCGTGATGGCCGGCAACGTGCTCCGCGGCGTGGGCAAGTACGTTTACGAAAAGCTCGGCGTGAAAAAACAGCAGCTTCTCATCGAAACGGCTGACGGCGTTAAAAAGGTCTCGCTGTTCCTGCACGGGGACGAAGTGTATGCCGCGGAGGCGCTGATCGGCGTGCCTGACTTTGCCGCTGCCAGGGTTCCTGTGAAGCTCAGCGAGGACGGCTGCGAGGTGATCAGCCGCTACTTCTCAAGCGGCTGCTTTGACGGCCAGATTACCTGCCTGAACCTCGCAGGCCCGCACTGCATTATCATGACCGATGACTGCGAGGGCGCCGATCTGAAGAACGACGGGCCGGAACTGGAGCGTTCTCCTGTCTTTCCGCAGGGCGTCAACGTTACCTACGCCACTGTGGAAGACCGCCGCACCATGAGAACCCGCACGTGGGAACGCCATGCCGGCGAAACAGCAGGCTGCGGCACGGCGGCCTGCGCTGCGGCGGCAGCAGCGGAACGTCTCGGCATGATCGACCGCGGCGATATTTCAGTAAAAACGCGAGGAGGGCTTCTGGTCGTGCGTCTGACGCCCGAGGGCGCCTGGCTGACCGGCGACGCCGTACTTGAGTACAGAGGAGAAATCGAAGTTTAGCTGCCGGAGTGAGGCGCCGGATTTTCCGGCGCTGATTCAGACAGCCTGCAATCTTTGACAGATGCCCCCCTTGGTTTTTTTAAGCGGCACAGATATAATAATAAGTAGAAAGAATACACGCAGACGCGGTAAATATTAAAATAAGAAAAGGGGGGCTTACGATGGCCAGAAAAGGCGTTATTCTCACGGCAGGACTGGGGACGCGCCTTCATCCCATAACGCTTGCCGTCAACAAGCAGCTGATCCCGATTTACGATAAACCGATGATCTATTATGCGCTGTGGGTTCTGATCAAGGCCGGCGTGCGCGACGTCATGATTGTCTCGTCAGAAGTTGATGAGCCTTCTTTCAGGCGCCTGTTCGGCGACGGTTCGCATTTCGGACTTCACATGAGCTATGCGGTTCAGAAGAAGCCCAACGGACTTGTGGACGCGTTTCTCAAGGCCGAGGACTTCCTCGGCGGGGATCCGAGCGTGCTGATTCTGGGTGATAACGTGTTCTACGGGCCGGGATTCCCGGCGCTGCTGCAGAAAGCGTCTGCCAAAGAGCAGGGCGCGACGGTGTTCGGATCTATTGTTCCCGATCCCGAGCGGTTCGGTGTGGCAGAATTCGACAAGAACGGAAAGGTCCTCAGCCTGGAGGAAAAACCGGCGCACCCGAAATCGAACTGCGCTGTGGTAGGGCTGTATTTCTTTGACGGCAGGGTGATGGAGTACGCCCGCGAGCTCCGCAAAGTCATCCCGCTCGACAAGGAAGTGTCCATCACAGACGTGAACCGCCGTTACATGGAACGCGGCGAACTGGACCTTGAGGTGTTCCCTCAGGGGTTTGTATGGCTGGACACAGGCACCCACGACAGTCTGCTTGAGGCGTCGAACTACGTGGCGCACACCGAACGCGAAAAAGGCCATATGATCTGCTGCCCGGAAGAGGCGGCCTACAGCGCGGGATGGCTTGACCTCGAAAGAATCCGTGAATACGGCGAGGCAGACAAGAACAACAACTACGGCCGCGCGCTGACAAAATTCTACGAAGAAATGAAGAAGAAATAGCCGGACATCATAAAAGCGGAGAATCTCACAGGAGATTCTCCGCTTTTGCAGTGACCTGATGCAGTGTCCTCCGCGGGAGCTTTTATGCGCCCGGCTCAGTCAGTCAGAAGCTGCAGCACAAGACGTGCCGAATCCTCAAGCTCCCTGACGGGCAGCGTTTCGCGCGTCGTGTGCACATCGCACATGCCTGTGCAGATCACCACCGGCATAATGCCGTACAGTGCCATAATGTTGGCGTCGCTCCCGCCGCCGCCGGGAATCACAGTCACATCGCGGCCGATGGCCTTTACCGCTGCGGTCAGACGCTTCATCAGGGGGTGGTCCTCCGGGCAGCTGAACGACACATATTTTGTCTCAAGAGTGCACTCCAGCTTTGCGCCCGCGTCATCACACGCCTTCTGCAGGCAGGCACGCATGTGCTCGGCCTGGGCCTGAAGTTTCTGCGGACTGCGGCTGCGGATTTCAGCGACAATGTCGGTCCTTGACGGAACGATATTGGTCGGGCCCTCGGTTCTGAACGTGCCGATGTTGCAGGTAGTCTCGTCATCAATGCGGAGCAGATTCATGGCTGCCACGCCTCTGGCAGCTGCCTGAATGGAACTGATGCCCTTTTCAGGCGCCAGTCCGGCGTGGGCCGCACGTCCGATGACCGCGGCGGTCAGAGTCATCTGCCCCGGGCCGCTGGGAACAATCGTTCCCACCGGGCCGGCCCCGTCCAGAACGACAGCCTCGCGTCCTTTCACGGTGCTGAAGTCAAAAGCCTTGGCGCCCAGCATGCCCTGTTCCTCGCCGATTGTGATCAGCACTTCGGCGTCGTGGCAGGGTATTTTTTTCTCTCTGACGGTCGTGAGCGCCTCAATGACAGCGGCGATGCCGGATTTGTCGTCGCCGCCGAGAACCGTGCTGCCGTCGGTCGAAATCACGCCGCTGCGCACTGAAGGCTTTACACCCCGGCCGGGAATGACTGTGTCCATGTGCATGGAATAAATCAGCGGGGCGCCCGGCAGGGTGCCTTTGAAAAATGCGTAGACGTTGCCGCCGTCAGAGCCTGTTTTCTGCCCGGCTCTGTCGGTTTTTACCTCGCACCCGAGCGCGCGCAGCTGTTCAGCAAGAAGCTTCGTCATGGCGCCTTCAATGCCTGACTCGCTGTCAGTCCTGACGTAGCCAAGGAAATTTCCGAGCAGTCTTTCACGGTTGATCATTTTCTCTTCTCCTTTTCATACGGCACGAGCCGCAATATACAAAATCATTGTATCATGATCTTATTTATGGCAGTATTCCCGCAGGCAGCAAAAGATCAAAACTGCATTTTATCAAATGTCTGTTTTCTGTCCCGTATCTGTTCCGAAACGATAAAAAAAAGAGAAACATTGTGAATGAAAAAATGGTTCAGCGGCCCGCCGGGCCTTGCCTCTGCGCGGCAATGAAGGCGGCCGGCGCAGCGCGGAACAGAATGCTTATTTTTTCCGGCGGCAGCAGGAAGAACAGGATTGAAGTACGTCATTTTGATGAATCATTTAACCTTGCAAAGCATAAAAAGGACGTTTTTTTTAACAAGTGCTGCAGAGGTTTTTCAGGCCTGAATCCTTGTCGTATCAAGCTTTTGAGCTAATTATGACTTAAAATTTTATTTAAATAGTCTGTGAAAATTTTTTCATTTTGCCATTGCCACATTCCGCTTTTGGGTGATATGATAACGGTAATCATAAGTATCATTTTATCCTTAAGCCGGTGTTAAAAGTTTTTCAGACCGGAAACGCAATTTTTTCTGCGTGAAAATGTTTCTGAAAAACAGAATTGGAACTTTCCATCAATTACAAAATGGTGTACAATATACAACGAAACTTGTGAATTGAGACATTTGACGATAAAAAGACTGATTTAGTTTAAATCTCAAGTTTGTGGAGTGCATTCTATGGAAAAGAGTAATTCCGTCAGACCGGCTGTTCCCGGGCCGGTTCCCCGCAGGAATAAACCGCGCGCCTGGCTGCTTTCGCAGAAGCTGATGCTGATGTCGGCGCTCATCGTATTCATGACCATCGGGCTTACAACCTTCATGGTGATCCGTCTCAATCTGAAGCTTCAGACCCATCGGATTGAAACCACTCTGCATGACTTCGGCGAAATGGTGGCCGTGAATCCCATGGTTGTGGAGGCCTTTCAGAAAGGACACGCTGACGTTTCCCTTGACAAATACCTGGACAACTTTGTGAACGGCCTTCATGACATAGACGTGATCACACTGGCCGACATGAACTCGCAGCGGCTGTATCATATCGACAAAAAACTTGTCGGCGCGAAGTTCGTGGGCGGCGACGAGGCCAGGGCTCTGAAGGGGGAAAGCTACTTTTCCCGCGCGACCGGAACTCTCGGCGAGCAGATCCGCTATTTCTGCCCGGTGTACGAGCCCCGGGGCGGAAAACAGCTTGGCTTTGCGATGGTCAGCGCCCTGATGAGCACAATTCACTCTCAGCAGCACCAGATTTATGTGTCGCATTTCCGCATCATGCTGCTCATCATGGGCATCGCGCTTCTGCTGACATGGTACAGTGCGGCGCGCATCAAGAAATCGCTTCTGGGCTATGAACCCGGGCAGCTATCCGAGTCATACCTGGAGCGCGTTGAAGTGCTCAACTCCCTCGAGGAAGGCATTATCGCCGTCGACTCCGAGGGGTATATCACGCTGGCAAACAGGGCGGCGGCCAACATGCTGCGTCTGCATCACGATGACATTGGCACCAAGCGTCTTGACGAGCTGTATCCCCAGGTCCGGATCGGTGAGGTTCTGGCCGGAGGGCAGCCTCTCTACAACAGCGGAATCACTTTCGGCGATGTCAACATCATCTGCAGCAGAATCCCGCTGAAAGAAGAAAACACCATTGTGGGCGGCGTTGCCATTCTGCGCAACCGCACGGAAATGACCCGTATGGCCGAGGAACTGACAGGCGTCAATCACATGATTGACGCGCTGCGCAGCAACACCCACGAGTTCATGAACCGCATGCAGGTGATTCTCGGTCTCCTGAGGATCGGCGAGCCTCAGCAGGCTGAAAAGTATATTGTGACAATCTCGCGCGAGCAGGCTGACGTAATCGGCCCTGTTCTGCAGAAGATTCAGAATAAAAATCTCGGCGCGCTGATTCTGGGCAAAATGTCCCACTGCCGCGAGCTGGACATCAGCTTCAGCCTGGCGAGCAGCAGCTACGTGCCGGCGGCGAGCGAGTTCCTTTCAGGGAATGACATTGAGACAGTTGTAGAAAATCTCGTTGAAAATGCTATTGAGGCGGTCAATTCAAAGGCAAAGGATGACGGTGACCGTGAAGTTTCGCTGATGATCTATGAGGATCACCGCAGCCTGATGATCGCCGTTGACGATACCGGCGAAGGCTACACGCCTGAAGAGCTGGAACAGGTACGCAGAGGCGGAAACATTGTCAAGGGACGGCACCGCGGCACAGGCTTGCGGCTGGTTCAGTCGGTGATCGATTCCAACAATGGTGAACTGCAGATAGATTCAGATAAGGATGAGGGAACATCAGTTACAGTATGTTTTACAAGGAGGGGTAACTGTGATTAAGACAATTATTGTAGAAGACGACCCGATGGTTGCACAGATCAACAGACGCTATCTTGATACTGCAAACGACATTCAGGTGGCGGCTGTCTTTGACAACGGAAAGGATGCGCTTGCCTATATCGAGGATGAAGAGCCCGATCTGATTATTCTCGATGTCTACATGCCCGTCATGAACGGCCTTGAACTGCTTCGCGAAATCCGCAAGGAAGACATTCAGTCTGACGTGATTATGGTCACCGCCGCCAATGACGTGAAGAACGTAGAGGAAGCTCTGCGTCTGGGCATTGTGGATTACCTCGTCAAGCCCTTTGAGTATGAGCGCTTCATGGAAGCCATTGAAAAATACCGCAAGAAGGCCCATGTCCTGAAGGATTCTTCAACGCTCAACCAGGATGCCATCGACGCGCTTGTCAGCGTCGGCGCACCTCAGCCTCAGGCGCCCGTCCGCGACCTGAAGAAGGGGCTTCAGCAGAGAACTCTTGACATGATCCGTTCGCACCTTGAAAAAATGAAGGGCGAAACCTGCACCTGCGACACGCTCGCCGGCGTGGTAGGCCTTTCAAAAGTGACTGTCCGCCGCTATCTCAACTATCTTGCTGAGATCGGCGAGATTGACAGTTCCGTGGATTATGAGACGGGCGGCCGTCCCTGCATCAAGTATTTCATCCGTCCCGATTCAGCGGATAAAAAGGATGAAAACGCAGCTGATGCGTCTGCTGCGGAAAGCACAACAGAGGAAAAAGAGTAGTCTCCCGTTCTGTCTTTCCCGAATTTTCCGGCATGCGCCGGAATCCGGCCCCTCTGAATAAAACATAATGTCATGCCGCTGCGGCGCTTTTTCAGGCGCCGCATGCCGGCGTGGATTGAGGAAGGAATTCGTCCCAGCCGGAAAGACTGGCCTGTTGTGAAAAACGCCCGGGGCAGCGGTGCGTTTTCTGCAGCAGCATAAAGAGAGAGGACAAAAATGCTGGCCCTGACAGAAAACAGTCATGTTTTTTCAGTGCGCCGCAGCGGCGCGCTCAGGCGCAAGGCGGTCAAAAAAACAGAAGCGGTTCCCGGATAGCACGTTCTGTTCCGAGGCCGCTTCTTTATTTTTAACTGTCTTTTTTTACTGTGTTCAGCTCCTGCGGGCGTGCCGCCAGAGCTGCCGGAATGAGTCTGCGCAAAGACTGGCTGAAGCCGTACAAAGGGCTTTCTTCCGGCGGTCAGAACTCAATGGAAGGATGTTCCCTGTCTACAAAACCTGTAATCACACTGCTGCAGCCGAAAAACCGCGTACACAGGCCGGCCAGTTCCTGCCGGGCGGCCATGATCGCGTCCCTGTTGGCATCGGCAAAACCGTCGATGGGAAAGAAAATGTCACGGCTCTCCGGGCCGATTTTGCCCAGCTCGCTCTGGCGCCAGATCCAGTGCCGCGTGCAGATGCGGCTTCCTGACGCATAGGTCAGCTCACCGGCAGGCATCTGCTCTGCCGCGGTTTCGCCGAACGGCACAAACGTATCACCTTCGCGTGAAAAACGCACTTCAATGCCGTCAGTGCCCGCCATCCTGCTGATGTCATGGGCTCCCATGGGCAGAACGTATTTCAGAGACAGCGCGTTTCCGAGATCCACGATGCCGTTGATGTGCGGCATTTCCTTGCCCTTGCTGATGCGCGTGAACAACGCCTCAATGGAACTCATAAACTTGTTGGGGTTGATGCCCAGAGAACGGAATGCCTCACGGTACGGCAGTATGGCCGGATCCTCCTTTACTTTTCTGCCCTGATAGCGCTGTGCCGCTGCGGCTGCAGCGGCGTCAAGCATCGACTCAATTTCAGGATAGCTCCGTGAGTTGTCAATGCCCCGCGCAGCGACCACGCCAAAACAGACCTGAGGCAGCTTTTCAAAAACGGCCGCTTCAACACTGAATTTCATCTTGAAAACCTCCTGCCGGAATAATTCCTGTAAAATAGAAGAGGTACTGCCTCATTATAAATGTTTTTGAAATTTTCTGCACGGCAGGCGAGGTTCTGCCCTGCTGAACCTCAGTTCATGCCATCTGCACCTGCAGTGCTGCCGGCCTGTGGCGGCACGTGCGGAAACGGAAGAAATGGAGAGAAAATGAAAATCTGCGTGTACTGTTCTTCATCAAAGAAACTGAATGGAAAATACTATGCTGCCGGACTTGATTTCGGACGCGCCCTGGCACGGCGCGGACATTCGCTGATTTACGGCGGATACGGAGAGGGCATCATGGGACAGGTAGCCCGCGGCGTTTCCGGCTGCGGCGGGAAAATCACCGCCGTGGTGCCGCGGATCTTTGACCGGCCTGATTTCATCTACGGGAACTGTGCTGAAATTGTAAAAACAGCCGACATGCGCAGCCGCAAGCAGACCATGGAATGCCTTGCCGACTGTTTTGCTGTGCTTCCCGGCGGCATCGGCACGCTGGATGAAATGTTTGAGGCCTGCTGCCTGAATATTCTCGGCGAACTGAAGAAGCCGCTGGGCATTCTGAACACGGCGGGCTTTTACGACCCGCTCCGCGAAATGATGGAGAAGTGCGCCCGCGAAGGCTTTCTGAACTATGGAAACGCCGAACTCCGTTTTTTTGACACGGCCGAGGCGCTGCTGGATGCTCTGGAAGCCTCAGCCGGCGGCAGGCGGACGGATCAGTCCTGAAGTCTGTGAGATCCGCTCGGACAGACGGTTTGAACCTTCTGCCCTGACGTTTCTGAGTGAGAACGGCACAGCACATTCTGTTTTTCAGAATCCTTTCCTGATCAGCCTTCTGCGCCGCGCCTTCTGAAAACGCCCCGCCCGGAGCCTCTCAGCGGCCGGGCGGCTTTGTTTCATGCGGCTGCCTGTACGCCTGTTTTTGAACGTACGGCCCGGGACAGCGTTTTGTATTTTGTCTGAACGGGGCTTCCAGTCTCTTTTGCCTGCACAAGAGAAAATGAACAGCAGAAGAAAAGCGGACGGATATGGATTTTCAGAACCGCATGCCCCGGCTGGCATTTCCCGCAGCCGCAATTAATAATTTTCCCGCTGCGCGTGTTATGCGGCGCGGAGGGATGATTCCGGGGGCCGTAATGTCCGTGGTCCCTGACGGCGGCGTTCATGCCGGCGCTGTGTTTCCGCGGCCTGTGGAAAACTGAAAACTGTGCCCCCGGCTTGAAAATTGCCGTTTCCGGCAGCTGGCAGGTTCGAAATTGCCATACGCGTACGGGCATTTTAAGCGCGGCAGTGATCCGTTCCCGGCCCTGCGCCGGGAACATCTGCAGAACGTGAAAGCGGGAGGCTGTCTGTATGCAGACAGTCTCCCGCTTTTTAATGCTGGTGATTTTACAGTACCGCTTTTGCGGCGGCACGGAGAGCGTCAATCATTTTAGTGACAGTTTCATCGCTGCAGACCACGGGCGGCGTGTAGACTACCGCGCGGTCAAGAACGGCATCGCTCTTTTTCATGGTCTCTGGCGCGTAGGACGGCGCGATTGTGCCGTTGATGTTTCTGCCGCTCAGCTCGTTGAGGGCCTTCCAGTGCCTGGCGTAGTGCCAGGTGTTGTCGCCGATGATGCCGACGGGCATGCCTTTTTCCTTCGTAACTGCCTGGAATTTTCTGGCCGCTTCGGCGGTGGGAAGCAGGAACACGATGAACGTGGCGATGTCGCCGTCGGGATTGGGAACGTCGCGGCGTTTCAGGCCGGTGTCTTTTACGCCTTCAAGCACTCTGCGCTTAGTGCCGCGGAGCAGGCCGAGGGCGTAGTCCATTTTCTTCAGCGCCACGAGGCCGAGGGCGCCTTCCAGCTCGCTCATGCGAAAGTTCAGTCCGAGCCCGCACTTGTCCTCGTCGCCGCGCTCGATGTCGAGACGATGCACATGGCCGTGATCGTGATAGTATTCCATTTTCTTGTACAGCGCGTCGTCGTCGGTGACCAGCGCGCCGCCCTCGCCGACGGTCACGTATTTGTTGGGGTCGAAGCTGTAGGCGCCCCACAGGCCGAAGGTGCCGAGTGCCTTGCCGTGATAGGTGCCGCCGGTGACCTCGCAGCTGTCCTCCACGACGGGGATGCCGTGCTTTTTCCCGATCTCAAGGATCGGCTCGAGGCGGGTGGCCGCACCGAACATGTGAACCGGCATGATGGCTTTGGTGCGCGGCGATATTTTGCTCTCAACCGAGGCGGGATCCATGCCCAGGGTTTCGTCGATGTCGGCGAGCACAGGCACGGCACCGCATCCGATGATGGCTTCAACGGTGGCAATGAACGTGAAGGTCGGGACAATGACTTCGTCGCCGGGCTGAATTCCCATGGCCTTAAGGCCGACAAACAGAGCCGACGTGCCGTTGTTCACGGCC